>Ga0302324_100016372_pt1 | contig 14777 bp, 15 predicted proteins | sample Palsa_T0_1_FD_201949 | JGI IMG/M metagenome (GOLD analysis project Ga0302324, IMG submission 201949) | Peat permafrost microbial communities from Stordalen Mire near Abisko, Sweden - Palsa_T0_1 | ecosystem: Environmental > Terrestrial > Soil > Palsa > Peat permafrost | place: Sweden: Abisko...
TCGAGTCTTTCAGTTTGATCGCTCATGGTTACTTTCGGGTAAAAATCTCGGTTATGGTTTTTCGTATGCCATCGGCCAGGTTGACCACCCGTCTGCGCTTTTGCTGTAAGGAGCCGAATTTGGCCAGCCCGATGGCAGTGGCGAATTCAGGTTGGTCCACGGCGGACTTGAGACCGCTGATGGAGTTGGTTTTGCCCAAAAAGGCGGGCATTTGGAAAATATTCCCAGCCAGAATCTGAATGCCGGGAATGCGCGCTCCGCCTCCGCAGATGAATACTCCCGCGCGCATTCGATCCAACAAACCAAGACTGGAAAGTTCTGTTTCGATCAGTTCGAAGGTTTCCTCCAACCGCAGCGACATGATGCGACGAAGATGTTCAAGGTTGATGATTTTGGAAGGCAGGCCTAATTCTCCGTCAGAAGAGATGGTCTTCCCTTTGACTGATTCATCCACAAAAGACCCGCCGTGTTCGATCTTCAGCAACTCGGCCCGTTTGAGGGGGACTTTCAAACCGTAAGCCAAATCGTTGGAAATATGATCGCCCCCCACAGCCAACACTCCAGTATGTTTGATAATGCCGTCGGAATAGACGACGTACTCAGTCGCGCCCGCCCCAACATCGATGACCAACGAGCCGAGTTCCTTCTGCTCGTTGGAGAGGAGCGCCAGGGCCGAGGCCAATCCGGTAAAGACGATTTCTTCAACCTCCAATTGCAAGCCACGGACCACTGCGATGGAATTCTTGAGTCGATCCACATGGCCATGAACGACGTGGACATCCACCTCCACCTTGGCGCCATACATTCCGATTGGATTCTGAATTCCGAGCTGGGAATCCACTTGAAAGAGCTGACGAATGGCATGAACGACAGTGTTATCGATCGGCAAATTGATGGCCTTGGCGTTCTTAACCACGTCCTGTGTGTCTTCGATGGTGATCTCGCGGTCAGCGGAGACCACAGGATGGACGCCGTGATTATTAAAGCCGCGGACGTGGTTGCCGGTGACACCGAGATAGACGCTACGGATTTCGGCGTTCGCCATTTGCTCAGCCTCCACGATGGCGTTGCGCACGTCCTCGCTGGCGAGGGCGGCGTCGGCGATTTCGCCTTTGCGCACGCCGCGCGAGCGTGCTTGTCCGAGGCCAATGATGTTTAAACCATTCGTAGCGTTGATCTCACCAACAACAGCGCAGATTTTAGATGTGCCTATTTCGAGGCCGACAATGATGGAAGAGGAATCAAACATGTTTTCTCTTGGGGCGGGAGGGTTTTAGGGCGCGCGGCGCAATCGATGGAACGGCGTTCGCCGCAACCCAATGGACCGGCAAATTGTTGGAAATGGAAAGGTCAAGCGTGGCGATCGCCTTGCCCCATTTCTGGTATTGGTCGTAAATGAGCCGCCAATGGCGCAACTGCACGTCAAAATGGTTAAGGGAAAAGGTAATCTCGGCTTTTTGGCTGGTGGTGACTTGCAAGATTTCCGGTGTCGAGAGATTAATGCGTTCGATTTCAACCATGCCTGTCATGGGTGAATGATCGAATTCGCACACCAACTCCAACGCGGCACGAATTTGCGGTGAGGTTACTTGCTTCCCCAATAGGGCGTCGGTAGCCGGAATCCCCATGAGGATGGGCAAACGCTCGCTTGCTAGCGGAAGCGTGGTCCGCCAAAGCGGATCCAGCGGTTTCATGACATAACCCTCTTCGTCGAAATCATAGACGGCCTGATTTGTCACTCCTCCCGGGCGGATTTGGATCACGATAGTTTGAGCCACCGGCTCGCGTTCATTGACAGTGAGTTTGAGGGTGTGGGGAAGCTGGCGCTCGACCGCTACGAATTGAATCGGCGGTTGCATTTCCAGGCCACGTTTGACCCGCATTAAATCCAAAGCCATCAAATTCTCGCCAATCTTCACATTGGCCCACGTGCGGATGATTTCGCTGGTCAGCACGCCATCGGTTTGCACATCAATCTGCTGAATGGTGAAGGCTTCGTTTTCGTAAATCAGCCCATCGAGCGCCCATTCACCCCCGCGCCACAGCACCAGCGCCACGATCGCCAGAGAGAAAATAATGGCAAAACCTTTGCCCACCTTTCGCATGCGCGTAGCCCTGGTTTGGCTGGTGCGCAACTTTACATCCAGCACATGCTCGTGCTCCGGCGAACGTCTATTTCTTGGTTTTCGTGTGAGCCAGTTCAACATTCTATTTCTTTTTGGAGCGATTAAGCGCCAGTTCGATCATTCGTTCGCACAATTGCGCATAACTCAATCCAGCGGCGGCCGCGGCTTCCGGCAGAATGCTCAGTTCGGTCATGCCCGGCAGAGTGTTGACTTCCAGGACAACGGGATCGCCGTTGGGCCGAACCATCACGTCGATGCGCCCAAAATCGCGCCCGCCTACGGCCCGGAAAGCTCCCATCGCGGCTTCCTGAATGCGTAAGGTCTGCGCCGGTTCAAAAGGGGCCGGGCAAAGGTGTTCAGCCGCACCGGCGGTATATTTGTTCTTATAGTCGAAAAACCCTTGTTTCACCCGGATTTCGGCTACCGGCAGCGGTTGATCACCTAGGATTCCAACTGTGGCTTCACGGCCAATGATCTTCTCTTCCATCAACACTTGGGTATCGAAGCGAAAGGCCTCGGCCAGACAAGATTCCCATTCCCCCATGTGTTCAACCATTTGCAAACCGACGCTTGAGCCTTGCCGGACTGGTTTGAGGACCACGGGCGGTTTCCAGCCGGCAGGCCACGGAGCCTTGGGTGAGTCAAAGACAACAAAGCGTGCCGTGGGAACGCCTGTGGCAAGGCATCGCTTTTTGGTCAAAACTTTATCAAAGGCGATGCGGCTGGCTTCGGGCCCGCAACCAGTATAGAGCATGCCCAGCTTCTCCAGTTCTTCCTGCACAACTCCGTCCTCGCCATAAGTACCATGTAACGCAAGGAAGACTATCTCGGTTCCTGGCGGCAATTTCCACGATGGCTCTTTCGGATCTAATTCGTGGACAATATGGCCCAAGGAACGAAGCGCTTTGGCGGCCGCGGCGCCAGAACGCAGCGAGACTTCCCTTTCTGAAGAAGGGCCGCCCAACATGACGGTGATATTTAGTTCGCGCGCGCTCATTCTCCAAGGATCTCCACTTCTTCGTGCAGTTCGAGTCCCCTCTCTGCCTTGGCCCGTGTTTTGATCAAATCAATCAATTCCAGCACGTCGGACGCTGTAGCTGATCCCTGATTGACGATGAAGTTTCCGTGAACCAACGAAATGGCCGCGCCCCCGCAGCGTTTACCTTTAAGGCCAAGGTCGGAAATCAGCTTTCCAGCGGAAATCGTAGGGGAGGGATTCTTGAAGATGCAGCCCGCGCTCGGTTCTCTGGGCTGAGATCGCCACCGCTTTTGGTTGAATTCGTTGCTTCGTTTTGTGATCGCCTCTTTGGAATCCGGATGGCCACGAAAATTCGCCCCGAGCGCTATATTGGCCTTAAAGAGCGAGCAGGAGCGATACTCGACGGGAACTTGGTCAACGCTGCGCTCATAAACTATTCCGTCATGATCCATGAAACGCATTTGGGTAATCACTTCAAAAGTTGAACTGCCCATGGCCCCGGCGTTCATACGCAGAGCGCCACCCACACTGCCCGGAATTCCGTCCAGAAATTCCAGCCCCCCCAGGCTGAGCTCTCGGGCTTTGGTTGCGACTGCTTTGAGCCTCGCCCCTGCGCCACAAAAAAGGTCGCCGTCCTTTGCCTCAATAGTCGCGAATGTCGGATGTGACAGAACGACGACCACGCCTCGCACACCCCCGTCGCGGATCAATAAATTGGAGCCGCGGCCCAAAAACATGAAATCGACTTCCTCCGCCCGGCATGCTTGAATCAAACGCGCCAAATCCTCCTCCGAAGAAGGCTCAACATAGACGTCAGCGCATCCGCCCACCCGCAACGTGGTTTTCTTGGCCAGCGGCTCGTTCTGACGCACAAGCGCAAGTGGCAACTCCGACTTGAGCTTGTCAAATACCAGGCTGGGTTTGAGATGCGTCATGAAATCAGCATTTCAAAGCCGCCATCGGTCTAACGCCGGCCGCTGGGCTTGTAACATCCTCAGCTTTGTTCCAATTGAGGATCTTCTCCGCGATTTGGGCCGCTGCCAAGGGCGAGTGCCATGCGGATAGAGCCTGCCGCATGGCCGAGCGTTTCTTGTCGCTCAAAAGGTCCAGAATTTCATTTGCAAGCTGGGTCGGCGTGGCCGTTTCTTGCTGCAACATGCGGGCCGCGCCGCTTTGCACAAAAGCGCGCGCGTTGAAATGCTGATGATTGTCGGCTGAGCTTGGATATGGAATCAATACCGACGGCAACTGGCGGGCCGCCAGTTCAGCCAGAGATGAAGCGCCAGCCCGGCTCAGTGCGACGTCCGAAGCCGCCAGGGCTGTTCCCATATCATCAAAAAAGGAAAGCACTAATGCCGGAGCGTTGTGGGCATCGTAGCCGGCCTGAACCTTTTCGACGTCGCACGCGCCGGTAAGGTGCATGAATTGCAAATCAGGCACGGCTTGCCTTAATGCAGGCACCGCTGCGAGCGCCAATTCGTTTATTTTGGCAGCACCTTGACTTCCTCCCATGATTAGCAGAAGTGGCGCGCTCGGAGTCAATTTTAGCGCTGCTCGTGCCTCGCCTTGTGTGAGAGCACTGAGGAATTGCGCTCGCACTGGCATTCCGGATACTTCCACACGCTTCGCTCGCAATCGTGACGCGGCGGTGGAGAAATATACAAATGCTCCATCCACCCATCGCGCCAGCCAGCGATTGGCCCGGCCCGGGACGCTGTTAGACTCGTGCAGAAAGGTTCTTGCGCCGCATCGTCTGCCAGCCATCACAGGCGGGGCGCTGGTAAAGCCACCCATGGCCAGGACCACATCCGGACGCTGGAGGGCGAAAAGCCGCCGGGCTTGATGATAGGATTTACAAAACCCGGCCATAAATTTAATCCACCCGCCCCGGCTTAAACCCACCGCCGGGAGAGTCACAATTCCCATGCCAGAAATCGAAGCAATGGCCCTTTGATCAACATCTTTGGGTGATACCATGAGCGTCACGCGACAGCCGCGCTGACGAAGTTCCTCCGCCACGGCCAATCCCGGAAACAAATGCCCGCCGGTCCCGCCGCAAGCGATGGTCACGGATGGGTTTTGTTGAGTTGGCTTTAGGTTTTCAGGCATGAGCGGCTTCGGGTTCAATTTCGAACGGATTGGAAGCTTTCCTCCTGGGCACGGCCTCCATCGCAAAACGCGAAACGCTGACCAGCAATCCAACCGAAACGAGCATAAGCACGAGGTTGGAACCGCCATAGCTGATGAACGGAAGAGGCATTCCCTTGTTGGGCAAGACGCTAGTAACAACGCCAATGTTGATGAAGGCTTGCAAACCAATCATAAAGGTCAGCCCCGTCGCCAAAAGTAAGCCAAAGGCGTCGCTTGATCGACGAGCGATGATCACGCCGCAAGTTACGAGCACAACAAAAAGCACCAGAACGGCCATCGTCGCGACTAACCCAAGCTCCTCGCCGATAATGGAAAAAATGAAGTCAGTATGATGTTCGGGCACAAAACCCAGCTTTTGCCGCCCATTGCCCAGGCCCAGCCCAAACCAACCACCTGAACCCAAAGCAATCATGGCTTGGTAAGCCTGATAGCCCGCGCCCTCTTTGCTTTGGTCGGGGTGGGCCCACGCCATGATACGGCGCATTCGCATAGGATCATGCAGAAATGATACGGCCAGCCCTGCAATCGCCAGAGCCACAGGAGGGACCAGGAAAGACATTCGCACACCGGACAAGATCAATATTCCTCCACAAACGGCGGCCAGAAGAATCGTGCAGCCACGGTCTGGCTCAACAAAGATCAATCCCAATACTACGGCGATAATACTTCCCGGAATCACCAGGCCTTTTTGGAATCCACCCATCTGTCGCTGATATCTATCACCATAGGCCGCCAAAAACAGGATCAGAGACAGCTTGGCAAGTTCTGATGGTTGAAAATGCGGCAGATGAGGTCTGCCAATCCAGCGATGAGCGCCGTTCGCAGAAATACCAATAAAAGGCGCAAACACCAATGTCAGCAAGAAAATCGATAAACCTAATAGCCAAGGGGAAATTTTCTTCAGTCGGCGATAGTCGATGCTGGCCGCGACAACGAAGCAGATCAACCCAAACCCGAACCATGCCAGTTGCGATAGAAGATAATGAGCCCCCACCTCCGGGCTGGTCGCCGATTTATTGACGTCGATGTTCATGCTCGCGCTGTAGAGCATGACCATCCCAATGCCAGTCAATACAGCCACACAAAAAATCAAAATGGAGGCGGCCCATTTCATTTTGGCGGGGACATGATGAAACGCCGGGTAAGAGGGTTTTGCCCGGCGTCCATATTTGCGTTTCGTTTAGTTCGCAGCGACCGGTGAAGTCGTAACCGGCGCGGTGGACGACACCTTTACCGGCGCGGACGTGGGCCCTGGTGATGCAGCCGGACTGGTGGTTGCATCAGCAGGCGAAGCTTTAGACGCCGGCATCTTGAGTTTCTGTCCAGCGCGAATGGAAGTACTCTTAAGATCATTCATGGCCATGATCTTCTTGTAGTTAGTGCCATGATTCTTGGCAATCTTGGCCAGATTATCACCCGCTTTTACAACATACAATGATCCGTCGGCGGCGGTGGCATCGCTGGTCGTGGCCGAGGTTGTGGAACTGGAGGTGGCAGCCAGGGCCGCCGTACCGGCGGGAATCTGCAGCTTCTTGCCAATTTGCATCTTCCTGGGAATAACGCCCGGATTGGCCTCTTGCAGCGCCTTGAGCGATATACCGTTTTTCTTGGCAATGATCGCCAAATTGTCGCCGCTAACTACGATATATTCCTTAACTTCCCCTGGAACAGCGGGCGCGGCCAGATCCGTAGATTTTGCCGGCGGCACCATACCAGCCATAGTGGGTGCAGATGTTACGGGAGCCGCAGAGGTCATACCCCCAGCGTAGGCGTTGCTAATGTTGGGATTGATCGTGGCCGGCATGTCAACCGGTGCGGTGTTGGGAAGTGGCGTCGTGCTGGTAACAGCGGAAGTTGCGGCCATAGGATCGTTGGTCGCTGAAATGACACTGTCCTGTTTGGCCAGGTCTTTGTTGTCCTTGCATCCTTGCAAGAGCATGCCGCCGATAACCACGACGTGAACCGTCAGGATCATCAGCACCTTGAAGTAAAGACTGGATTTTCCCCGGGGTGGCGTAGCGCCCTGTGGAACGAGTGGGCTTGGAGTATTCATATTGACAAGTACTTTCTGTTATATTTTGAGGATTGTTTTTATTTGTTTTTGCACCGGGGTTTTCCCTCAAAAAACCCCGGAGCAAAGTTGTCAAAACGCAAGAATGCCGGTAAAAAACTCATTTTTTATGCAACATTCTCTAATAGTTTCGTTTTTATAGTCTTATCAAAATCTGTATTTAGTGGTTCTATGACTTCAATGCCACTATAGCTTGGGTCATCTGAACCTCTATTCCATCGAGGCAAAAAAAGGCCCGCTTGAGAGTCTGTCGATAAAAACCAACGCTCGAACAAGCTGGTGAACGCAAATACTTTCCCGCCTCGAAACGGCACCATCGCCGCTTCAGTATTGGCTTTTAACAAAAAGACCAATTTTTTGCAAGCGAGAAAGTGCCTTTGCCAAAGAAATGTTTGTAAATGGAGCTGATGCTGTGTGTTCATCGGATTTTCAGGGTGCATAACGCCAGAACAGCACAGAGGACGCACATAATGTAAAACCGGTTTACCACCTGGGATTCATGCCAGCCGAGTTTTTCAAAATGATGATGCAGTGGCGCCATTAGAAAAACGCGGCGCCCCTGGCCGTATTTCGATTTGGTGTACTTGAACCAACTTCGCTGAATCATGACTGATCCTGCCTCAGCCACGAAAACTCCTCCTGCGAGCGCGAGCACCAAGGGCTGATGAATAAGCACGGCGATCATCCCCAGAACACCTCCCAGTGCGAGCGAGCCGGTGTCGCCCATAAATACTTGCGCCGGATGACAATTGAACCACATGAAGCCGAGGCTGGCGCCAATCATGGCTGAGCAAAACACCGTCAATTCCCCGGCGCCGGTGACATGGGGAATCTGCAAGTAGCGCGCTGTATTGGTATTGCCCGAAAGATACGTCAGGACGAGAAATACAAACGATACGATGGCCGTGCAGCCGATGGCCAAACCATCCAGGCCGTCGGTCAAGTTCACCGCATTGGAACTTCCCACAATGGTCACCGAGGTAAGAATAATGCCCAACACCACCCCGCCCAGGCCTTGGGCCACCGGGTATTTGTAAAACGGCACCATGACCTGGCTAATCAACACACTCGTGCTCGGCAACCGCCAGAGGTAAAAGGCGACGAAGACAGCAAGCACACCCTGCACCCACAGTTTGATAAATTCCTGCACGCCCTTGCTGTTTTGCTGGGTAATCTTGGCGTAGTCGTCAATGAAACCGAGGCCGCACAACACCACGACTGTTAACAGAGTCAACTGAATGAGAGTGTTCCACTCGGCCCAAAGTAAAGTTGTTACATCCAGCACCAGCACGATCATCAACCCGCCCATGGTCGGAGTGCCTCGTTTGCTGACAACGCGAGCTTGCAAATTGCCCGCCTGCTCAGCGTGATCGGCATATTCCTGACCGAATTTCAGTTCTTTAAGCCACTTGATCATACGCGGCCCCAGCCACCAACTCATCACCAGGGCCGTCACAGCGGCGCCGGCACTACGAAAGGTGACGTAACTGAAAAGCCTCAGGAAAGAAAATGCGCCTTGCATTGGGGTGTTTTTCGCCAACGAAAGCACGAAGAGGCTCAGGTAATAAAACATTAGTCGTGGGGTTGGCTGCTGCCGGAGGAGGCGCGCAAAACCTCGGTGATACGTTCCATGCGCATGGAACGTGACGCTTTCACCAGCACAACGTCGCCGGGCCGGGCAAATTCTTTGACCGCTTGTGCCGCTAGTTCCACTTCGTCAATCTCAATGACGCTTTTCAGCCCTCGGGCTCGCGCCGCCGCCGCGATCTCGCATCCTCGGCGGCCGATGGCGAATAATTGATCGAGACGCGAGGTCGCAGCCCTGCGACCGACTTCGAAATGAGCCGCACGAGAGCAGTCGCCGAGTTCGGCCATATCACCCAGCACCGCGACACGCCGGCCAACGCATGGCAGCTCCCGCAAAGTCTGCAACGCGGCCAACATGGAATCCGCGTTGGCATTGTAAGAATCGTCAAGCACACGAATGCCGCCCGGATTGGACATTTGCAGGCGCATTTTGGCCGGCGCGCATGAGAGCAAACCATCTCGGATTTCCGCGCGACTAAGGCCCATTTCTGCGCCCACCGCGAAGGCCAACAGGGCATTGATCACCTGGTGACGGCCCAAAAGGCCAATGCGATACTCGCCAGATAATCCGGGGTAACGGCAATCGATCGTAAAGGAAGAGCCATTCTCATCGACATGCACATTGCTTGCGGAACAATCATGGCTTCGATCATGGCCAACGAAAACAACCCGAGAACGAGTGCGGCGCGCCAGGATTTCGCTCCATGGGTTGTCGCCGTTAAGAAATAAAACACCGTCCTTGGGGAGGCATTCGGCAATGAAGCCCTCCTCGCGCACGACGCCGACCAAGTCATGGAAAAATTCCAGATGCTCGCGTCCGATATTCGTCACGACGCCAAATTTGGGCGACATCATTCGAAGCAGCGGCTTCAATTCACCGGGGTGATTCGTGCCTACTTCCAAAACCGCCGAGCGATGAGCCCTCTCCAGGCGCAGCAGAGTCATCGGGACGCCAACATCATTGTTGAAACTGGCTTCGCTCCAGAGTGTCGCGCTTCTCTGGCGCAGAACCGAGGCAATCAACTCCTTGGTCGTGGTCTTGCCGTTAGAACCGCCGACGGCGACCACCGGAAGCTCAAATTCACAACGATAAGCGGCTCCTAAGCGACCCAAAGCCTGCCTGACATTGTCAACCAGGATAACCGGGCAAGCATTAAAATCTGCTGCGAGTTTGTTTCGTTCCGCAACTATGGCGACAGCACCGCGCTGCAATGCTTGTGACAAAAAGGCATGGCCATCAAAGCGCTCGCCTGACAAAGCCAGAAACAAATCCCCCGGTTCGATCTGGCGTGAATCGGTTGAGATACGGACGATAGGTTGCTCGGTTGTGCCGTTAGCCAACTGACCTTGCATTGCTTGAGCTATATATTCGAGAGTACGCGGTTCCATATAATTTAGTGACGCGCTCCATCCACGGCCGCCGTCACAAGTTGCGGCTCCGCTGGTTCAGGCGCGATGTCTGGTTTCAAGTTTAAATAGTTGGCGGCTTGTTCGGCGATGGCGTGAAAAATAGGCGCGGCGATTTCTCCGCCAAAATGCCCATCCTTTGGATCATCCAGAACCACAGAAATGCACAGTTCCGGATTATCAGCCGGGAAGAAACCGATGAAAGAAGTGAAAAATTTTCCAGAGTATTTGCCGTTTTCCGGCTTCTGCGCGGTTCCGGTTTTGCCCGCAACGGTATAATGGTCCAATCGGGCCTTGGGAGCCGTGCCATCTTTGGTCGGAACGGTTTTCAACGCCTTGACGAGGTCGTGAATGGCATCAGACCCGGCCACGCGCCGCACCGCCTGAGGCTTAAACTGCTCAGCGACCACGCCTGTGGGTTCCTCCAGGCGGTTCACCAGCATGGGGCGCATCAGAACCCCGTCGTTGGCAATAGCGGACATCGCCATCACCATTTGCAGAGAAGTTACGGCCACGCCCTGGCCCATCGGAATTTGGGCGATGGAAACCTTCGTCCAATTCGTCAGGGAATGGACAATACCAGGAATTTCTCCCGGCAAAGTAATGTGCGTGCGCTCGCCAAACCCAAAGCTGTGCATATATTGCCAGAGCGTTTCCTTACCGATGCGAATGCCGATCTGTGCTGCGCCAATGTTGGAGGATTTGGTAATAATCTGTTCTACGCTCAGCGGCCCGTAGGACTTGTGGTCATGCAACCATGTGTTGGCATAAAAAAATTTGCCGTTGCAGCAATCAAATACGTCATTGAGCGTGATCAGGTGCTCGTCCAACCCAGCGGTGACCACCACAATTTTAAAAGTGGAACCGGGTTCGGCCTGATCGGATATGACGCGGTTTCGCAGGTTCTCTGGCAGAAACGACGCGCGATTGTTTGGATCATAATTGGGCAATGTCGCCATCGCCAGAATCTCACCCGTGCGGGGCCGGACCATAATGCAAGAAATGCTGACCGGGGAATGTTCTTGCGCACCGACCGCCAACTGAGCCTCCACAATGTTCTGCAAGCCCGCATCAATCGTCAGCACCACGTTAAGGCCGTCAAGAGGGGCGACATCCTCTTCGCGATAAGGAACCAATTCACGATGACGTCCATCCAATTCAGTTTTGCGCCAGCCCGCGAGACCTGAAAGCTTGGTATTGAAGGAACTCTCGATGCCGTCCACGCCGGTTTGCACGTCATCACCAAGCACATAACCGACGATATGCGAAGCCAGCCGGTGACCCGGATAAGTGCGGATTTGGTCGTCTTCTGGAAAAATTGCCTTGCTGCGGAGATTGCGGTAAAATGCTTTATCCGTTTTGGAAGCCTTTTTTTCGTCAACGCCGAAGGAAAGGCCTGACATGGTTTGACGAATTTGTTCCCACGTCGCCAACGGTACTTGGCGCTTAAGGACGATGTATTTGGAAATGTTCGTTTTGCCATCTTCGACGCGGATGCGCGGCGTCAATCTTTCAGCCAGGTAAGCTTCATTGGTTTGCAGCAACGGGGCCAGGATTCGCGCTATGCTCGGGCGCATGGGGCCGATCAGGGTTGGGTCCGCGCAAACCACTTTGGCGGGCTGGCTCAGGGCCAGAGGGGTGCCCCGGATGTCCATGATTTGCCCGCGCATAGGCTGCCGCTCGATCGTGCGGACCGTGTTTTGTTGGGCCAGCGACTCGAACTCATCGTGACGGGCGATTTGCAGGTCCACCAAGCGGTACCCTAACGCGCCGAGCGCTCCGCCCAGGCACAATGCCATCACATACAATTTGGCGTATTTGGTCGCCGTGCTCATTCAAATTATCAGCCGTCCGCCCGCGCCCTTCGGTTCCTCCTTCCGAACAACGCGAGCGGCGGCTAAATCAATTTTTTCTCACCACCAAGGCCACTTTTACGCCTTTCGGACCCGCCGGCGAAGGAGCCGGGGCCGTTTCGTAATCAGGCGCATCAATCAGGCGAATAACCTGCGAAAGTTCGGGTGGCCCAAGCCCCAATTTCAATTGTTTGACACTCTTGTCCAAGGCCCATTGGGAGCTCAAGGTTGCAAGATTATCGCGCCGATTCTTATTCTGGCGCTGCAAATCTGTTAAGCGCCCTTCACGTGCTTTGATTTGTTGTCCGAGAAGGTCAATCTGGTTTTTGTACCAAACGTATCCCAACCCCAGCCCGGCGAAGAGCACGCACAGAATGACTGCGGACACAACCGGCTTTATGCGCAGCGCGGCATCATTTTTTCGGTTTCGAGCCATTTCTTATTTCCCGGTTTCCTGGTCAATACTTAATTTCTCCAGCACGCGGCATTGCGCACTGCGACTGCGCGGATTCTGTTTCAATTCGGTTTCACCGGGCATCAGCGCTTTGCGCCATACCCACCGCATCAACGGGGCCCGTGGCCGCCTCAACTCGGGCACGTCCACTTCTCCGGGCGATTCGTAATCCCGCGACAGCCGGCGGCCGAACTCCCGCACAATACGGTCCTCCACCGAATTGAACGAAAGAACGACCAGCCTGCCGCCGGGTTTTAAAATCGTCACCGCCGCCTCCAACCCGCGTCGCAGCGAGCCCAACTCGTCGTTGACCGCTATCCGCAATGCCTGGAAAATCTTTGTCGCAGGATGTGTCTTTCGTCCTGCCCGCGGCGAAAGCTTTTCAATCAACGCCGCCAATTGCCTGGTGCGCTGAAAAGGGCTTCCCTCCCGCTCCGCCACTATGGCCCTCGCCATTCGCCGCGACTGCTCCTCGTTTCCGTACCGCCAAAAAATCCCGGCCAATTCTTCCGCATCTGTCTCCGCGATCAGCCTTGCGGCTGTTAATTCCCGCCTTTGGTCCATGCGCATATCCAAAGGCCCGTCGTCCTGAAAGCTGAAACCGCGTTCAGCCAAGTCCAATTGCGGGGAACTTACACCCAAGTCCAGCAACACCCCATCACAGCTCCCCAACTGGACCCATTCGGCCAGTTCGGCATAATTTCCCTGGCGAATCTTAAAACGGCCCGCGAATGCGGATAATCGGGCCGTGGCCGCTTCCACCGCCATGATATCCTGGTCGCATCCCACCAATCGCCCAGTCGGCGCGCTTGCTTTCAAGATCGCCGCTGCGTGCCCACCGCCACCGACGGTTCCGTCGGCGATGAGGCTTGTCGGACTCGGGCGAAGGGCTTCCAGCACCTCCGCCTCCATCACCGGTTTGTGAATGAAAACTGACACCGCTCATGATCTGGCAGCCAGTTCTTCAAGCTCAACTCTTTCATCCTGCGCCGGTTTCCGAGGCCCGCTTCCCGCTTTTTTTTCGATCAAGACCACCTCCAAGTCGTCTTCACTAAAATCGTTGCGCAATACCTTGATCTTATCCAACGCCAGCTCTGTTTGGAACGTAGCCTGTTGAGATGGCATCGCCTTGCGCTTGGGAATCCACGTGTTCATCCACGCCGCAGAAAAAACTGTCAATTGCCTAAGCCAGTTAAGTTTGGCGGACTGCGGCTGAGTCGGCGCGGCATCAGCCTGGGCCACTGGCTGGACCTTCCGTTTCTCCAATGCGGCTCGAGCAAAAGGCGATTTCTCGGCCAGGGACGATTTTACTTCTACCTTCACCGCCTCGACGGGCTTCGGTTGTTCAAAAAGAGCCGTTTGCTCGCTGGGAGCGGTTGTGTGGGGCATCGTGGGAATTTCATTTTTTGCCCCAGAAAATCTTGGCAAAGTGCCACTGCTCAATAGCTTGTAACGGCCAGGACGCTCTTTCAGTGCCCTGATTGTATGACCCTTGGTTAATAGGCTGATCGGGTTCATATCATTCTCCCATGCTCTCCAAAGCTTGCTTCCAAGTCGCGCTGTCTTGAGCTTTCGCCTCAGCATACCGGGCGGGAGACCAGATTTCGAAACGGTCCAAGAGCCCAACCAGCACGGCTTGGGTCGAGATATCCGCTTCCGACGCCATATCCTCCGGAATGCTCAAGCGGCCTGCCGCATCGAGCTTTAAACTCGTGGAAAAGCTTCCAATCATGCGCTTCAAGGCCGGCTTTTTGGCAGTGTCAGACATGGCTTCTATTTCAGCTCGAAATTTGGCCCAGGCTACGGGCGGAAAAACACGCAAACAGGTCCCTGCGGAATGCTTGGGCCAAACGGCGATATTGAAATCGAAAGGCTCCTTGGGCCTCCAGCGAAATGGCACCGGCAACCGCCGCTTGTCGTCCAAGCTGTGGCGATAAACCAGACTGTAAGTCACATCGCTTTCGATCGGCATTTTCTTTGTTGCGTTTGCTCACAAGCTCCTATACTTTCCCATCTTCTGCTCTTATGTCCCACTTTTTCCCACAAATTCAGATGAACGTCAAGGAAAAAGTTATTCACAATGTATTCACCCCGATCCTTAGCGACGCTTTTGAAGGTATTGCGGAACGGTAGTTGCTAATTGGAAAAT
>Ga0302324_100016374_pt1 | contig 14774 bp, 13 predicted proteins | sample Palsa_T0_1_FD_201949 | JGI IMG/M metagenome (GOLD analysis project Ga0302324, IMG submission 201949) | Peat permafrost microbial communities from Stordalen Mire near Abisko, Sweden - Palsa_T0_1 | ecosystem: Environmental > Terrestrial > Soil > Palsa > Peat permafrost | place: Sweden: Abisko...
CTTGATCTCCCTGATGGCTTTGGCCACATCCTGGGTGACCGTACCGGTCTTCGGATTCGGCATCAGCCCGCGGGGGCCGAGAATTTTGCCGAGTTTCCCTACCGAGCGCATCATGTCGGGCGTGGCGATCACGGCATCGTAATCCGTCCAGCTTTCGGATTGGATCTTGTTGACCATGTTCTCGCCGCCCACGAAATCGGCGCCGGCTTCTTCGGCTTCCTTTTGCTTGTCGCCGCTGGCGATGACCAGCACTTTCTTGGACTTGCCCAAGCCGTTGGGCATGACCACCGTGCCGCGCACCATCTGGTCGGCGTGCTTGGGGTCCACACCCAGCCGCAGGTGGACCTCGACGGTCTCATCGAACTTGGCGTACTTGATTTTCTGCAGGAGCGGCACGGCTTCTTCGAGCGGATAATCGCGCGCCTGGACCTGTTTGGCCGCAGCCTGATATTGTTTTCCTGGTTGATGTGCCATAAATCCTCACTGGTGCAAGCGGTCCGGCCTAGAAGCGCGGACCTCCCATTGAGCGTCTTTGAGGGACATTAGAAAGATTAGCATATTCGGGATGGAGTTGTCCAATCGCTTTCTTGGGGGGGCGGCAACGTACCAGTTTTGCCAGGGCAGTTTCGCGTGGCGGCCCGTTGGGTGCAATCCGCGACCAGGCGGATGAAATGATTTGGCGCCCTGAATCACTAAGCATAGACAACTGGCCCAATCAAGGGCCGGCCACATTTGAAAAAGGAGAATGAACAAGTGAGAAACAAGATATTTCCGACCGCCTTCGGTCTGGCTGGGCTCTTGGCGCTGGCCGGGCTGCTCATCAATCCCCCCCGGCACGTCCTCGGTAACACCGCAGGGCACGTGCTCAAGTTTGACTCCGTTCCCGCGGGAGGGTCGGTGGACTTTCCCATACCCGTCGCCCAAACGCCCATTTGGGTTGCGGTAAGTTCCAGCCCGCTCAATCATGGGACGCAGACTCCCAGCGAAGTGATGTACGCCGTGATTAACCAGGACCCGAAGTCGTCCCAGTTCAGTTGGGTGGGAACCAATAACGATGGCTCGGTCCAGGCGGGCACATCCATACCAACAGGCAGCGGCCCGCTGATCGCGAGCATCTGCGGTGGAGCATGTCCGGGCCCAAATGCCGAATTGCTGGTGGGAAGCGATGCGGTTATTCCGGGCACGTTGACGATCAAGAACAACGAGGCGCCGGGTACCATGCCCCTGAACTTTGTTGTGACCATGGTGTACTAGCAGCGCGCTCAAGGCGGGGCAGACCATCGCCTTCGTGGTCTGCCGCCTCCTCGGACCCTCAATGCAAGCGACATGAACTGCGCCACAAGGATCCACCCCAACGAGGTCGCCCGCAACGCGATAATCGAACCGATGACCTCCCTGGTCGAACTTAGTCCGGGTAGAGTGGCGCAGAGTGACGCCTCAGACGAACAAATCGATGGGAACCTGGAAGAACTCGGCCAGCCTCCTAGCTTGCGCCTTGCTGATCGACCGCCGCCCATTCAAAATCTCGGTGGCCGCGCCTTTGTTCCCCAGCACCGGCCAAATATCCTTGTGTTTCAATCCGCGATCGTCCATGAGCGCCCGCAACGATTGGTTAGGCGACACGCGCGGCAAAGGGTAGCGCTTCTCCTCGTAGTCTTCGATGAGCAGGGTCAGCATTTCCGCCAGCGCCTCTTCCTCAGGCTTGAGGTCGTCGCTTTCGTCGAGGCGCAGAAGCATCTGGGTGAGCCGCGCGTGCTCACCGTCTTCGCGTATGGGCCGGGGCAAGACTTTGACCAGCAACTTGGCATACGCCGTATGGTTTATTTGATGTGCGGCACTCATTTCTTCCACTCTCCTCGGCTGTACGCGGCGTGCGTCAGGATGTGCAGGATGAAAACGCGCTTCGTTCGGTAGTTCACGCGGGCGATCAACCTGTAGGCATTGCCATGAATATTGAACACGGTTCTCCGCCCCACGATATCGGCGTGCGCAAAGTCGTTCCGCGCCGTGGCGAGCGAATCCCAGTCCGCTCTTCTGACGATCCGATACCAGTTCATCAGCGGGACCAGCGCGTTAGGATGCTTATCGGCGAACGCAATGATCGCGGGCTTGCTGATGACCCTCAAGGATTAGTTTACAAAAAGTAAACGGCAATGTCAACCCCGCGACAGACCACCGCCCGAACAGGCGCTCGCCGAGAAAATGCCGTTTCGAACGAACCTTGGTACGATAAGGGCCGAGGGTTGAAGATGACCATCATTCTGACGCCTGACCTGGAAAAGCTAGTCCAGGAGAGGGTCCAGCACGGCGAGTACGACAGCCCGGAAGCTCTTGTCGGTACTGCCGTTCGGTGCCTGATTGAAGACGACAGAGAGGAAGACTCTCATCGAGACGAGGTTCGGGCTCAGATTGAAGCCGCAGAGGCCGAAATCGACCGGGACGAGTACATCGAGTACGAGGCCGACGCCATCCACGAACTTGCCAAAGACGTTCACGAACGCGGGCTGAAGAGACTGGCCGCTCAACGTGAGAAGACCGGCACGCACGGATGAAGCTGCGCGTTGGCCGCGGCGCCGTCAGAGACCTCGACGCGATTTGAGTTCACATTGCTGCCGGGAAAAGCGTCGTTAAACCGCGGAACGGTCTGACCTCCGGGAAAGCCTGCGAAGGTTCCCGCATGGCGCCCTGGTTCCTCGGGTCCGACACGCGGGACTGGACGGAAAGCGAGATCGTTCCATGAAGGGAAATCCGCCAAGTGGCCGGTTGACCAGAAGTATTACAGGTCTTCCGGTCGCAGGCCCGTATACTTTGCCATCTCAGCCAAGGCGACCGGCCCCAATTCTTCTTTATCGTGGGAGGCCGAAGCGATACTGAGACCAACCCTCGCGGCGAAGTGTGCGATGGGAGCCGGACGTGCGGACGATGCGCCAACCGATCCGTTGCAGCGCAGCGAGCGAGCGCCGCGCCTTCGTCGCAGGCCAGGCACTCATGCGGCCATGGAAAACCGCAGCGTGTCGGGCCCGGGTGGCATCTCCCCGTGCTCGATTTCTTCGGCTATCACGCGTAGCGCCAGGGCCTTCGCCTTGAGCGTAGCTTCTTCGGGTGTTGCGCCGTACACCGTCACGCCAGGCAGTTCGGGAATGTCGGCGATCCATCGGCCATCGGTTTCACGCAGCAGCCGGATCGTGAGTTGCATATGCCTGATTCTACCATTTGCGCCCGCTCAGAAAATATACTTAATCCCCAACTGAATCTGCCGCGGCGGCTTATTCCCGTAGGCATTCTCCGACAACACCTGCCCGAAATTCGGATCCTCGAACACATGACTGGGAATATCGAAGTTCGGATGATTGAACAAATTGAACACTTCGCCGCGAAGCTGCAACCGATGACTCTCTTTGCGCAGGATGATGTTCTTGTACAGCGAGAAGTCCAGGTTCTCCAGTCCCGGCCCGGTCATGATGTTGCGGCCCGCATTGCCGAACTGCCCCGCCGCCGGCGCGACGAAGGCGCAGGTGTTGAACCAGCTTCCCGGCTGGTCCACCGCGTCGGCCGCCAGTCCGCCTTGCGAGATCGTGGTATGGCAGGCCGGGTTGGGGTTGGCCATTACCGGACCCGCCTCGTACGGGTTCGAGATCACGTCCGGCCGGTATGGGTTGCCGAACGCCGCGATGGCCGACCCGGATTGCGAAGCGGGCAGGTTTACCGTGAACGGCGATCCTGTCTGCGAGGTCAGGATGCCGGCCGCCTGCCAGTTGCCCAACAGGCCCCTACGCCACCCCGGGCTGGTGATCCACTTGCGGCCGAGAGGCAGGTCGTAGACGGAACTGACCGACAAACGGTACTTGGCGTTGAAGTCGGAAAGCCCGCGGTCGGCCTGTATATCGTTCGAGTTCTGCGGCAATCCCGAGCCCACGCTGCCCCCAAAAACGGACGAGACATCGTCCAGCGATTTCGAAAACGTGAACGCGGCCAGAAACGTAAGTCCGTTGGCGACGCGCCTTTCGGATCGGAACTGCAGCGAATTGTAAGAGCTGGCGGCCGCCGACTCTACATAGAGGATGGAAGAGAACTGCGGGTAGGGGGCCAGGCCGGTGGCCGGGTTGACCTCATTGAGATCGCGCACGTCCGCCAGGTGCGTGCCCTTCGAACCCACGTAGGCCAAGTCCACCATCCAGTTGGGCTTGATTTCATATTGCAGATCCGCGTTCCATTGCTGCATGTAGGCGTCGCGGAAGTTGCGCGCGATCATGTTGGGTTCCACGATCGCGTTGGCCGGCACGCTCAGAATATTCTGGATCGTGTCCGATCCGCTGTTGGGGTAATACGCCAGATCGTAAAAGGGCGGGTTGAAGCGCGGAAAGACGTTGATGTTGAAAATGCCCACGTCGTAAAAGACGCCATAGGCGGCGCGGACCACCCAGCGCTCGGTCTTCATGGGCCGCCAGGCTACGCCGATGCGCGGCGCGAAATCGGTCTTGGTCGGGTTATAAGTGGCCCGCGGAACGCCGTCCGTCCCGGCCAGGATGAACTGGCAGTTGGGGACCGGGGTGCAAGTCGCGGAATTCGCGCTCAGATCGGGAATGCTGTAGCGATTGTGGTCCTCCACGCCGGGGCTGTTGTACTCATAACGCAGACCCACATTCAGCAACAGGCGCGGAACTACATGGATATCGTCCTGAATGTAGTAGTTCATGCCCGTGCTGCGCACGGTGTTGAAGGTGTTGCCCGAAACCGCCACCGCGTAATCGGGAATGCCCACCGACAACTGGGCCAGCGCCTCCACGGGAGATCCGGCCATACCGTCTTCCGTGCCGGCCTCGAAGAAGAAGTCGCCGCGCGCCACGAAATCCAGATAATTGTCGATCTGGATGTTGCGGATGTCGGCGCCGAACTTGAACTGGTTGCGACCCTTGACGATGGACAGGTTGTCGGAGATATCTATGGTCGTGTCGTGGCGGTCCTGCGGATAGTTGAGCGGCTCGCCAATCCCGTCGAATCCCAGTATGTTGACTTCGGGATAACCCAGATCCACTGGATTAGTCAGCACGTCCGGAAAGCCCAACGCGGCGCTCTCATTGTGCCCATAGCTCTGCTGTAGTGCGCCCGCCCGCATGCGGTTGTATCCCAGACGAAGCTCGTTGATCGCGGCGGAGGTAAACACATGCGTCCAGCTCACTCCGCCGTTCTGGCCGTCGTTCAGCGTGTAACTGCCGTAACCGGGCAGGTTGGTGAACGCGTTCACGGGATCGAAGGGATTGAACTGGTCCTGGTCGAAGATTGCCCAGTGCACCGATAGCGTGTCGTTGGGGCCCGCATGATGGTCCACTTTGACCAAGCCCAGATGTTCCGGATCACGGGCGAGGAGACGAACGTGTTCGAGCTAACCAGATCGGCACCCACGTTGGCCGCCGGATACAGATTCAGGATCGCCTGGCCGGCCGGATTTGCCGGAATCCCAACCCCGGAGAGCAATGACTGGATGTCCCCCAACTGTGTTTGCGAAGGCACGGTGGCCTCACGCGTGGTGGCCTGCCGCAAACGAAGACTCTCGTAGGAGACGAAGAAGAAGGTTTTGTCCTTGCGAATGGGGCCGCCGAAGGTCCCGCCAAACTGGTCGCGGTCGAAGGGAGGGATGGGGCCGCAAGTGCCCGGCATGGAAGCGGGCGTACAGTTTGGCTGATCGAAGTAATTCTTCGCGTCCAGGTTCCGGTTGCGCAAGAACTCGAAGAGTCCGCCGTGGAACTGGTTGGAGCCGGACTTTAGGATGACGTTGATTTGCGCGCCGCCGCTGCGCCCGAATTCCGCCGCGTAATCGCTCGACTGCACTTTGAACTCCTGAATCGCGTCGATGGACGGCAGCGCGACATATTGGTTAATGTACGGGTCGTTGTTGTCCACGCCTTCCAGCAGGAAGTTGTTGGACTGTTCCCGTGCGCCGTTGACGCTGACCGCGCCGCCCTGCGTGGAATTCTGGGATCCCTCGGCGGGCAACTGGCTGCCCGGCGCCAACAGGGCAAACGCCAGGAAATTGCGGTCGTTCAGGGGCAACTCGTGTACCAGGCGGCCGTCGATCACCTGTCCCAAGGCCGAGGTGTCGGTTTGGATAATCGGGGGAGTGTCGTTGACCGTGACCTCATCGGTCGGCCTGCCCACCTGCAGCGTGAAATCGATGCGCGCGGTTTGCTCCACATCCAGGCCGACATCGGCCAGCACGGCACGGCGAAAGCCGCCTTTTTCGACAGCCACCCGATAGTGTCCGGGCGGCAGCAGCGCGATCGTGAAATCGCCGTCGTCGTTGGTGATCGCGTCGCGCGCGGCGTTGGTTGCGATGTTGATCGCGGTCACCCGCGCCTTGGGAACTTCGCCCCCGCTGCCGTCAGTCACGGTGCCGGTGATGGTGCCGGTCGGATCGTTTGCGAGGAGCGGAAAAACGAATGCAGTCCACAGCAAAGGCATGCGTAAGAAACATCGAAAGCGCATAATGTTCTTGCCCCCGGCGCCGGCAGCGCGGCGCAGTTGCCCAGCATAGCAAGATATTAGACGTACCGATCAAGGGGAAGTTTCGGACGCCTGCTACACTGATTCGCATGCGGATTGCCTTGGTAACCGGAGCCAGCCGCGGCGTCGGCAGGGGAGTCGCGGCCAGTCTGGCGGATGCCGGATTTAAAGTGTACGGCACGGGCCGCGGCATCCTGGCGGCCGATCTGCCGGGCAGCGTCGTCCGCATCCGCTGCGATCACCTGCGGGATGAGGAAACCGCGGCGGCGTTCGCGCGCATCCGAGCGGGGGCGGACGTTCTCGATGTGCTGGTGAACGCGGCCTGGGGCGGCTACGAGAGAATGGTCGAGGACGGCCGCTTTACGTGGCAGCTTCCCTTCTGGGAGCAGCCCGCGCATCGTTGGGCGGGCATGCTGGATGCCGGAGTGCGCGCCGCCTTCGTGGCCTCCTCGCATGCGGCCCGCTTGATGGCGCCTCGCGGCCGCGGCTTGATCGTGAGTATCGGCTACTGGGCCGCCCGGAAATACATGGCCAACGCGATCTACGGTGTCGCGAAAGCCGCCACGGATAAGATGACCGCCGACATGGCGCACGAACTGCGGCCCCACGGCGTGGCGGTGGTGTCGCTCTATCCCGGCTTGGTGCGGACCGAATCCGTGATGGCGGCGGCGAAAGAAGGCTGGCTGGATTTATCCAACAGCGAGAGCCCGGAATTCATCGGGCGGGTCGTAGCGGCGCTGGCGCGCGACCCCGCCCTGCTGGAGCGCAGCGGCAAGGTCGCCATTGCAGCGGAGGTTGCGGCGGAACTGGGTGTCAGGGACATCGATGGCCGCCAGCCGACGCCGCTGACTCTGGAAACCGCATAGCCCTCGTGGCGCACGCCTCGGCAGGCCGTGTTGGCACTCGCGCCGACACGGGCGACCACCGCTCGCCTTGAGGCCGGCTGAAAGTCGGCTGCGGGCACAATTGCCCGCCCCACAATTTGCAGAACTAGAAAATCAACTTCAGCCCGAACTGCACCAACCGCGGATCGCGCGTCTGGAGCACTTTGCCGAAGGTCCCGGTGCCGGGCAGAACGTTTCCGTTATCGTCAACGGCGCTGTCCGAGATATTGCCGTCCACCTTGGTGAATTGCGCGTGGTTGGCGATGTTGAAAAACTCGGCGCGAAACTCGAGCTTATAGCGCTCTTTCACCACCGTGTCCTTCATCAGGCTGAAGTCCACGTTGTTGATGCCCGGCCCGCAGCACACCGAGCGCGGCGAATCGCCGATGGTCCCCCACTGCGCCTGCGTAAGCTGCTGGAAATCGGCGGTATTGAACGCCAGATTTCCCGATCCCCGCGGATTCAGCCGTTGCAGCGGAGCCACCTGGTTGGGTTCGCCGGGATAATAGAAAAACGAGCTGTCCATCAACTCCAGGTCGTCGGACGATTCGATCGGCACCGGAAACCCGTTTTGGAAAGTGATAATACCCGAACTCTGCCAGCCGTTCAACAGCTTATCCGCGAAGCCGTGGATGTCCATATGCGGGAACTGGTAAAAGTAGCTGATCACCAGCCGGTTGCGCGCGTCGAACAGCGACAGCGCCCGGCTGTCCCGGAAATTCAGTGGATTCAGCATGCTCTCGAAGCTGGAGGCATCGTCGATCGACTTGCTGAAAGTATACGCCGCCTGAAACTGCAGCCCGCGAGAGAAGCGCTTCTCGGCGCTGACTTGCAGCGAGTTGTAATTCGAGTTGGCCACCGTGTTTTCCGTGAAAATACTCGAAAACACCGGGATGCCGTCGGGCGGGCAACCCGTGCCCGTGAGTGGATTGCAGTTGGGCGAAGAGTATTTGCGCAGCCCCACCAGCGTAATGGGATTGGGGTTCGGCCCGGTCACGGTGGCCTGCGGCCCGTAAGGCAGGTGCAGTGTGAACCCCGGCGGAATCTCGTTGGCCTGTATGGTGAAGGCCGAGTCCGCATAAAACGGACCGCACGCCAGCGAACTGTCGCCAGTAATGTTGGACAGGTTGTTCAGATCCAGACACGTCTGCGCATTGCCGTAGTTCAAGTCGTAGGATGCCAGCAAGCGGTGCGCCTGCGTGCCCACATAGCCGATCTGGAAGAGTATGTCGCTGGGCAACTCGCGCTGGATGGTGAAGTTGTACTGCTCGGAATACTGCGTGCGCATGTTCGGCTGGAATTGGCCATAGAGCAGAATGGGCCGGTACGAAGACCAATCCACGGGCTGGCCGCGCTGCGGGTTCAGTATCCCGTTGAAAGGGTTCGGCGTGACGGTGCCATCCTGGCCCTGGAACGGGGTGTTGAACATGGGATTCGCCAGCGTGGTGCTGCCGCCGAAGGGCGGCTCGGCGCTGAACTGCTCCAGTACCAATTGTTCGATGGGATTGTAGAAAATGCCCCAACCCGCGCGGATGCTGGTCTTTCCCGGCCCGCCCACCAACTTGCCCCAAAATCCCGAATCGGCCGAGGGGCTCCATGCCATGCCGATGCGCGGCGCAAAAGCCTTGTAGTAAGTCTGCGTCATGCCGTTGGGGACTCCCGCGTCGCCCGGGAAAACCAAGCCCAGCGGGAAGACGGAATTGGCGGGACCGGTCTCGCTGCAGTCGGTGGATCCGTACTGCGCCACCAGCGGATTGTCCGCCGCAAGCTGGCAGGGATAGATACTGGTCACCTGGCCCGGACGGAAAGTCTGCACGTGATGGCCGATGTCGGTGAGCGGCGTATCCAGCTCCCAGCGCAGGCCATAATTGAGCGTCAGGTTGGGGCGAATCTTCCAGCTATCCTGCGCGAACAGGTAGACCGCCGTGCTGCGCACGTTCTCGTGCTGCGCCGACCCTTGCGTGTAAGTGTTGGGCAGGCCCAACAGGTAATCCGGGTACAAATCGTCGGATCCCACGTCATTGGTGCCGCCGCTGGTGAATGAAAAAGAGCCGTCGACGTTGTAGTAAAGCGTCTGGTCGAAACGCATGCGGCGCACATCCACGCCAAACTTCATGCTATGGGAGCCCTTCACCTTGCTCAAGCTATCGGACCACTGAAAGCTGTTGCCGATCTGCGGCAGCTCGCCCTCGAAATTGTTGCCGATGGAAAATCCGCCATCGGTGAAGATAGAGGGCACGCCTTCGTGGCTCGCTCCCAGGTTGGGCGTGATTCCGTATTGCGGATTGGTGGGATCGGAAAAGCAATTGGCGGCCGGCACGGCGGACCCGCAAACATTCTGAATAAGCTGCGTATTCTGCGGATGGTTGTAGCTGAGCTGGCCCTCCCGGAAGTATGTGAAACGCGCTTCGTTGACCACTGTGGGAGACGCGGTCCAGGTCTCGCTCAGGTTGAACTGCTGGTCGCGCGTGCCATAGAGCGCGCCAAACCCCGGCAGATTGGCGCCCGCCGCTTCGAAGGTGGAAAACGGCTGCATCTGCGTGTCGTTATCGAAATAGTAATAGAAGCTCAAGTTGTTTCGGGCGTTGATGTTTTCGTCCAGGCGGAATGTGGATTGAATCCCCTTTTCCGATTGGTTCGCCACCGTCTGGTAGATGTTGCCGCCGCTGTTGGGCAAGGGCACATAGCGATTCATCAAGGCCGCGGCGGTGGGGTCGAAGCATTGCGTGGGTATTTGGTTATTGGGGAAGATCGCGGCCCACGCGGTTCCCGCCGCGATCGGTACGCCGCCCTCGCCCGCCACGGCTGTCGCGCATCCCGGCCGGTTGTTCAGGGCCTGTGCCAGGTTGTTGTCGGTCAAGGTGCCGCTGAAGACGTCCTGCGGCCCGCCTGGCAACTGCGAGAAATCGCCGTTGCGCTCCGCCTGGGTGGGAACCGTGATCAGGTCGGACGGGATGCCCTGCACGATCTGGCGGTCCTCCACGGAGGCGAAGAAGAAGGTCTTGTCCTTCCGGATGGGCCCGCCGAATGTGCCGCCAAACTGGTTCTGATGGAAATCGGGCCGGGTCGTGTCGAAGAAGCCGCGCGCGTCCAGATCGGTGTTGCGGAAGAATTCGTACGCGTCGCCGTGGAACGAGTTGGTGCCGCTCTTGGTGACCACATTCACCACCGAGCCGGAGTTGCGCCCATACTCGGCGTCGAAGGTGTTGGTGAGCACGCGAAACTCTTCGATGGTGTCGGGCGACGGCTCCACGGCCGGGATAGCCACGAACTGGTCGTTGGCATCGCCGCCGTTCACGTTGAAGTTGTTGGCCCGGCCGCGGCCGCCATTCACCGAGACCACGCCCGCATTGTCGCTGCCCGCGAACAGCGAATAGCCCTGCTGCGACTGCACGCCCGGCTGGAGCTGCAGCAATTGATAGGTGTCGCGCGTATTCAGCGGCAGGTTCACCACCGCGCGCGAATTCATCACGGCGCCCAACTGCGTGCTGGTGGTCTCTACCAGCGCCGCCTCGGCCTCCGCCGTGACGGTCTGGGTGACTTCGCCGATCTGCAGCGTGGCGTCCACCACCACCACGTGGCCCAGCGTGATATCCACGTGTTGCACGAACTTCTTGAAGCCGGCGGTTTCGATTTCCACCATATACTGCCCCACCGGCAGCGTCGGCATGACGAAGTCGCCTTTAGTGTCCGAGGTGGCCGAGCGGCTGGTGCTGGTGCCTTCCAGCGTGGCCTTCACGCCGGCGCCCACGATCACCAGGCCGGACGGGTCCTTGACGCTCCCGCGCAGATCGCCGGTGGTTTGGGCAAACAATCCGGAGACGGCGGAAAAGCCGCACACCAGCAGGACGACCGCTTTCACTTTCGCTTTACCTACGTTCATGTAGTACCTCCCTTTTATCAGGGGCGCCACAGGGGCCCTGGTTCCGGCCCGCTAGCGGGCCTTACGTGGAGTTGCGAATCTGATCGGATTATTATCACACATTGACGACGGCTTGGCGGAGGATGGAGGGCGGGATTCATCCCGCGCGGGGCTTTAGCCCCGCTCTTCAGCTTAGCTGCGTGTTTATCCGGGCATTTCTGGGTTCGGAGGTGCTTCGACGAGGAGTTCGAAGCGGCGAGCCGGCGATTCTTTACGGAAGTGCGGGAGGGACCATTCACCCCGGTCGTCTCGAACGGCGAAATCCCCGCCCGACCACGTCGAAATCGTCACCACCTCAACCGGATCGGGGGAGCTGCAAAAAGCGTATATTGAGGCCGGCATTCTGCCCTCCCTCATTGAAGGATGCCGCGCACGTGGCGGTCGCAACCGTTGCCGCCGTGGACATCCTGGTAAGCTGGAACTGAACAGACTCAACGGATACCGCGGTCCCAGGATCTACTCTCCCAGAGAGGTTGTCGAATTGTGAAAACAGAGAAGGCTTTCGATTGTGTCGCGATGAAGTGGGATATCCAGCAGAAGCTGCTGCAGGAGGAGGCGCAGTTGGGCAAGGAAGAGGCCGCCCGACGACGCCGCGAACGGCTGCTGCAGGACCCGATTCTGGGTTCCTTGGTACGTGCGAAGCTCGGCAGCGAGTTGGCGTCACGATAACCAGGCAGCCTTTCAGAATCCGCCGCTGGATTGCGGCAGCACCAGCCGCAGACCCTAATCTAATCCGTCTTTACCACGAGTTCTTGCCGAGGTATTTCAGTTGGGCGCTATGCAATGCGCCATCCACTTTCGCGGGCCGCCGCGAATACACTGCATTCAACCGCTCCGTGACTGCGCCCTCTTGCCGCCGGTTCAGGAACTCCGAAATCGCGGTGGCGTACAATTTGCTTCTCGTTACCTTGAGGCGGCGGGCGGCGGATTCCGCCAGCCGGAAAAGGTTGTCGGGTATCGAGACCGCGGTCTTCATTGGTTTCAGTGTAACCTGAGTTATACCCGATTCGAACCACCCGCCCGAGCCGGTTCAGCGGTACGGTAGTTTGTATGGCGACCCAAAAGATCACCATCACACTCGACGCCGATCAGGTTGAGCAAATTCGCGCCCTGGTAGCGGCTTTCGTGCAGCACGCCGTGGGTGTTGCGCTGCACGACGCGGCAGGATGGAAAGAGATGCTGGAGGGCGCACTGCAACAAACGGGGGGTCGCCTTAAGCAAAGACGAACGCACATGGGCTGACGCGTTGCTCTCTCCGCGGGAGCGGAAGAGTAGCCCAAAGAAAGGGAAGGCTGCGTGAGCGGCGTCACCTTCGACGCCGACGGCCTGATTGCATTGGACCGGAATGATCGGCGCGTGCTCGCATTGGTCGCACGCGCGGCGGAACGTGGGATGCGGATCACGATCCCCGCTACGGCGCTGGCGCAGGCCATGCGCCACCCTGCGCGGCAGGCGCGGGTCTCGCGGCTCATTCGACAAGCCGGTACAGACCTGGTTGCGCTCAACGGACCGGATGCCACCGCTGTCGGCCTGCTATTGGCGCGAACCGCGACGGCCGACGTCGTCGATGCCCACGTCGTTGTTTGTGCGGGCAGGGCTGGACAGGTGATCGTCACCAGCGACGCAGCCGATCTCAGGCGAATCGCTCCCGATCTACGGTTGCTGGCCGTATAGCATCCGGCAGTCGCCGTCAACCGCGCGAGGGGATTCTATTCGATCCGAGTCCCAAACGGTGTCATGCCGTCGAAGATCCTGGAGTGAAATCCGACGCTCGTCTACGCGGGCAAGGATATGCTCCCAGACAGGCCGAGGAAGACTAGAGAATCGGATCTTCGGCAATGGCGTCCTTCCCGAAGACCGCCCGGATCAGATCCTTCCCCGCTTCCCCCTTGCGCTCGGGATCGGCCTCAGCCATGAAACGGCGATAAGTCGCGTTGAGATTCTCGCGTGCCGCCGCTTCAGCGTCCACTCCGCGCTGCGCGAGTACAACCAGGGCCCGGCTCATCGTCAGATGCTTCTTCCTATCCAGGCGCTCGACCTCAACTGCCAGGTCCGCCGGGATGGTGACGCTCTGGCGGACGGATGCGGACGTTCGGGTGCGCGTGCGGGATGGCGTCTGCATACACGCATGATATCAGGTGCACCAGGCTGGTGCACCGAGATCGTGGTGGTTAGTATGGACTTGACGTCATATGTAATAGACCATATTGTAGGGTGAGCTGGAGCGTTGAGATCGGCGATGAATTCAAGCCGGAGTTCTTCGCGCTGCATGAAGACTTACGTACGGAGATTCTAGGTCTGGCCCGCTTGCTCCAGCGGTTTGGGCCGCAAATTCGGGCGGCCTCGCGTCGATACGCTGAACGGCGCCCGCCACGCGAATATGAAGGAGCTACGGTTAAGCGTCCCCGGCGGCGAGTGGAGAGTGGCCTTTGCCTTCGACCCGAGGCGCAAAGGCATCCTCTTGATTGCGGGAGACAAATCCGGGGGCAGTGAAAAGTTTCTACCGCGAACTGCTACGGAAGGCCGACAACCGTTTCGACGCGCATCTGCCCCGGCTGGAAAGGGAGAGCAAATAATCATGCCCACCGACGTGGACGACATAATCAAGGAACTGAGCCCCGCGCGGCGCAAGAAAGTGGAGGCCCGCGCCGCCCAGTTGATCGCCGAGGAGATGACCCTGCGCGAGTTGCGGCACGCGCGCAAGCTTACGCAGGTCCGGATGGCCAAGACTCTCGGGATCACACAGGACAGCGTTTCGCGGCTGGAGAAGCGCAGCGACCTGTTGCTCTCCACGCTGCGGAAGACCGTCCAGGCGATGGGCGGAAAGCTGTCACTGGTGGCTGAATTCCCCGACCGTGCGCCGGTGGTTCTGTTCGGGATTGCGGGAGACCAACCGGAGCCTCATGCGGCGGGCCGAAAAAGCGCGCGTGCGCACGCTTAGTGTACCGAACGTGTGCGATGCCGCCATCGCTTCGCAGCCGCCAGAACTGAGGATGGCGCGTTGTCCGTCAAGCTGATGCGGCGGCACTTCACAAGACTGATGTCCCCAGAGCCAACCGGGGCGCGATTGCAAAGGCAAGCACGTCTGACGGGAGCCACCACACGTCGGACGCTAAGTTAAGGGCACTCTGACATGTTAGAATGAATTGGGGAGTGTGTTTGTGGGCTTCCGCGACAATCTCATCTCGCCTTGTGCAAGCGAAAGTGAAGCAGACCGCGACGAACTAGACGTCGACCTTGCAGCGCTTGTGGCGCGCCTCCTCCTTTTCGACACATATACTCTCCAATCCATTCGCTTACTGGAGTTCCCCGCACTTGTCAGAGCTTTCGGGATCGGCGCTACTCTTGACCTACTTTCGTCCAACATCTTGAAGCTTCATTGCGATGCTACCACCTTCGCTCAAATTGGACAAACACTTGGATCATATTCATTTTCTGTATTTAGAGCCGGGGACCGCCAGCAGTAT
>Ga0302324_100016375_pt1 | contig 14774 bp, 12 predicted proteins | sample Palsa_T0_1_FD_201949 | JGI IMG/M metagenome (GOLD analysis project Ga0302324, IMG submission 201949) | Peat permafrost microbial communities from Stordalen Mire near Abisko, Sweden - Palsa_T0_1 | ecosystem: Environmental > Terrestrial > Soil > Palsa > Peat permafrost | place: Sweden: Abisko...
TGCCATAGGCGTCATAAACAAAAATATCCTCCGCGCGGTCCCACACCAGCGGGGGCTGGCCGCGCATCGCGATCGGTTCGCACTGCCGCAGCTTCTCCAACACCGGCACCGAATTCGGGTGCGGCAGTGGGCTGGCGATGCGCCGATATTTGCTCTCCACGTGCGGGACGTTTTTAGGAGTGATGTCGAATTCCTGGCCCATGCTAGATTGCTTTCTCGTAAATGCGCGCGAAAACTTTCTCCGCTCCTTCATTGGCGCGATTGGGGTCGATGATCGTGATGCCATCGGCGCCAAAGCGCGCGGTCACGGGCGCGCCGCGGTCGCTTTGTGTGTATTGGAAATTGAGGTCGCGCACCAGCGCAGCCGCATGCACGATGGCCACCGTCAGGCGCGCGTCCTCGGCCGTTGGATAAAGCGCCGCCAATTCCACGCGGCTGGCGCCGAAGAATTTGCGGCGGGCCATCGCCGCCAGACCCGCCGTCAAGCTGTCCACCCCGTAGCCGACCGAGGCGGCGCTGCCGTCGGGGCGAGCGATGGCGCGGGTAAAATGAGTATTGACTGTGCGGCTGCCCCCGCCCTGATGCCAGAAGCGCAGGCCGCGGTATTGCTGGTCGCTCTCCACCTTGCCGTCGGCGCCGACGATTTCGTGTCCCTGGTTGACCGCCCCCTCGAAATCCGGCGGCGTGATCCAATTATTGTGAAAGTGAATGCTCATGCCGTTGGCATAATCGACCCGCACCTGCACCGCGTCGTAGGCCTGGATGCCCTGGCGGGCCAGCCGCTTCTTTTGACCCACGGCCGTCAGCGAGACCGGCTTGCTGCGGTAATAATGCCAGATCAGATCGACCCAATGCGGGCCGACGTAACTGAACGGGTCGCTTTGGGCCACCCACTTGAAGGTGCGGGTCGAAACTTCCAGCGGTTCCTCCAAATAGGCCACGCCGTACAAAGGGTCCCCGATCCGGTTCTTGATCTCATCGCGAATCCGCAGATGGTCCGGATCGTACCGTTTGTGCATATCGACCGAGACGATCAGGTTTTTCCTTTGCGCCAGCTCCACAATCTGGTCCGCCTCATGGATGGAAAGGCACATGGGCTTTTCGGTGATGACGTGGGTCCCCTGCCCCAACGCCGCCAGGATGACCGGCGTATGCAGATGGTCCGGCGTCGCCACCGCCACCACATCCAGATCCGGTATCTCGCGCAAAACATCCTGCCACGGCTCCGCGCCCCAATAGGGCCGGGGCCGATGGCCGGCCCATTGCTGGAAGGCGTCGCAAGCGCGCTGGGCGGAGGATTCCGATCGGGCCGCCACCGCGGCCAGCTCGAAGGAAACCGGGGCCAAATCGCGTCCCCATTGGTCCAAGCCGAGGCGGCCCAATTGCGGGGCCAGGCCGCAACGCTGCACATCCGCGTAAGCGCGCAGATGGACATCACCGCCGAACATTCCGGCGCCAATCAAAGCGATTTTGATTTTTCCATCCATCGGGTCTTTAAGTTCATGCTGGCACGGCCCCGCACCGTATAACCCTCTACGGGGCGGAAGGAAATCACATTCTGGTCGACGGAAGCGCGCGGGCATCCGACGCGGATCGTCGTCCCGCAATAGATGGCTTGCGGACTCGCCGCGATTGGATTACCAGTGGAGCCTGACCGTTCCAATTTATGCCCTACATTATTATTGGCAGCGACGCCCAGCAATACGGACCCATCGGCGAGGAAGAACTGCGGCAGTGGATTGCCGAAGGCCGGCTCAACGCCCAATCCATGGCCAAGATGGAAAGCGACGCGGCCTTTCGTCCGCTCTCCGCCTTTCCAGAAATTGCCGACGCGTTGGCGCCCGCCCCTCCCCGGCCGACCGCGCCACCGAGGCTGGCCGGCCCGGCCGATTGGCTGGCGCGCGATTACGATCTGAGCATCGCCGATTGCATCACGCGCGGCTGGAGTCTTGTCAAAGAGAACTTTTGGCCGGCCGTGGGCGTCAACCTGTTGGTCATGCTGGCCATCTTTGTTCCCAACCAGATCATTTCACTCCTCACCCGATCGACGACCAATGAGATGATCCGTGAGCACCGCGTGACCGCGCTTGGAGTTTTGCTCATCATCTTGACCTCGATCCTTGCCACACCGATTTACATGGTGCTGATGGCGGGTTTGTATAAATACTTTCTCAAATTGATCCGCGGCGAAAGCGCGACTGTCGCCGATGCTTTTTCCGGATTTGGCCCGTCCTTCGGGCAGTTGATTTTGCTGGGTTTGGTGCAAACAGTATTCGTTCTGATCGGCTACGTTTTTTGCTTGCTCCCCGGCCTTTATTTGAACGTCGCGTGGTTTTTTGCCATGCCTCTGGTCATCGATAAACAGATGGGATTTTGGGAGGCGATGGAGTTGAGCCGCAAGGTGACCAACAAACACTGGTTTGTCGTGCTTGGTTTTCTGATTGTTTACGGCCTGCTGGCGGTGTCCGGATTGATAGCCTGCCTGATTGGCATTTTGGTGACCATGCCCATCGGCGTCGCCGCGCTGATGTATGGATATGAAAGCGTCTTCGCCGAAACACGGGCAGCTTGAGGACACCACCATGACAGCCTGCGCGCCCCTCCCCAAATGATAAGGCCGCCGTGAAACATTCCGGGGAGCACACGCGCCACGCGTGTGGCCATCGGCGCCCTCGCCGATGGCGTCTTCCTATTCCATGGGAAATGTCTAAGATTATACGATGTGGCCGGCGAGGGCGCCGACCACTACACGCGGGGCGCGTGTGCTCCCCAAGCCGCAGAAGTCCTTCCGTTGCGCGAGGATCAGGGGTCTTTTTGGCTCCTTGACTTCGCAGGAAAAGCGGGGCAGGTTTGGCCCATGATGCTCAATAGTCTGCGGCGCCGGATATGGGTTCTGGCGGCCGCGCTGGGCGGCGGAATTTGCCTCGGCGACGAATTGCCGATGTTGCCTTTGCTTGGCCAACCTTTTGTTTCGGTGCAGGCGACCGATCCCCTGGCTTCGGAACCGGGCGATAATCCCGGCTCCTTCACCCTTTCCCGCATCGGCGACACCAATTCCGCGCTGACGGTGGCCTTTTCCCTCAGCGGCACGGCATCCAACGGTGTGGATTACGCTGCCATCCCCACTTCGGTCACGCTGGCGGCGGGGCAGCTTTCCAGCAACCTCACGGTTACGCCAATCAGCGAACCGGCCTCCACCGGCTACAAGACGGTGATCTTGACGCTGCCGCGCACGCACTTTGGAATAGAGTCGGGCACCTCGGCCTTCCTGGTCGGTTCGCTCAACCGCGCCTTGGTTTATATCGCCTACAATTACACCAATGTCCCGCCCGGCGTCAGCTTGCTCTCGCCCGCCAATGGCTCCGCTTTCTTGTCCAGACCGAACATCGTCTTGGCCGCCACGGCCTCGGACTCCAACGGCTGGGTGACGGCGGTGCAATTTCTGGCCAACGCCACCAGCCTCGGCGTCGTGAGCAACTATCCCTTCGGCGCTTCGGATCCTCTGACGATGCGGGAATCGCTCGGATCGGTGCTGCCCATGCGACCGGGCGCGCGGTCCCATCATTTTCAGTTTGTCTGGACCAATGTGCCGCCCGGCCTTTATACCTTGACGGCGGTGGCGACGGACAACGCCGGATTGCAAACGACCTCCGCCACGGTGGACATCCAGGTGACGACCAATCTGCCCATCCCCAACGTGCGGATCATCAATCCAGTCAACGGCGCGGATTTCCCGGACCAGGCGCCGATCAATCTCTACGCGGCGGCGGGCGAAACCAACGGCGTTGTGGACACGGTGGAATTCTTCGCCAACGGCGCCAGCCTGGGCACGGCGACCAATTATCTGGCCGGCGAGCCGCTGGGCCAGGTTCCGTTGCGGCTGCAATGGCTGCCCTATCACGTTCATTGGACCAACGCCCCGGTCGGCCGCAGCATCATTACGGCGGTGGCCACCGACAACAACGGCACCAAGGCGGCTTCCGCGTCTGTCAATATAAACGTGACGACCAACCTGTTCCGTCACCGTGGCAACTGGTGATATTGCCACCGCTCAAATCCCGGGCTTCCGTTGCAAAATCCTGATGCACAAGTCCGTGTCGTATTTCCGCGTCGCAGCCTCCGGGCCCCAAAAATATTGCGTTCCCTCTGGGAGGAGCCAGACCACGCCCGCCACATCGTAATTCTTGTCCCAAAACGTCTTGAGCCAGCGTGTGATGGTCAAGTTTGATTCTTTGGAAAACGACCACGATGTAGGCACATAAACAATCAGCAGAAAGGCCGGATTGGCCGCTTCGATTTGGCGCATCGCTTCCTCCTGCATAGGCAGGGCGTAACGGTGGGTCTGCATCAAATCATACATATAGATGTAGCCGCTGGCCGAATGGCGATGCGCGTAAAAGAAGATCTCAGGTTCCGAACCCATGATGCCAATCGTATCCATCGGGCTGGTATGCTCCTGCAGGTACTTGGCGATGGGCACCGCTTCCGGAAAGGGATTGGCGCCGTACAACGCGCGGCAAGCCGCCTCGGGCGTCTGTTCAAACCAGAGCGCGTGGTTGGCAAAAATAAAATAGACGCATGCCAGCGCGAAGCCGCCGACGGCCACGCCCTCGCCCGCCGCCTGTGCCGCGCGCCGCACCGCCACGGCGATCAAGAGGCAGACGACCGGCAACATCATGATGAAATAATGCCGGGAAAAATAGAAACTTGCGGTGAAGGCGATCAATGAAAACAGCAGCAGCCAGCCAAGCACCAACCTGGCTTCGTTCCGCCCCTGGTCCCGCGCTAGGCAGAACAGCCCCACAGCCGCCACTACTACCGACCACCGCACCGCGCCCGCCTTGCGGTCAAAATCGATCAAATCCGCCAGGCCTTCCTGCCAGCCCAGAAGTCCCGCGTGCGCGCGCGCGTAAGTGACCGTCCAAAACCAGAACCGGTCGAATGTTCCAGCCCAGACCATCCACAGGCATGTCAACAAGAATGGCAGCGCCATACCCGCGCCGAAAATACCGATGCGGCGGAGTCGCCCGCCCCGCTCCGGCGCAGAGGCCGCCGCCACATCGCGCAGCAATACCGCCAGTCCGGCCAGGCCAAAAAACAAACCCGGTTGCTTGCATATATACGACAAGCCGAATGCCAGTCCGCTCCATGCGAAAACCCAAAAGCGGCCGGACGCGCGCGCCTTCAGCAGCAGCAGCAAACCGCCCAAGGCCGCCAGCACCACCAGATGCGTCGCGTGCCCTTCCAGCCCCAAGACCCCGGCGCTCATCGACAAGAGGGCGTATGAAATGCAGGCCACCACCGCGTGGGGCACATCGAGCAACTGTCGGGCGAGCAGAAACAGCAACGCCAGCGCGCTCAAATTGACCACAAGAAAACCCAAATGAATCCCGGCTGTCGTCTCACCAAATACAGCCATGATGGCCGCGTAGCAGGCGTAAGTTCCCGGCAGCTTCATGTTAAAGGCCAGCTTGTAGGGCGGGATTCCCTCCAGGAGCAATTGGCCTGCATAAGCGTATTCGCCTTCGTCGCGTTCCAGGGGAATTTGCAGGACGCGCACCCGCACCACGATAACCAGGAGGACCGTCACGACCAGCGCGGCCATGGCCCAGCGGCGGGGCCAGGCAACGGACGGACGGTTGTCGGAGAGTTCAGAATCTTGCAACAATGACAATTACCCTTTACACCCCTGCGAAGTAAAGAGCCTATGGCGGCTGGCAGCGCGGCTTACGAATAAAAAGATTGCAATTCCCCGGAGTTGGCCGAAAATAGCCATGGCATTGTACCAGGTACGAGGAAATGGTATGATGGCCTACAAGCTCATGTCTGGGTTTTTCGTGATGAGGACAATTTAACAGAAACTTCGACAGTTATGTTCCGATCATGCGGACCAAAATAAATTTGCGGCGGCAGCTTTGGGTGGTGGCTTGTGCGTGGGCGGTCTTTGGTGTCCATAACGCTCTTGCCCAGGGAAGCGCTTTCACTTATCAAGGTTCGTTGATCGACAGCGGCGCGCCTGCAAGCGGCAATTACGATTTCACCTTTATCCTTTACAACGATCCTCAAAATAGCAACCAGGTAGCCTCCCCTGAAACGAACTTGGATGTGGCGGTGGCCAACGGCTTTTTCACAACGACGCTTGATTTCTCCAGCCCTCCTTGGAATGGCCAGCCGATCTGGCTGCAAGTCCAGGTGCGCACGAATGGCAGCGGCCCTTTCGTCTCACTGACGCCGCGCCAGCCAATAACGTCGGCGCCTTACGCCATTCAGTCGTTGAACGCCTCCGTGGCCAACAGCGCGAATGCCGTGGCCGCGACGAACGTGAGCGGAACGCTGCTCAATTCCTCGCTGCCTTCCAACGCGGTTTTCTCGGGCACCATCACGGCCAATTCCTTTGCCGGCAATGCCGCCGCCCTGACCCACCTCAACGCTTCCCAACTCACCGGTACCGTCCCGGTGGCGGCACTGTCACCGAATCTTCAACTCCTGGCCACCAATTCACTTTGGCCGCCTTGGCAACCGGGCACCGCTTATCTGAAAGGGAACACGGTCATGACGCCAGACCTAAACCTTTGGGAAGCGTGGCAGGCTGGAATGAGCGGCACCACAGCGCCGTCCGGTTTTCAATCGGTGACGGACAACGCCGTGATCTGGTTCCCTTACGGAAGTGCTTATGGCATCCAAGCGCCGCCGAATTCCCCCAGCATTTATACTGCGTATCAAAATCAGCTTTTCGCCTCCACCGGGTATCTGCAATACTTCCCGTACAACAGCGCGGGAGGCAGCACCAATTACTTGTGGGGCGCCAACTATTTTAATATCGAAGGTGGATATGTTTTTGGAGCCCAAGGCTTTTTTGTTTACAGCGCGGAAGTTGCCTCCGCGCCTGTTGCGCCCTATCTTGAGGATCTGCCCACATTGGCGAATTGTGGCATTATGGCTAGTTGGCTACGCCGTCCAAGAATAAGTTTTATGAGTGACGCGCCACTTATTGGCATTGGCCCGGACGTTCCGCTGGCGTTCAATGGCAATCTGGGTAATATCGCGGTTGATGACGTGATTATATCCCCACAGTCGTGGTCGTTTCCTCCCCTCAACGGCACGAATCAGGGCTTTCTGATGTTGGATTTTCACGGCTTCCGCACGCCTCGTAAAATTTCGTTTTATACGACGGGGGGCGGCATATTTCCGGGAGTGATGGTGGATCATTCCTCGCACATTTGGGCCGCTCCGGCCAACTACACGATCTACGTCGAAGGCTGCTCTTATGAAGGCGGGGGCCACTCCGCCCCGTATTGCCTGGGCAATCTTTGGCCGCAAATCCTCGCGCGCAAGTTGCATTGCGACAACTTGATTGATGGAGGCGTGGGCGGCACAGGCTTCACCAACTACGCCGGCCAATACATTTACCAAATGCCAGAGAGCAACGCTGTGGCCGACAATTATTGCGGGCGCGCGTCCATCATCGTCTCAAACAATCCCGACCTGGTCATCGTCTCGGGCGCTGGCAACGACGTCAGCCTTGAGGCCGGCACTTCTAATTCGATTTACCTGAGCAACTTGGTTTGGTTGACAACGGTGCGAGCCGGTTTACCCAGCGTGCCGATCGTCGAAGTGGCTCTGCTTCCGAACCCGCAAGTGAATTTGCCGCAGTTTGTGGCGATGATGCGGGCCATGTCGAACGCGGTTTTCACCTTCGGCGACTCTAATGTATTTTTCGTCAATGCCCTGCCGTGGTTCAACGGGACCGGCAACGCGGCTGCCACGAATGGGACGGGAAACACGGACTTCTACACGTCAAGCGATGGCATTCATCCCTCGGATTACGGAGCCGAATATATCGCCAGTCAAATGTATTCCAAGTTGCAAGTTTTGGGCGTCATTCCTGCCCCTGCTCGCAATTGAGACATCGTCCTCTCCTGGAGCGGGGCCGGGGTGCGGTCGAGCCTTATGTCCAACGCATCGTTACGGCTGAGGGCGCTCAGAGATGTTCAATGATGTTGTCGCCGAATTCGGAGCATTTGATTTCGGTCGCGCCCGGCATCAAACGCGCGAAGTCGTAGGTGACTTTTTTCGACGCGATGGCGCCGTTGAGTCCCTTGAGGATCAAATCGGCCGCTTCCACCCAGCCCAAATGCCGGAACATCATCTCCCCGCTCAATACCACGCTGCCCGGGTTGACCCGGTCCTGGTTGGCGTACTTGGGGGCCGTCCCGTGCGTGGCTTCGAAGATGGCGTGGCCGCTGATGTAATTAATGTTGCCGCCGGGCGCAATGCCGATGCCGCCGACTTGCGCGGCCAGGGCGTCACTCAAATAATCGCCGTTCAGGTTGAGCGTGGCGATGACGTCGAATTCTTCCGGGCGGGTGAGCACTTGCTGCAGCGCGATGTCGGCGATGGCATCTTTGATGATCAGGCCGGCGCCGGGTTTGCCTTCGGGGATTTTGCACCACGGGCCGCCGTCGATTTCGACCGCGCCGAAATATTCCTTGGCCGTCTGGTAGCCCCAATCGCGGAAGGCGCCTTCGGTGAATTTCATGATGTTGCCTTTATGCACCAAAGTTACGCTCTTGCGCTTGAACTTGATGGCGTAGCCGATCGCGCTGTGGATCAGGCGGACGGATCCGCTGTAGCTGACCGGCTTGATGCCGACGCCGACGCGCACGTCGCAAGGAAAATTCTTGGCGCCGACGGCGGCCCAGAATTGCTCCGCCTTCTCCCTGGTGCCGAAACGGATTTTGGCGAAGGACTTGGGAAAATCCCGGGCCAGGAAATCCAACATTTGTTGCGCTTCGGGCGTGCCCGCCGCGTATTCGATGCCGGCGTAAATGTCCTCGGTGTTCTCGCGGAAAATGACCATATCGACCTTTTCCGGATGTTTGACAGGCGAGGGAACGCCCTGGAAGTACTGCACCGGACGCAGGCAGACGTAGAGATCGAGCTGCTGGCGCAATTCGACGTTGAGGGAGCGGATGCCCCCGCCCACGGGCGTGGTCAACGGTCCTTTGATGCCGACGGAGAATTCCCTGAAGGCCTGGATGGTTTCCTCCGGCAGCCAGGAATTGAACTTTTTGAAGGACTCCTCGCCGGCGAAAACCTCGAACCACGAAACCTGACGTTTGCCGCCGTACGCCTTCTGGATGGCCGCGTCAAACACACGCTGGCTGGCGGCCCAGATGTCCGGCCCGGTGCCATCGCCGCGGATGAACGGGATAATCGGGTTGTCGGGCACCACAAGTTTGCCCTGGGCGTTGGAAATCTTGCCGCCCGCCGGAGGAACGATGTTTTTATAGGCCATGTCGGTTAAAAAATTGCGGATTCAGAGATAACCCCTGATGGCGGGAAAGCAAGCAGAGAAACGGATAGAGTCTTGAGTTGGGGAGCACGCGCGCCCTCGCCGCGTAGAACGTGGCAAGCGTGTAGTGGTCGGCGCCCCCGCCGGCCACATCTTTGCATCTGCGGCACTTTCTATTGAATGAGCGGAAGCAGTCGGCGAGGGCGCCGACTGCGACACGCGAGGCGCGTGTGCTCCCCGGGGATGAGTTCTGGGTCTCACAAATCGGCCTGCGTCAGCTTCAGAATGGCAGCGGCGGCGCGATGGGCGGCGCCGGGGCCGCCCAAGGTGGAGATGACTCGAGCTAGCTTGGACTGGATTTCCGCGCGCCGGGCCGGGTTGGCGAGCAACTCCAGCGCGGCGCGGGCGAGGTTGGCCGCCGTGGCCTCGTGCTGGATGAATTCGGGAAAGAGCGGCTCATCGGCCAGAATGTTCGGCATCGAAAGATACTTCACGGTAACCACTTGGCGCGCGATCAAATAAGTTTGCAGCGAGGTTTTGTATAGAGCGACGGCGGGGACCCCGAAATAAGCGCATTCCAAGGTCACCGTGCCGGTGGAGGCCATGGCCACGGTGGTCTCGGACAAGGCTTCCGCCAAGTGACCAATCTGAACCTCCATTTCCGGCCCGGCGTCAGCCGGAAACGCGCGCGCCAGAGCGGCCATTTCTTCGCTGGGAGTCACCAGTTTGAATCGAACCGATTGCTGGGCGGCGATCAGACGGGCGGCGCCCAGCATGACCGGCAGGTGCCGCTTTAACTCGGCGCGCCGGCTGCCGGGCAGCAGCAGGACGGTCGGGACCAGGCTCGGCTTGCGGACGGGCGCGGGGAATCGGTCAAACATCGGATGGCCGACGAACTCGACGCGGAATTCGGGGACGTGCCGCGCATACCAATCCTTTTCAAACGGAAACAGGCAGAGCAACAGGTCGAAGTCGCGTGCCATGTCGGGGGCGCGGCCCGGACGCGAGGCCCAGACCTGCGGCGAGACGTACTTCACCATGCTGGGCCGCCAATCGGCGGAGGCCTGGCGGCGGATGGCGCGGGCCAGCCTTTGGTTGAAGTAGCTGAAATCGACGAGGATGATCAACTCCGGTTTTTGCGCCATGGCCAGGCGCGTGAGTTCTCTCTTGTAGCGGCCGAAGCGCGGCAACTTTCGCCACACATCGCTCAGGCCGATCACGGCGTCAGCGGTCAAGTCGAATGAATTGGCGACGCCCGCCTCCGCCATGCGCGGCCCGCCGGCCCCGATGAAGCGCGCCCCGGGCAGCGCGGCGGCCAGCGCGCGCACCAGGTCGGCGGCAATGGCGTCGCCGCTGGGATCGCCGGCGACGACCATGATGGTCTTGGGGGTCATTTCAATTCCGCTTTCACCACTTTGAAGAACTCCGCGATTTTGAAGGGAATGAATGGAGCGGCCAGGCCGGTCAGAAAATTGGCGGCCACACCTGCAACGTGGAGAAGCCGGGGCGGCGTCGTGCTGGTCCAAGTTTTATCGTCAAGATGAAAAAATGCCACGGGGATGGGAAAGCCCTGCACGCGGAGCTGGGCGCCGCTGCTGTAGGCGACGAAGAAGGCCAGCCAGACTGCCAGCAGCAGGCCGGCGACCACGACAGCCGCGAGGTGGCGCCAGTTCCGGCGCGAGATCCACTCGGCCAATTGCCGGCGGCCGGTGGTGCAGGAGAGCCAGATGTCAAAGGCCACAATGGGCAGGATAAGCAACAAGCCGCCCATAAAAGGTTAGCGGGCCGGCTGGCCGGCCTGAATAAGGCGCGTGATTTCGAAGGCCAGGTCCAAGGCGCGCTGGGCCACGGCCCCGCTGACGGTGGGCGTCGCGTGGGACTGGACGCACTGGATGAAATGGCGCAATTCCAGCTTGAGCGGCTCGTCTTTCTCAATCGGCACCGGCTCGCGCACGATTTTGCGTCCGGCGAATTCGCTGACGATGGCGGTGTCCTTGCCGTGCAGCAGTTTTTTCAGCAGCGAGGACTCGGCGTCGCCCTCGCGCGCCACGCGGTAAATGAAGCCTTCCTGCGCGCGGTAATCCAGCGACACGTAGCTGGTGTTTTCTCCGCCGCTGAAGACGCGAATTTTGCGCATGCGCTCCGGACTGACGCGGCTGACGGTCAGATTGGCCACGCAGCCGTTGGCAAAACGCAGCCGCGCGTTGGCAATGTCCTCGGATTGGCTCAGGACGGGAATGCCGACGGCTTCGACACTGGCCACCGGCGAGCGGACGAAACCCAGGACGACGTCCAGATCGTGAATCATCAAATCGAGCACCACGCCGATGTCGGTGCTGCGACTGGGATAAGGGGAGAGCCGGTGGGTTTCGATGAAGCGCGGATCGGTGGCGACTTTTTCCAGGTAGGCCAAAACGGGGTTAAAGCGTTCGACGTGGCCGGCCTGGAGGACGGCATTTTTCTCCTGCGCCAATTGCACCAACTCGGCCGCCTGGGCGGCGTTGTTGGTCATTGGTTTTTCCACCAGCACGTGTTTGCCGGCCAGGAGGAGGCGGCGGGCCACGTCGAAATGGGTGTTCGTTGGCGTGACGATGCTGAAGGCCTCGGCGCCGGCGATGGCGTCCTCCAGCGAGGCAAAAAGAGGGACGCGGAGCTTGTCGGCGATTTTGGCCGCCTGCGCGGTGGAGAGATCGTAAATGCCGGCAAAGACGATCTGGCCGGCAGCGGCGAGGTCGGAATAGAGCCGTGCATGTTCCTTGCCCAGGGAGCCGACTCCGATTACTGCGACGTTGAGTTTGGCGGACATGTATCGAATCGGGATTGACGATTTACGCAGCGCGGCGGCGGGGCAAGTATAAAATTCAGTAACCGGCCCGCAAATCCTAATGCGGCCGCGAAACATTCCGGGGAGCACACGCACCCTTCGCGTGTTGTGGCCGGCGCCCTCGCCGAGCACATCTTACAGTCTTGTCCACTTCCGATGCAATATGAAGATGCCATCGGCGCGGGCGCCGATGGCGACACGCGGGGGCGCGTGTGCTCCCCCAGAACGCAGCCGTTCCATCGTTAGGTGAGGATTCGCCGCGCCAGCCATTTCTTGCGCACGGGCGGGATTTGGGTTAAAACTAGGTTATGAAAATGAAGCTACGTTGGCTGGCTGGTTGGTTGCAAGATGGGAAAGGGTTGCCCGTATTGGGTGATGTGAAAACGATCTTACGTTTGTTGCCTGTGGCATTGGCACTGTGTCTTTGCGGGTGCGGCGCTGGATACACCTTCTCCCCTTGGACCGGCCCCCAGGGGAATTGGACCACGGGTCCCGGTGGTTATGTCAAGATGGTCGGCAATGTGCCGTTGTTTGCGCAGGGCCAATTTCCGCCCAAGCCGTATATCCTGCTGGGGGCGGTCAGCACCGACAACGAGGACAACCTGGCCAAGGCGGTGCGCGAACAGCACGCCGACGCGGCGATGATCTCGCGTGAGTCAAGTTATCAAACCGGTTCCGTGGCCTGGGCGGCGCCCGGAGTGTATGGGGTGACACCGATTCGCCACACGGTGATTACGGCCAATTTGATCAAGTATAAGTAACGGCAGACTATTGGTCGTCGGCTTGCAAGGTGCTCTTGAGGAAGGAACGGATCACCTCGCGCTCGCCGCGCGCCAGCCATCGGCCGAGCTCGACAAAACCAACACCCAAGACGGCCAGCCCAGCCAGTCCGGCGTAGAACCAGCCGCGGGAGATGCCGCTGGCCGGGTGTGCCGGCGCGGGCACGATCAACGCGCTCGCCGCGAACAGAAGGAGAAAGGCAATCCAAAATAGCAGGAAAAGCCTGATGAACGGGTGAAGGCGGAAGTCTCCTTCCAGAATGGTGCCGCCATCCACCTGCGCCAATTTCCCGTAGAAAAACGGCGAGAAAGAATTGTTGTAATACTTTTTGGTATGCAGGCGGAAGGCAGGGCCGCGGAATTCCCCCACTACGGTCCCGGGTGCCGCGGCGTCCCACGACAAGGACATCCCGCCCAAATCCGTGCCTGACCCCAGCCGGGTCCGACAATCGTCCAGGAACAATTTTGTGCGCATTTTCATTTTTACCTCTCGTTCTTGCTTAACAGTTCCCCAGGCGTATATCGTCAAACCTGACCTGGACCTTTAGCCCGGATATTTCATTATGCAGCGAGGGTGTGTTCCATATTGTCGGTGGGGCGGCGCAGACCGCGAAATGCGGTCCAGCTCTTTTGTTGTTCCGTCTGCTGCGCCGCCCAAATTTTAGGGCGAAGCGGCAGCTTCGCCCTACCAAACTCAATCCATGGCATGAAAAAAGTCGTCCTTCTAGGTTCCACCGGTTCCATCGGCACCAGCACGCTCAAGGTGGCCGAGGATTTGCCGGACCATATTCGCCTCATCGGGCTGGCCGCCGGCAACAACGGCGAATTGCTCCTGAAGCAAACGCTGCGTCACCGGCCCGAAGCCATTTCGCTCGGCGACCCGGGCCAGGCGCGCGAGTTGGAAAATACGCTGGGCACGTCCACCCGCGTTTATGCGGGCGAAGAAGGATTGCTCAAGCTGGCCACGCTGCCGGCGGCGGATATTGTGCTCATCGCCATCGTCGGCACCGCCGGACTGCAACCGGCCCTGGCCGCTATTCGCGCCGGCAAGGACATCGCCGTCGCCTCCAAGGAAATCCTGGTCATGGCCGGTGAAATCGTGATGAGCGAGGCGCGGAAAAACGGCGTGCGGGTGCTGGCGGTGGACAGCGAGCATTCGGCCATTTTCCAGTGCCTGGAGGGCCAGCCGCCGTCGGCGGTGCGCGCCTTATGGTTGACAGCGTCGGGAGGGCCATTCCGGACCACGCCCAAGGAGGAATTCGCCGCCCTGACCGTCGAGCGCGCCTTGCAGCATCCCTGCTGGGTCATGGGCCGGAAGATCACCATCGATTCGGCCACGCTCTTCAACAAGGGGTTGGAGATGATCGAGGCGCGCTGGTTATTTGACATCGAGATGGCGCGGGTGCGCGTGGTGGTGCATCCGCAAAGCGTGGTGCATTCCATGGTGGAATTTGTGGATGGCTCGATGCTGGCGCAGCTTTCGACGCCGGACATGTGCCTGCCGATTCAATACGCGCTGACTTATCCGGCGCGGGTGGCCAGCCAGCGCGTGCAAACCAACTTGGTCAAGCTGGGTCAATTGACCTTCGAGGAACCGGACCTGGAGCGATTCCCGGCGCTGGCCCTGGCGCGCAAGGCGGGGGAAATCGGCGGCACACTGCCCGCCGTGCTCAATGCCGCCAACGAAGTGGCCGTCAGCGCCTTTGTCAACAGGAGCATCAATTTTCCGCGGATCAGCGAGTTGGTGGCCCGCGTGATGGACCGTCATGCGGTCCTGGCCCATCCGCGCCTGGAACAGATTTTGGAGGCCGACGCCTGGGCGCGAAAGGAGGCTTCTTTGTGATTCAATGATTTAAAATCGCGCATTTCTTAAAAG
>Ga0302324_100016378_pt1 | contig 14773 bp, 12 predicted proteins | sample Palsa_T0_1_FD_201949 | JGI IMG/M metagenome (GOLD analysis project Ga0302324, IMG submission 201949) | Peat permafrost microbial communities from Stordalen Mire near Abisko, Sweden - Palsa_T0_1 | ecosystem: Environmental > Terrestrial > Soil > Palsa > Peat permafrost | place: Sweden: Abisko...
CCACGGATTTCCCGGCGCGCAGAGCGCGGCGAATCAGCGTACCCGCAGGCTCCAGCCCTCCAATCAGCTCAACGACGATTTCGGCGTCGGAGGCCAGCACTTCGTCGAAGCTGTCTATCCAGCGGATTTTCGCCGGCAGAGCATCGGACTTCTTGCTTTGCACGTTGCGGTTGCAAATGGATATCAGCCGCAGCGGTCCCGCAGGATCGGCGCAAAGAATCTTGGCGACCGACCGGCCGACGGTGCCGAAGCCGACCAAGGCGACCTTCAGCGGGCGAGCCGCACTACCGGAGCCGGCTGTGCTGGCAGGGAACTCGGAGGACTGTGGGTTCTGGGTCACAAAAATCCCTTCGTACGATTGTGGAGTGCGTGATGCCTGGCGTGGGCAGCACTGGGGTCCGCGCCAACGGATTACGAAACCTCGACTGCGCGAGAATTGTATCAAGACCTGAGTGATCGGCGAAGCTGGGTGATACCGTACCCATCACAACGAATTACAGGAGTCCCCCGATGCCGGCGGTGCCGCACCTTGGATAAACTTACTCAGGAGCCTGCACGGTTGGTCAAAACAGGAGCTTAGCCCACGGCCCCAATATGGCAATGAGGAGAACTTATGAATAGCTTCAAATGTCTTGCGCTGGCTGCTGTGGCTGGAATCTGCCTGACGGTGGCTGCCCCCAAAACAGCGGCGGCTCAGGTCGAAGTCAGCGTTGGAGTGGCTCCTGAATGTCCCTACGGTTACTATGACGTTGCTCCCTACGCTTGTGCCCCCTACGGTTATTACGGCTCGGAGTGGTTCACGGGCGGCGTATTCATTGGGGCTGGCCCCTGGTTCCACGGTCCGGCCAACTTCCACGGACACGTAAATAACCGGTTTCATCCCGAACATGGCTACAAAGGCCCAGTGCCCAATCGCGGCGACAAGCCCGAGCCGGCAAAACGCTTGGATAAAGTAGACCACTTCAAAGGGAACGAAGTGCGCGATGGACGCGGCCACGCAGTGGGAAAGCGCTAAGAACAGCCATGCGATAGGCGTAACAACTCGATCCTCCGCGAGGCGCTTGGGCGCCTTGCGGCAGGATTTGGAGCAATTCCGACCACCTCTCCGCACAGCGGCCGTACCCTCGAGTATTGATTTTGCGAGCTTTTAGCCGATCCACCTCTCCTTCCCTTGTTCGGTCATATTTCAACTCTGAAAGCAGCGGCTCGATTTGGGTTTCTGGTTGCCGTTATAGGCCAGGGAGCGTTCCCATACTATATTGTCGCCTTCCTGGGCACCTCGACGCTTCAGGGAGATTTCGAGGCCCGGAGCAAGAACGCTGTCCTTCTGAGCCCGTGCGTTGCCAGTGTTCATCAGATGTGTCCTGCTGGAGGCTATGAAATGATGCAACCGATCGCAGAAGCGCCGCCGCATCCCAAGGCCAGGATTACCGGCGTCGTCTATTTGCTCTATTTTCTGACGGCAATATCTTCCGAGCTGTTCATGAAAGGGCTGGTTGTATCTGACGACGCCGCGGCTGCGGCGAACAACATATTGGCGCACGAGCCTCTATTTCGGCTGGGGTTAGCAACTGGCCTGATCGCTACCGCCTGGTACGTCGCTTTGACGGCTCTCTTCTATTTCCTGTTCAAGCCTGTGGATCGGAGCCTCTCGTTACTCGCGGCGTTCTTTAGTCTGGTGGGATGCGCCATTCTGAGTTTCGCCAGCGTCTTTCAACTCGCCTCCTCGGTCGTTTTGGGAGGCAGCCAGTACTTGGGTGCCTTTAATGTGGAGCAGTTGCGGGCCCTCGCGCTGCTCTTTCTCAACCTGCGTATTCAGGCCGTCAATGTCAGCCTGGTATTTTTCGCATTCTATTGCCTCCTGATCGGGTACCTCATCTTTAGGTCGGCCTTCCTGCCTCGAACTCTGGGAGTGCTGATGGCGCTTGCGGGTTTGGGTTGGCTCGCCTTTCTGTCACCTCGCCTGGCAAATCAACTTTCCCCCTACATTCAGGTCTTCGGCTTCCTCGCGGAGGTATCGCTGATGATATGGCTCCTCGCGAAGGGTGTGAACGTTCAACGATGGAAGGAGCAAGCCTGCGCCGCGGAGGCACGCCAATGAGAGCCGCCATCTATAACAGATACGGACCTCCCGATGTAATCCAGATCATCGACGTGGAAAGGCCCATTCCCAAGGACGATGAAGTTTTGCTAAAAATTCGCGCGGCTGCGGTCAATCCGCTTGACTGGCACTTCATGCGAGGCACGCCTTACGCCGTTCGCCTGATAGCCGGCTTGCGCAAGCCAAAGGACACACGACTGGGCGTGGACGTGGCTGGCCGCGTGGAAGCGGTCGGCAGGAATGTAACGCGGTTCAAAGCAGGCGACGAGGTGTTCGGGTCGTGCCGTGGGGCCTTCGCGGAATACGCGTGTGCTTCCGAGTCGGCGTTGGTCATGAAGCCAGATAACGTCACCTTCGAGCAAGCTGCTTCTGTGGCTATCGCGGCATTCACGGCATTGCAGGGCCTTCGCGACAAAGGCCAGATTCAGCCCGGGCAGAAGGTCTTGATTAACGGAGCGGCGGGAGGCGTGGGTACGTTCGCTGTGCAGATCGCCAAGTCGTTTGGCGCAGATGTGACCGGCGTATGCGGCACCAGGAATTTGGAGATGGTCCGATCCATCGGCGCAGATCAGGTGACCGACTACACCCGGGAGGATTTCACCAGGAATGGGCAACGTTATGACGTGTTTTTCGATGCCGTCGGGAACCATTCATTGTTGGCATGCAGGCGCGCCTTAAATCCCAAGGGGACATACGTCCCGGTCGGAGGATCGACCGATCGGTGGATGATCGGCCCGCTCGCTCGCGCGATCACCGCGTTAGTGTTGTCGTGGTTTGTGAGCCAGACGATCGTCGCGTTCTTCGTCGCGAAAGCGAGCCAGGCGGATCTGACCGTCATGCGCGAGCTCCTAAAGACCGGAAAGGTGACACCGGTTATCGACAGGCGTTACCCCTTGAACGAAGTCCCTGAGGCTATCCGGTACCTGGAAACGGGGCACGCTCGCGGAAAAGTGATAATAATTATGGAAGACACCAAGAAGACCTGACGCGACGCCGCACCCACGGCCGCTCCGCAGTGCGTCGCAAACCGAGTGCGCTCGGGAATAGAATACTCTGCCAGTACCGTGGGTTTTCCGATAGCACCGAACGTCGGGAAGTCCTGGCAAAAGGTATTCCAGAGCCCAGCACTCGGGCCCTGGAAAGGGTTGAGGGAACGGCGGTCAAAATGTACAATGGTTTGCTCCTCCTCGACCTACGTCGATCGGCAATCCGCACAATGCTTGGGAGGTCGTACAATTGGCAGTACATCAGATTCTGGATCTGATTATCCTGGTTCGAGTCCAGGCCTCCCAGCCACACTTTCAGCAAGCCTAGCGAGCCGCCAACCCTGGGACCATCCCCCAACGCGCAGCCGGTGCGTGCGTGAATTTCCTGATCTCTGAGGCGTCGCGGGATCGAATCATGCGGGTCGACGTCATCCGCTGCGTTCCGCTGATGCGTTCTAGTCGAGGTCGTCGAGGGACTTTATCGTGCGATGTTGGGTCGGAGCGATAACTGCGTTCGGGGAACGGACTACCAGCGCCGTCTGCATGCCGGCGGAGCGGGCGGCGTCCAATTCTTCCACGGTGTCCGACAGGAAGAGGAACTGATTCGTTGGGCTTCCGGAGACCAGCGCAATTTTGTCGTAGCTCTCGCTGCTCCGCTTGGCTCCTGCTCGGGCGTCAAAGAACGATTTGATGTTGGGCGTCAGGTCGCCGAACTCCGTGCTGCTAAAAAGCATCCGCTGCGCTAGAGTGCTTCCCGACGAATAGATCGAAATTTCCAGGCCTTTCCGGCGCCAGCGGTCGAATGCCGGCGGAACATCGGGGTAGACTTCGCCGCGCAGGGTTCCGGAACGATAGCCTTCTTGCCAGATCAGGCCCTGCAGCGACTTCAGCGCGCCGGCCTTGCTGTCACGATCCATCAGCCACAGTCCGTATCGCGCTGCTGAGTCAATCTCTAATTCCGGCGGGGCGACGCGCCATTCCGGCGGAGCTTTGCCATCCTCCTCGTCGACGGTGTGTTGCGCTTTGAGCCCAGCAATACATGCACGGACCTCCGGCATATCCAACGCTTTATGAAGGAATACGGAGAGATTGTTTCTCGCGTAGCCAAATAGGGTCCGGAAGACAAAATCTACCGGGGTGGTGGTGCCCTCGATGTCGAGCAGGATTATCTTGATCGCGGGTGATTCGCTGGGTGTTAGAGGGCACACGCGTTATTTCGCTGCTGGCTCGCTGGGCCGAATGTAGGCCGGCCCCCAGCAGACCGGCTCGTAGCCGCGATCCACGCCGCTGTTCGTGTAAAACGGAGCCCAGCCGCTCGCGTTTTGGAACAGGCGAATCGCGCGAATGCGGCGGTCTCCGCACAGATCGAACCAATGTTGGGTGCCCCGCGGAACGCGGATCAAGTCGCCGGCGACTACCTCAATGGCGACCACCGGTCCGTCCGCAAGATGAATGTGGAACAGGCCGCGTCCGTCGATGATGAAGCGCACTTCGTCTTCCTCGTGCGAGTGCTCGATATTAAATCGGGCCAGCATGATATCCAGGCCCGGCGTGCCGGAGTGGATGTCGATTACGTCCGCGGTCGCGTAGCCGTCCCGCTGCTTCAGGCGGTCGATCTCGACGGCATAGGCGTGCAAAATCTGCTCGGGTGTCGCGTGGGGTGGCAGGGGCACGTCCGTTTGCCAGCGCTCGTATTCGATTCCAATTCCCGCAAGATAATCGCGCACCGCGTTAAATTCCGTCAAAGTGCGGTCTTTTTCGGGGATTCGTACGATGGCCATGGCAATTTCCTTCGCGTGTAAATCTTAGTACCGATTTCCGGCAGAACCGGAGCGGACCAGCACTTCCATCAGGAACTCGATGATCTCCACGTGCCGCTTGGCTTCAGGCAGCGTCGCCCCCCAAGTGTAGAGGCCGTGCTTGCGAAGCAGCAGACCATGAATCTCGGGCTGCCTCCCAAGCAGACCGGCAATCTCCGCAGACAGCTCCTCCATGTTCTGCGAATTCTCAACGATTGGCAACCGTTCGGTGTCCTGGTGCGAAGTGACGCCTTCGAGCCCCTTTAGCATTTCGTACCCTTGCAGCACTATCGCGCCCCCGCCTGCATGCTCTTCCGAGAGGATGGTGCCACAAATCGAATGTGTGTGCAGGATGGCGCCCGCGCCGCGCTCGCGAGCGATGGCCACGTGGATAAGCGCCTCCGCCGACGCGCGGTGCTGTCCGCGGGCCACCTTGGCCGACGCGTCGATCTCCACAATTTGCGAAGGCTCGACGCTGCCTTTGTCCAATCCGCTAGCGGTGATGGCCAGGCGCAGCGGCTCACGCCGAACCACAGCGCTGAAGTTGCCGCTGGTCCCGAAGACCCAGCCGCGGAAGTAAAACGCTCTGCTGATCTCCGCAATTTCGCGGGCCGCCGCGCGAAAGGGCATCTCCTCCTGCGTGTGAGGTGTTCGCGGTTTACGCGGGGTCATGCTCTTGCGGTCACGCTGTCTCCGCGGTCGTCGGGTCTATCATCGTCACGATCTCCGAGACGCGGTTTGCCGGAAATCCACCCTGCCGCGCGTGTTCGCGGATCAGCTCGGCGTTGGGAGCGATGTAAACGCAATAAATCTTGTCGCCGGTGACGTAACTTTGCACCCACTGAATTTGTGGACCCAGAACTCGCAAGACCGAACAGGATTTTTCCGAGATTCCCTGAAGCTGCGCCGGTGTTAGCGCGCCGGCTCCAGGAATTTCGCGCTCGATCAGGAACTTGGGCATGTGCTCTCCTCTGGCTCAACGTGCATGGAAATTATTTTGGGAACAGCGATTCCCCGGAGAGCAAAAATACATCCAGGCGCTCATTGCGTCAACTGTCCGCGGGGTCGGTTCTTTACGCTTGCGTACACGCGACCGCTCGCCGCCGATCACCCCGCTCGGTAATCAAACGGATACTTTGAGGGCCGCGATTTGGTAGCCTGAGGTCCAATGCTCGAACGCCACTCGACTCCCGATGACGCTAGAAAAAATGGATGGGAATCGAACGCTAGTTTCCAATCCAGGCGCCCGTGGGGATTAAAAATCGCATGTCCAACAAAACAAACCACAAGCGGGTTTTGAATCCAGGCAAATTGCAGATTTTAGCGCGCGGAACAGGGCCAGCAATGAATACCCCAGGAGGGCACGGTGAAAGCGATTCGTTTGCGGATACTAGTAATCGGGATCTCTATTTTGGTAGCGCCGGCGTTAGTCTCCGCGCAAACTACGCCACCGCGGCACCCGCTTGAGGGGTTGAAGTCGCAAGAATACTGGGCCGTTTATGACCTGCCGCAAGCCACAGGCAAAATGGACGCCGATACCTATTGCGTCGGCCTGCTCTGCCCGAGTCGCAGGAACCCAGGAGCACCAGCAGCGGCAGCAACCCGAGCACCGTGCGTTTGGCGATTATCGCCGATTCCTCATCGCCTTATTGTGGAGTGTGGTGGTTATAGTTCGGATATTCGGGCTTATGCGGTTCCGGCGCGGGATGCTTGGCCAATTCTTCCAGCGCGAGGCTCACTGCTTTTTCTAGTTGCGGATCGTGGCCTTCGCTTACTGGCTTGGGATCCATGTCCACTTCGTAGTCTGGCTGCACTCCGTGGTTCTCTACGTCCCATTCGCCTTGCGGATTGAAGAAGCCGAAGCTGGGCGAAGTCACGCGGCCGCCGTCCATCAGCACCGGAATGTTGCCAATGCCGACCAACCCGCCCCAGGTGCGCTTGCCGACCAGCGGGCCCAATTGAGCTTCGCGGAAATACCACGGCATGGCGTCGCCGCCGGAGCCGGAGAATTCGTTGGTGATCATCACCTTGGGTCCCAGGATCGAGGCTTGCGGGGTGCGGTAGATCGCTCCGTAGCGCGGCGCCCACCAGCTCATCAGGATGCGCTTCATCGCGTTGATAATGTAGTCGGCAGCCTGGCCGCCGCCGTTGAAGCGCTCGTCAATCACCGCGCCTTGCTTATCGAGCTGCGCGAAATAGTACCGGTTGAAATTCGTCAGGCCGCCCAGCGCGGTGTCCGGTAAATAGACGTAGGCGAGCTTTCCGCCGCTCACTTGCTGCACTTTCTGGCGGTTGGCCTCAATCCACGCCAGGTTGCGCAAATTCAGGTCCGCGCCGATCGGCGTCACGGTGATATCGTGTGCGCCCTTACCGCTTGGGTCCGAAGCAATCTTCAGCACTACCTGGGTTCCCGCGGTGCCCTCCAGCAGACGTTGAATATCGTCGGAGCCGCTAAGGTCCTGACCGCCAACCGCGAGGATGAAATTTCCAGCGGCCACTTTCAATCCCGGCTCCGCGAGCGGCGCGTGCGCGTCCGGATTCCAGTGCTCACCCGTGTATATCCGCTTTATCCGGTAGCGGCCGTCGACGATCTCGTAGTCGGCGCCCAGCAGGCCACCCGGAACCCGATTGGGGTGGGCAATGGTTCCTCCAATACCCCTCAGATGCCCGATCGAGAAGTCGCCCAGCATCTCCTGAAAAAGATAATTCAGATCGCTGCGCGAGCCCACCTCCTGCAGATAGGGTTTGTATTTCGCTTCTTCCGCCGCCGTGTCCACACCGTGATAGTGCGGATCGTAGAAGAAGCTGCGCTCGATCTGCCATATCTCGTGAAACATCTGCCGCCACTCGGCGCGCGGATCGACTCGGACTTCCATGCGCGACAAATCCAACTCGCCTTCGCCCGGTTTCGCCGGCGCATCGGCGGGGACGATGACCAACGTTGGCACCGGACCGGCCGCCTGCGGGTCGTCCGGCTCGGCGTGGGCCATTTCCAGCAGCATCTTTTTGCCGTCGAATGAAACATCGAATCCGGCGACGTGCTCGGCCAGCTTCTCGGGCTTTTTCGTTTTCAGTTCGAAGCGCGTCAGCGTCTGCCCGCGCTCTGGTCCGAATCTTCCGCCACCGTCCAGGAGATAAAGCGTGCCTTCCTTGCCTGCCGCCAAATCGGTATAGCCCTTCGGAGGAAGCGGGAGCGCAACGACGCGGTCCTCGATATGTTCGAGATCGATCTTTACTGGTTTCGCTTTCTCAGGTTTTTCGGTTTTCTCCGGCTTACCTGCTTCATCGGACTTCTTGCCGGCATCGGACTTGTCTTTATCCTTGTCGGCGTGCTCGTCGCCGGAGTCTTTGCTGTTCTTGTCGTCCTTGTCGTCCTTGTTGTCGTTGGCGTCCTTGGCGCCGGGGACCTTCTCGTCTTCACTTTGCGGCGCAATGGGAGAAGCGGTATCCGCGGCCAGCACCAGGGCGTCCACGCTGCGGGTGACGGTGAACTCATCGCTGCTCATGTCCAGCCCACTGGTGGAGGTGCCGTAATTTGTGCTTTCCGTGAAGTAGAGATATTTTCCGCCACGGTCAAACGCGGGGTAGCGCACATCGCTCATGCCATCGGTGATCTGGGTACTCTTGCCCGACGCGACCGAGTACAGGAAAAGTGCGTGCAGCCGATTGGAGAGGGACTGCGTGTAGGCGAGCCACTTCGAGTCGGGCGACCAGGAAGCGTCGTCGTCTCCGTCGCCGTTCACCGCAGTATCGATCACCGCGGCCTTGCCAGTGACCGTATCCAATTGCCAGATCTCCATTTTGTTGTCGTGGAAGGCGATCCACTTGGAGTTCGGCGACCATACTGGATGAAAATAAAACGTAGGTTCGCTCGCCAGCGGAAACTTCTTCACCGGACCCGCGCCGGTCTGGGTGCTGATGTGCAGCGCGTACTGCCCCGACTCATCCGAAAAATACGCGATGCTCTGGCCGTCTGGCGACCACGCCGGCTCGCGCTCCATCGCACCTGGAGTATTGGTGATATCCCGGGTGGTGCTTTCTTTTGCCGGCACGGTGAAGATATCGCCATGCGCCTCCAGCACCGCGCGCACCCCGGTGGGCGAAATCGCGTAGTGCTCGATCTCTCGATTCGCAGGCGAGATCCGTGCCCGCACATCGGGCAGGTCCGCGCTTAGGTCCACGTTAATCGGCTTGGTCTGGCCACTGGCGGTATCATAGAGAAAGAGTTCGCCGAAGCGGTCGTAGACGATCCCGCCCGGCCCGGCGCTCGCCGAACGCACATCCGCCCCGTCATTCTTCACCACCTCCTTCACCGATTTGCCGGCGGGGTCAAAACTGAACAGCGATACCGGCCCATTGCGATCGGAAAGAAAATAGACCTGCTTGTCGACCCACACCGGATTGAAGTCGTTCGACTTTTCACGCGGGACCTTCACCACCTCTAGCGTCGCCATGTCCGCAATCCATACCGAGCTCGCCAATCCGCCGCGGTAGTTTCTCCACGAAACATACGCGGAATAATTGAAGCCCGACGCGCCGCCCACCGGCGAGTACGCGAAGTATTTTCCGTCCGCGGAGAACTTGCCGGAGAAGGCCATTGGCAGCGGCAGCGCACTCGCCAACCCCCCGTTCACCGAGACCTTGAACAATTTTGTGTAGCGCCCGCTGCTGCTCTCGCGATTGGATCGGAAGATCACGTACTTTCCGTCCGGCGTCCAAGCCACCGCCGCATCCACCGCAGGATGAAAGGTGAGGCGCTTGGGAACTCCGCCCGTTACCGGGATCACAAAAACATCGGTATTGCCGTCGTATTCGCCGGTGAAGGCGATCATGCCGCCATCCGGCGAGAACACCGGGTCGGTTTCAATGCCCGTTCCGGCGGTCAGGCGAGAAGCGCGGCCGCCATTTCGGTCCACCGTCCACAAATCGCCCGCATAAGAAAAGGCAATGAGGTTGCCGTTGAACGCCGGCCGCTGCAACAAAGGGTGGGAAGACTGAGCGGCAATCACCAGGGGACAAAACGCGGCGAAAATCACGATAAAAACCGGCCGAATCAAACGCATGTTTTTTGCTCCGTTAATTATTCGCCGGTAATAGTAGCCCATTTCCGTTCGTTTCTAATAGTTCAAGCCAAATCCGAAATGGTAAAGCGGGTGTGCCGTGTCGTGCGGGGCGTCTTCCGCTTGGGCTTCTACTTCGGCCATTGAGGACGGCAATTCAAACGGCAAGCGGCCTTTTGGCTTGGCGGCGCCGCTTAGAACGTCGAAGAGCGCCGCGTCACTAACACCGAAGTTGCCGAGCAACGCGGTCACTTGATCTTTGATATTGGTCAGAATGGCCGGACGGTCGAGGTAAACGGTGACTACTGTTGGAATGCTGGCGCTGGCCTTCTTGACTGCCTCAAAATCGGGATTGCCATCCTGAAAGGCGAGGCTGCCCTCGTGTTGACGGGCGCCGAAAACATAGCCGGGATGGATCATTTCGTGGGGAGCCGAGATCCTCACGATCGCGACGTCAGCCCATTCAGGTGCGTCGACGACTGTAAGGCCATGCTCGCGAGCCACATCAGCGCTCACTTTGTAGAGATAGACTCTTTTAATTTTCGGCGCTAAGGGCAGGATATTGCCTTTGTTCTCGAGCAAAACCAGCGAGCTGCTCTGCGCTGCAAGAGCCTCCTTCTGGAATTCACGTTTGCCAACCACGGCGCTGGCTTGCGATGCGTCGACATAGGGATTCTCAAAGAGGCCCTGGTGAAATTTCTCCAGCAATATTCGATACACGGATTCATCCAGCCGCGACTCGGGTAGCCTTCCCGCCTGCACCGCATCGACCAGCAGATTCGATTCGTCTGTTCCGCCGAACTGATCAACGCCGGAAAGAACGGCCTTAACGAACCGGTCTTCCCGGGACAGTTTCTCAACGCCCCAAGGCATCCCGATAAACTCAAAACTGGGCTTCTGCCCCGCTGGAGCACCGTCCGCACATGGCCCACTGCAATCGTTGGTGATGGCCCAATCGGTGAGGATCACGCCCTGGAAGCCGAACCGGACGCGCAGCAGGTCGGTGAGAAGCTGATGGTTAAATCCCGCACCCACTTGTTCCAGCGGCCGGCCATTCAACGAAAGGCCTTGCAGAATCGAATAGGTGGGCATCACCGCGGCAACTTTGGCGGCGAACGCCCCAGTAAACGGAATGAGGTGGTATTCGAAGTTGCCGGCCGGAAAGACGGCGTACTTGCCGTACGCGGAGTGGCTATCAAGTCCCTTCAGCTGAGCGCCATATCCCACCCAGTGCTTTACCACCGCAATCACGCTGTCTTTGTTGATTCCATCGCTGCCATACTGAAATCCTTCGACGTAGGCCTGCACCAATCTCTTCGCCAGCTCGGCATCTTCGCCAAATGTCCCGTTCGCGCGGGCCCAACGCGGCTCGGTGGCAAGATCGGCTTGGGGCGACAGAGCTTCCTCGATCCCCACCGCTCGATATTCCTGGCGGGCGATGTCTCCGAAGCGCTTAACCAGCCCCGGATCACCAATCGCGGCGAAGCCCAGCGTTTCGGGCCACTGCGAGAAACCGTCGCCGGCAACGCTTGCTCCCTCGGTAACTTGAAAGTGGTTGCGCGGATCGGTGCTAATGGTAACGGGTATGCCGAGGCGCGTATTTTCGGCAATTTCCTGCAGGGAGTTGTTCTCTTTCGCGAAATTGGCTGGCGCGCCAGTCAGGCGGGTGATGAACGTATTCACCTTGGCGCCGGCGATCAACGCCTGGGCGCCCTGCAAGTCGTAATGCTCTCCGGACCCGGGCGGACCAGTAGGGGTGGTTGAAGGCGCCGTGGAGTGCATCATCACCCCGGCCTTTTCGTCCAGGGTCATTTGCAGCAGGAGGTCCTTGGCCCGATTTTCGGGCGTCTGCCGCCAGTCCTCGTAGACGTCCAGACGGCCATTCCTATTGAGGTCTTTAAACTGCAACTGATCCTGATTGAGGACTGCTACGGAACGGTGGCCCAAAAGGGGCTGGCCGGGTGGAGTTTCCGCGCGGTCGATTAGGGCCGGGCACAGCAGAAGTAGACTGACCGACACTAGAACAAGAAGTGTTTTCATCGTTTTATCGCCTCGACCCCTGCGAAACATCGGGCGGGGACGAGCTTGCACAAAACAGGGGCAACTTGCCATCCAAAAATTGTTGCCGTGGGGTCGCCCGTTTTTGCTATTGTTACGGTCACGGGAAATTAGAGCAGCGTAAGGCTGGCTGCAGTGCCTATTGCGCGCGGGTGGCAGGACGCTAGGAAATTGCCGCCCTTGCTTTCGTTTTAGCGGTCCGGGGGCCGCTTCCAGCCACGCTAAATGCTTAGAAACACCCCACTTGTCGGATAAAGCACAGGTCACGCCGTTTGGCCGTTGGGTTCCCGCTGCAATGCTAAAATCTACCCTTAACGTCCCCGCCCGGAGGAATTATGCGCGTCGCTCTAAAAGCAATCCTTGGCACAGCTTGCATGGCTCTCACCGCAGTGCCGATGCTCACTGGCCAGACCAGCCCCGACCAATCGGCTGACCGAGTGTTCCAGCGTGAAGCGCAGGAAGTGACGCTGCTGAAGCAATACTCGCCGATCATGGAAATCTACGTCCAGGACCTGAAGAGCGATCAGGGGCACCTGGCCCCAGAAGCCGACCATTATTACCTGGGCCGTGCGTCGTTTAGTCAGGGCACGATGCAGGGCGATAACGGGGCGAACGCAAACGTTAAGAAAGATCGAAAGGAAGAGAAGAAAGAAAAAGAAGAGATCAACGCCGAGAAGATCGACAAGAAACATGCGCCAGGGATGATCGGGGAGCTGGCCGGCGCCTTTCCCAAGGAATCGGTGCAGCAAGGCTTCATGAAGTTGATCTACGTCGATCCGCTGGGATTCGATCGGAATCGCTACCACTTGGATTACGTGCGCCGGGAATTCCTGGGCGAAGTGCGGTGCCTGGTATTCGATGCCATGGTGGCGCCGGGGCTCAAGGGGCCGCATTTCCAGGGCCGGATCTGGGTAGAGGATAAGGATTACACCATCGTCCGTTTCAACGGCGAATATTTCGGGGATGAAGGCAAGATCAAGGGTTTTGGGCTGCGACTGGATAGCTGGCGCGAGAACATTGCGCCGAACGTGTGGGCGCCGGGCTACATTTTCAGCGTGCTGTCCGATCCCGAAAAGGGGCTAGCGCGATTCGAGGCGCAGTCTACGTTCTGGAGCTATAACCCCAAGCGCGCACGCACCGAATCGGATCGCACCGAAGAAGAAAGCCTGCGCGCGCAGGACCGCGAGCACGAAGATGAAGCGATGGACCGCCTGGAATCGGCGGCGCTGCTGGCACCGGCCGGGGAAGTGGACAAGGTCCTGGACGCGGTAATGAACAACATCGAAGTCGGCAACAATCTGGACATCGAGCCGGAGCCGGAAGGCCGTGTGCTGATGACCTCCACGCTGGAATGCTTCAACATCGGACACACCGTGGTGATCAGCCGCGGGCTGCTGGATATGCTGCCGGACGAAGGGGCCTTGGCCGCGGTACTGGCGCACGAAATGGCGCACATTCTCGCCTCACACCCCGCGGGCGAAAAGTGGTCCTACCGCGACTGGTCGGCGTTCCCGAACGAGGACACCTTCAATCATTTCGAATATCCGATCAACCCGCAAGACGAGGACGCTGCGAACAAGAAAGCGCTCGAATTGCTGAAAAATTCAGCGTACAAAGATCTGTGGAGTGGTGGATCATTCCTGCACGTCGTGGATCAGTATTCCAAGACGTTTCCGAACTTGATCGGACCCCACGTGGAGGCGCGCACACCGATGGCTTCCGCGATTCTGAGCACCGCGCAGAAACCGCAGGGAGCGCCGGAAGAGAAGCAATTGGCGGCGCTGCCGATCATGGGGACGCGAATCAGGGTTGACCTGTGGACCGACCAGATCGAACTGCGCCGGAACAAGCCTGGCGTGCTGCCCTCGGTGCGAGAGGTGCGGCCGTTTGAAATTCGACCGTTCCACCTGTATCTGACGCGCTGGGCACCGCCCACCGCAGTGCCCGCGGCGCCGGCGAAAGCTCCGGACCCGAGCGGCGCACCCGCCAACCCCCCGGCTCAACAACCGAATTAGGAACTGCATCCGGGTTCCAAAAGTGAAGCGAAAGAACGGCACGCATGGCGGATGAATCCAAGCCCTTCGCGGGCTTTCGCAACCCGCTGTTGTATACCTCGGTCCTGATGCTGGTGGTGCTGATCTATCTGGGCATTACGTTTCTTTCCAGGCGGCAGCAAAACCGGGAACTCGAAGAGCAGGCGAAAGCTAAGCAGCGTCAACAGGATAGCCAATCGGTGGAGAACCTGGGCGGGGACCGCTTCGAAATCCTGAATTTCTATGCGTTGCCTGGGGTCATTCACCGCGGCGACGAGGCTCAGCTCTGCTACGGAGTCTCCAACGCGAAGACCATCAAGATCGATCCGCCGGTTGAGAGCGTCTGGCCGTCGCTCAACCGCTGCCTCAACATTTCCCCGAAGAAAGACACCACGTACACACTCACCGCGCAGGACGCCGCTGGAAATAGCAAGACCGCGTCGCTAACACTGCAAGTCCGCTAACAGGCCCTACCAGTAGGCCATATTGGTGTGTGCGTTGCTATGTCCGCGCGGGGGACGGCGACTGCTGCGGATCGAGGCGGGTGTGAGGCACCATCGGCGGGAGCGGTTCGCCCACGTCGACCGGGAAAGGGAATTCGGATATCCGTCGGTTCGGGTCTTTGGCGAATTCCTCCAGCAGATTTCGGAATTGGCCGACCAACAAGCTGATTTTTTCGCCGTCGTATAGGTCGTAGTTATATTCGCAGGAAAGGCGCCAGCCGTCGGAACGGCGG
>Ga0302324_100016382_pt1 | contig 14771 bp, 11 predicted proteins | sample Palsa_T0_1_FD_201949 | JGI IMG/M metagenome (GOLD analysis project Ga0302324, IMG submission 201949) | Peat permafrost microbial communities from Stordalen Mire near Abisko, Sweden - Palsa_T0_1 | ecosystem: Environmental > Terrestrial > Soil > Palsa > Peat permafrost | place: Sweden: Abisko...
ATCCCGAATCGTATTTGTCGCAAACAACGTCGATGATCTGCGGTGTCGAAAGCCTGTTGGACACGCGGACGTAATGCCCCAACCTTCCCTTTCGCGCCCCCCATCGCGGGGTAAAAACCTCGACCCGGGTCCCCAGCAGGCATTCGAGCAGGCTCGCATGAAGACCCGGCCGCGAAACATACACTTTATCTTCGGAACCAAGCGTGTGCGCAAAGCGCTGCAACAAGATCAACGCTTCCAGTTCACCGTCCAGCAGAATTGACATGATCTCCCACCAGTCGAGGCCATGTTCGTCGATCAGCCGCCCGCATCCCACACCCAGCACCTGGCGCGCCCGCCGGAAATCATCGAGGCCGTTGCGCATCGCATCCATATTTGTGACCGGGCACTGGAACTGACGATTCCAGCGGGCGTAGGTATTCTCCCCACCCCTTCCCAGATCCACGATGCGATCCCAGGGCTGGCTCGACCACGGACCTTTTGCCGCGTCATCCTCGGGATGTGTGAGCAGAATCCTCATGCGCAAGAAAAAAGCCTTGAGATTTGAAATACAAAAGTAGTGAAAAAGCTCTACTGACTGCCCAGAATGGTCTCACAAAGTTTCAAATCGAATTCCACAGCGACGTGCACCGACCTTTCCAGCGGCGTTTCGATTACCCCCATCCGCTGCCCAAAAAAATGCCCGGTCGCTGCCAATGCGGCCAGCTTCGCGACCTTCACCGATCCATTCGGTCGATACACTGGCGGCAGCAAGGGCCGCTCCTTCTGATATTGCGTCCCGAAAAACATCTTCCAGTAATCCCCTTCGCCCGGCACGACCGCCCAATGAAAATCATGCGGATCCACGGGCGTCACGCTGACCACAAAGTCGAATTGCCCTTGCTGCAGCTTCTCCACCGCATTGCAAATATCCTGTGCGCTGCGCAAGGGAGAACTGGGTTGCAAGCACAATAAAGAGTCCATCGATCTCCCCGCCGGGATTCGCCCGGCGATGTATTGGCAAGGGATGTGCGAGGCCACCAGGTCTCCGCAAAGTTCTGCGGGCACGAGTTCCGGGACATGGGCACCAAACCGGATTGCGGTCTGTGCGATTTGGTCGTCATCGGTGCAAACATAAACCTGGTCGAACAGCCCGGTCGCCAGAGCCGCCTCAATCGAATGGGCAATCAAGGGTTTGCCCGCCAATTCCCGGAGATTTTTACGCGCCAGGCGTTTGCTGCCCGCCCGCGCCGGGATGGTGCAAATCATGTTTGTGCAAATCATGTTTTCGAAACAGACCGGTCCTCGCTGAAGTAGCTCTCTCTTACAGGCATTTCGAGCGGCGAATGTCGGTCGCGCGCCTCCAGGCCGAGCACCAGCAACTCCGACAAGCGCAAATCTTCGTCGTCATCGATGTCCACTCCCCGGTTCGCATCCATCTCCGCCAGATGAAAAGGCGATCCGTAAAATGTATTTTGCGCGATCAGGTCCGCGCACCGCGCCCACCACACCGCGCCCGTGGGGCAAAAAGTCCGCGCGCAATCCTGACTCCGGCCCTGAAACTCTTTGCCCAGCGCCCAATGGCCACGTCCTTCCGTATCCGCCACCATGGCCCACTCCGGATACACGCAGCGATAGGTCACCACCGAGATTTGAAAAGACCGGTCGCCTGCGCGAAATAGTCGCTCATGCGCAACCACATCGGCGCTGGTCACCAGAGGACAATTGGGGAAGATCTGGCACAGCGAATACGGTCGGAGGCCGCGATCATCGAGCGTTCGCAGCACATGGGTCACGGCGTCGATGGACTTTGCCGTGTCGGTCGCCAGCTCCGCCGGTCGCTCCATGAACTCGGCGCCATACCACTGCGCCACCCGGCCAATTTCAGGATCATCGGAGGAGACGATCACCTTCTCAAACAATCCGCTGTTCACCGCCGCCGTGACCCCGTAAGCCATCATGGGGTGGCCAAAAAAAGACCGGAGATTTTTTCCGGGCAGGCGTTTGGAACCTCCGCGCGCGGGGATAATCGCAACCGGCTTGTCCCGGCTATGCCCGCTATGCAAGAGAAACCCACTTTCTTTCCTCTGCCGCCGAGCGCGCCGCCAGCGTAACCCGCAGGGTGAGAATGGCGTCGTCCAGCGTGAACCTGGGATTCGCGTCGGTGCGCGCGCAGTCCAGAAAGTGGGCGAGTTCCGCCACATAGGCATCGTTGATTTGCCAATCGAACCTGGTCGTCTCCGGCTCCGCGCCCGGGCGCACGACTTCGACCGAGTTGCCCATCAAATCCCAGTGCAACTTGCCCTCCGGTCCCACCAGCGTACAGTAGCGGGAATAAGACCGCTGGATAAAATCAAGGTGCACGTCAGCTCTCGGTCCGCCGGGAAACCCCAGAAGCACAGTCGCGCAGTCTTCCACATTCACATCCAACTGGCTCACTCGCCCCGCCATGCAAGCCACTTCCCGGGGAGTTCCGAACAGCCAGGTCACATAGTCGATTTCATGGGAGCCATCGAGCAGAATCCCTCCTCCCAGCTCCCGGCGGGCCGTGTAACTCTTGCGGTAATCCTGCCATGGACGCCAGTCGGGCAAATAACTCCCTGCCTCCACGTGGGCCCAAAGGATTTTGCCCACGGCGGCCGCATCCACGAGTTCCTTCAACTTCTGTATGGCTGGATGAAAGCGCAGATTGTATCCGACCTGCACCACCGCCTGGCGTCTTGCCGCCTCCTCCCGCAGCTCGGCAATTCCCTCCATACGATCCGAGAGCGGCTTTTCGATAAAGGCATGCGCGCCGGCGCGCAGCGCCTGCATCGCCTGATCGACGTGGTGCACCGGCGGCGTGCACACCAGAACGGCATCCGGCCGGAATTGTTCCAGGCCGGACTCGAATGTGGGGAAACACTCCGCCTGGAACTCTGACGCGGCGTACTCCAGCCGCTCAGGATGGGGATCACAGGCCGCCAGCCGGTTTACTCCCAACTTTTTCAGGTTCCCCAGATGGCGGCGTCCGATCGACCCAGCTCCTGCCACCAAGACGGATTTTATCTGCGAACCCAAGGGCGTCATTTTGCGAAGTGCGAGATCACTTTCTGCACGGCACAGATGACATCGTCCGCATCCTGGTCGCTCATCCCGTGAAACATGGGCAGGCTGATCAGCCGCTCGTAGGCGTTCTCCGCAATCCGATACTCGCCGTCTCGATATCCGAATCGATCGCGGTAGTAGGGATGACGGTGCACGGGAATATAGTGAACGTTGACCCCGATGTTCTCCGCCCGCAGCGCGCGGAACACCTGGGCTCGACTCGCGCTCAGCCTTTCGAGATTGAGCCGTACCGGATACAAATGCCAAGCCGGATTCACGTCGGGGCGCACCCCGGGCAGCGCTACCGCCGCAAGCTCGCGGAACGCAGCCGCATAGCGCGCTGCAATCTCCCGCCGGCGCAGCAGATTTTCCTGCAACTTCTTCAGCTGCGACAATCCCAGGGCGCAAGCGATGTCGGTGAGCCGGTAGTTGAAGCCCAGCAATACCATTTCATAGGTCCACTGTCCGTCCCTCTGCCGCTGCCGGGCGTCGCTCGATATTCCGTGATTGCGAAACCGCCGCAACGCTTCGGCGTATTCCGCCCGGTCGGTCGACACCATGCCACCTTCTCCCGCCGCCACATGCTTTACCGGATGAAAACTGAACACGGTCAGGTCCGCGACACTGCCGGTTGGCCGTTGACGATACTCGGCGCCCAGGGCGTGACAGGCGTCTTCGATCACGATCAGTCCATGCCGCGCCCCCATTTCGAGGATCGCATCCATTTCAGCAGGATGCCCCGCATAATCCACCGGAAGCACGGCGCGGGTGCGCGATGTGATTCGTAACGCCGCTTTCTCCGGATCCAAATTCAGGGTATCGGCGCGAACATCCGCAAACACCGGAGTCGCTCCCGCATACAGCACACAGTTTGCCGTAGCCGCAAACGTCATCGGCGAAGTGATGGCTTCATCCCCCGGCTTGAGTCCCGCGGCGAATGCCGCGCCGTGCAGCGCCGCCGTGCCGGAACTGAAGCTCACCGCATGCTTGGTTCCCACTCGCGCCGCGAACGCTTCCTCGAACTCCCCAACCTTAGGCCCCGTCGTCATCCAATCGGAGCGCAGCACCTCGATCACAGCGGCAATGTCATCTTCCCCGATCGACTGTCTCCCGTAAGGAAGCAACGTCTTGCGAACGGGGGGACCTCCATCCAGGGCAAGTGCTTCGCGGCTGATCGGGGCTACGCGCATGGCATTCGTCTTATTTGAAAGTCCAGGCTGAAAGTCTGGACGGGTTGCGGGTTTCATCTAAGCCGGCACGCGCGCCTTGATGGCGGCGCCAGGCTCAATCAACTCTTGCAGTTGTTCGTGGCTTAGCCACTGCTGGTTGCTGTCGCTGGTATAACGGAAGCCCTGCGGCAAGGCACGCGCATGCACCCAGTTCCCTCTCTTCCACCAGGGATGCGAAGGCTGGATGATATACATCTCGTCCAGTTCCACCGCGTTACGCGCTTCATCCTCGGAGAGCAGCACCTCGTGCAGTTTTTCTCCCGGACGAATGCCGACGAATTCGATGGCGCATCCCGGCGCCACCGCCTCGGCCAAATCGACGAGCCGCATGCTGGGAATCTTGGGGACGAAGATTTCGCCCCCTTGCATCTGCTCGATGGCGCGGATCACGAAACGCACTCCCTGTTCCAGCGTGAGCCAGAAACGAGTCATACGCGGATCGGTGACCGTGATCCTGCCCCGCTTACGTTGCTCCTGGAAGACAGGAATGACACTGCCCCGGCTGCCCACCACGTTCCCATACCGGGCGCAACTGAAGCGCGTGTCCCTCGCCCCGGCATAAGCATTGGCCTGGACAAAAACTTTTTCCGCGCACAGCTTCGTCGCCCCATAGAGATTGACGGGATTGACCGCCTTGTCCGTGCTGAGGGCCAGAATGCGCCCGACGCCCTGGTCAATCGCGGCGTCGATCACATTGCGGCCGCCCATGATGTTGGTCTGAATGGCTTCGAAGGGATTGTATTCGCAGGCCGGAACCTGCTTCAAAGCGGCCGCATGCACCACCACCGTGACCCCGGAAAACGCTCGCTGCAGCCGGCTGGGATCGCGCACGTCGCCGATAAAGTACCGCAGACTTTCATGATCGAAGCCGGCTTCCCGCATGTCATGCTGCTTGAGTTCGTCACGGCTCAAAATCACCAGCCGCCGGGGATGGTATTCCCGCAGCATGATCTCAACGAACTTCTTCCCGAACGATCCGGTCCCGCCGGTGATCAGCACCACCTGCTCCGACCAATCCATCAAGCTTCCTCGGTCCACTTTGTCTCGGCGTCGTGCGACTGTCTCGGCTGGAACGGTTGATTCACGCTAGTATAACGAAGTTCTCCGCTTCCGCGGAAACTCCGTCAGGATGGGGTGGACCAGTTTGAAAACTGTTTCACCGCCGATGATTGCACCCGTGGTGCGGCATTGCGATTGGTAAATTGTTTTCCCGCCGGCAATGCTAGAATGTCGTCGAAACCAACACATTTACGCGAGAGCATTTCGCGGGCGATGAGCCAGCCATCGAGTCGCCGGTTTTCTTTCAGGTTTGCCGCCACCCGGTTGGCCCGAGCCTGAAGGCGCGGGAAATTTGTTGAGGAGAATGAATGGATTCCGGACCGCTGGTGCAGGTCAATAGCCCCAACCTGCGCGAGATTCAGCCGCTCGCCGCGGATTTGTCCAGAAACCCGGGCCCCCGAAATCAGGGTATGGACCCGCAAAATATTGGCTCGCAGAATCCCGGTCCGCGTATCTATCCCGAATTTCTCTCCCAGGAATCGGCGCTGGGCGAATACCTCCGCGTCCTGGTGAAGCGCAAGTGGACGGTTCTGGCCTGTCTGGTCGCGATCTTCTCCGTGGTGGCGATCGCCAGCCTCAAAATGACGCCGGTCTATGAGGCCAGCGGCAGCATTGCCATCAACAAGCCGGATTCCGGGCTGGTGAACTTCAACAATTCCCCCACTTTCAGCGTCGACTATTACGATCCCACCGAACTCGAAACCGAGGTAAAGATTCTGCAGAGCGATTTGTTGGCTTTGCAAGTGGTGAAGGAATTGGGCCTCGATCGCCGCCAGGAGTTCGGCGGAAAAACCCCGGCTTTACCTTCTTCGCTCGATCTGGCGCCCGATCCGCTACAAGCCGACAGCGGCCGCACTTCTTCCCTGCTGGCAGGTTTTCGCAGCGGCCTGCGCGTCGCCCTCTCACCCAACACCCACATCATCGAGGTGCACTATCGCAGCTCCGACAAGGACTTGGCCGCCACCGTTGTCAACACCTTGATGAGTACTTACACGGAAAACAACTTCAAGTCCCGCTTCGACTCCACCATGCAAGCCTCGGACTGGCTCTCCAAACAGCTGGTGGATTTGCAGATGAAAGTGGAAACCTCTCAGGAAAAGCTGGTCCACTACCAGAAAGAGCATGAAATCCTGGGCATCGACGAAAAGCAGAACATCACCACCGCCAAACTTGACGAATTGAACAAGGCGCTTACCGCGGCGGAATCGGAGCGCATGGACAAAGAGTCGGTGTACCGGCTGGTGCAAGCCGGGGACGCAGAAACCATCGCCTCCGCCGCAAGCATCTTGGATGACGCCGGCGCCGGAAACCAGCCCGGTTCGGGCCTGCTCGAAAGCCTGCGCTCCAAGGAAGCTGACCTGAAGATTCAAGCCGCCGAACTCAACACACAATTCGGCCCGTCTTACCCGAAGCTGGCGCAGTTGAACAATCAGCTCAAGGAAATCGACGTCCAGATCTTCGTCGAAACCAGGAAAATCGCCGGCAAGATTAAAGGACAGTACACCGCGGCCGTGCAGCGTGAGAGCATGCTCCACGACGCTCTCGAAAAACAGAAGCAGCAGGAAAACAAACTGAACGAGAGCGCCATCGAATACAGCCTGCTCAAGCGCGATCTCGATACCAACCGCCAGCTTTATGAAGGGCTGCTCGAGAAACTGAAGGAGGCCGGCGTTTCCGCCGGGCTTCGCTCCAACAACTTTCGCATTGTGGACGTTGCCCGGGTTCCAACCGCCCCGGTTGAACCCAACATTCCGCGCAATCTCGCTTTCGCTTTCATGCTGGGTTTGACTTCCGGCGTGGGACTGGCTTTTCTGCTCGAGGGCCTGGACAACACGGTGCGCACCACCGAACAGGCGCAGCTGATCTCCGGCCTTCCACCCCTCGGCATGATCCCGCTCGGTTCGAGGAGCGCGCGCGAAGGCGCCAACGCCAAGCGTCTGGTCATTGCCTCCTCCAACGAAGCCGTGGAGTTAATCACGCAGGTCCGGCCGCAATCCCAGATGGCGGAGTCCTACCGCGCCTTGCGAACCTCACTGCTGCTCTCCAACCTGGGCGCGCCTCCCAAAGTCATCATGGTCACCAGCGCTCTTCCTCAGGAAGGCAAAACCACCACCAGCATCAACTGCGCCGTGGTTCTCGCGCAGAAAGGCATCCGGGTTCTCCTGATCGACGCCGACCTGAGGCGTCCCAGCATCCACAAGACGCTTGGCATGGGCCCGCGCAGCGGCCTTAGCAATGTCCTGACCGGCAGCGCCAGCCTGGAACAAGCCATCACACGCTCTCCCATCCTGCCTAACCTGAACGTATTGCCCGCGGGCACGCCCCCGCCGAATCCCGCCGAACTCCTGGCCTCCACCAACATGCGCGACGTGCTCGAACAACTGCGAGGGCAATACGATCACATCGTCGTCGACACTCCTCCCACTCTGTCGGTCACCGATGCCGTGGTGCTGTCGCCCCGCGCCGATGCGATCGTGCTGGTGATCCGCTCCGGGCATACCACCAAGCAGGCGCTGCGTCGCTCTCGCGACATCCTCATGCAGGTCAATGCCAAAGTTTCCGGGGTGCTGTTGAATGCGGTCGATTTGCGTTCGCCCGATTATTACTACTACTACGAATACCAGGGTAAGTATGCGCGCTACTATCGCGACGATGAGTCGTCCGACGACCACGACGACGACGACGATGATGCCCCGGGCGCGAGGGCCGAGGCATCACCCAACCGCGCCTAGATCCGGTGAGTTCCGTTCCCGGTATCGGTTCCGCGCTGCACAGACTGCGCAGTCTGAAACTAAAACAAAGACGAAGGCACAATGGATATAGCCTTAAATTCTGCTGCGCGGAAAAGATTGGTCGCAGCCGCTGCGGCGTTGCTTGGCTTCGTCTACCTCGCGCTTGCCGCCCGTCTGTTCGTCGCGTCTTTATTCTCGGAAAGACCGGAGCTCGCCAATTTGCAGCGCGCCGCCCGCCTCGACCCAACCAACGCGGCCTACCGCAATCACCTCGGGCGTTACTACACACTGGTGGCGAGAGACCCCAAGACCGCCATCGAGCCCTACCGCGCCGCCGTGCAACTTGATCCTCACGCCGCGCGCTACTGGTTCGACCTCGCGTCCGCCTATCAGGTTCTCGGGGACATTTCGAATCAAACCTGGGCCCTCGAACATGCCATTCAGGCCGACCCGACCACCCCCGACGTGGCTTGGGAAGCGGCCAATTTCTATTTGGTTCAGGGCGAAGACGAGAAGGCTTTGCGCGAGTTTCGCGTGGTTCTCGACAATGAACCGTCGCTGGCGGGCGCCGCCATCCAATTCTGCTGGCGGATGAACCCAAACGCGGACGCGCTTTTGCGCGATGTCGTCCCTGCCCGACCCGAAGCCTACATCGCATTTCTCAGCCTGCTGATGACCCGGCAGGAAAGCGCAGCGGCGGCCAAGGTCTGGTCCGCTTTAATGGCTACACCGAAGAGCTTCGAACTGCGCTACGTCTACGCCTACTTGCAGTACTTGTTCGATCACAAGGATGTGGACCAGGCTCGCCGGGTGTGGCGCGAGGCGGCTCCTCGCTTCGGCCTGTCTGCCTATGTCCCCGGTAGCCGAAACTTAATCGTCAATGGCGATTTCAGCCTGGATGTTCTCAACGGCGGCTTCGACTGGCAGTACGAGAAACAGCAGAGCGTGACGCTCACCCTGGATCCCAGCGATTTTCATGGCGGACATCGTTCGTTGCTGATCACCTTCGACGGGCCGGGAGTGCGCGACGCCGGGATTCGCCAATTTATCGCGGTCGAGCCAAACACTCCCTACGAATTCTCCGCGTATTACAAAAACGGGGAGATCGAAGGCGCCGGAGGCCCGCGCTTCACCCTTCAGGATGTCTATACGCGCGAGGTTGTCTACGACAGCGATGATCTGAAGGAGGCTGGTTTCTGGAAGTCCGCCACCGGAGAATTCACCACCGGACCCGATACCCGCCTGCTGGTGCTACGCGTACGGCGTCTGCCGGAAGGCAGTCCAATCCGTGGTAAGCTCTGGGTCGACGATTTTCATCTGACCGCGAAACGGCAGTAACTCCTCGAACCAGTCTTACATCCGCTTTAGGCTGATTCATTTTTTGGTGGTTCACTTCGGGCGACTCATCGCATGACCGCGACCAGCACTGCCGGCCCCCACTACCGCGAATTATCGGCGCGCGCCTCGAGAGTTCTGCTGTACGGAATCTTCGGCCTCCTCTGGTTTGGACCGCTCGCCTTTGGCGCGGTGGAGCCCTGGTCGATCTTTTTTTTGGAGGCTGGCTCCGCCGCCTTGTTTCTGTTGTGGACCGGCAAGCAGATTCTCGACGGCCAAATCAAGATTCGTTGGAATCCGCTGTTTCTTCCTATGGCGGCCTTCGGCCTGCTTATCGCCGCCCAGCTCGTCTTCCGCATTACAGCTTATCCCCACGATACCGTCGCCCTCGCGCTCCAGTACTGCTGCTATGGAATACTTTGTTTCCTTGCCGGACAGACTCTCGTTCGCGGCTCCCAGGCTCGCAGCCTGGCTCTGGTTTTTTCCATCTACGGTGCCACGCTCGCCGCCTTTGGCCTGCTGCAGGGCATCTCCCCCAACGGCAAGCTGTACTGGATTCGCGAGCCTCGCATGGGAGGTTGGATCTACGGTCCTTACGTGAACCATAACCATTACGCCGGCCTGATGGAGATGCTCGTACCCATCCCCCTGGTTTTGTCATTAACCCGACTGGCCTCCAGCCGGGCGCGGGCCGCCGCCGCCGCCGCCGCCGCCGTCATGGCCGGAACAATTTTTCTCTCCGGCTCTCGCGGTGGCATGCTGGCCATTACCACGGAACTGGTGATTCTTGCCGTATTGCTGATCCGGCAGAAGCGCAGCCTGCGCACGGCCGTCGGCGTCGGCGTTTTTTTGGCGATGGTTTTGGGGATGCTGGTCTGGATCGGCGGCGACGCACTGAGCCGCCGCATTGCAACCGTCAGCTCCGAGCACTCCGAACTGGCCGGCGACCTTCGTTCTTACATCAACCGCGACGGCCTGCGCATGTTCCTCAAAAGACCGGTGCTCGGTTGGGGCTTGGGAACATTTCCCGTCGTCTATCCCGAGTTCCGTACGTTTTACACCAACTTCTTCGTCAATCAGGCGCACAACGACTATCTGCAGCTGCTGGTCGAAATGGGCGTCGTGGGTTTTGCCACCATGCTGTGGTTTCTGATCACGCTTTACCGTCGCGCGGCCAGGAAAATCGGAAACTGGCCGGGAGAGATGAGCGGCGCGGTCACGTTGGCTTGTCTATTAGGTTTGACCGGCATCCTGGTGCACAGCATGGTGGACTTCAATCTGCAGATCCCGGCCAACGCCGCGCTCTTCTACGTGCTATGCACGGTCGCGGCCTCGGAGCCTTTCGCGCAACCCGCCCGCAAACGACACGCTGTACGCAGCAAGCCGCCGGAGGAAAACCGGAGCCCGGACCACGCTTTGCCGCAGTCCGCGACCAATTTCTAGATTTGCGTTCATTCAGGCTGCCCGGCAACGCGGACGGCGCAATCCACGGATGGTTCGATCAAGCATTTCTCAGCAAATCCGAGTCGCAGTGGGAAGCCTCGGGTGCTAAGGCTGCGCGGGGCTGACCGGATTGCCGCTCCTGGTCAGAACCCACGCCGTGACGCCGCCGACCGCCGCCGCCCCGATACCGATCGCTAAAGGAGAGTCGAGAATTCCGCCGCCAGCTGCCGGGGGCGCACCTTGGGGCTTCCGCTTGGATTTTTTCTTATTGTCGGATGGCTCCGATGGGTCGTCGCGGGTTGTTTCCTGGCCTTGCGCCAGAGTCACCGTGCCCTTGTCGTCGGTAATGCTCAGATCCCCTTTGCGAGCGGCAATGCTCACCGTGCCGTCCACATCCATCAGGTTGAACTCGCTCCATCCATTCGACACCGGGGCTACCACCACATCCCCGGCGCTGGCTTTTACGCCCTTCGATGTCGAGACGGCGACGCCTCCGCGTTCCAGCTTCAAGGAGCCGCCTTCAAATTGCACCAGGGAGTCGGCCAGCACCGTGATACTGGACCCCGACGAGTTGATGTTGGCCGCCGAGTCAGACCGGGTTTGCACCAGATCACCGGCAAAGATCGTGGAAGAATTGGGGACGTGGATCCCATTCACCCAGGCCGCGCCCGTGGAATAAATCATTGCCGCACTTGAATCGGCGGCGAAAAGCGAACCCGGAAACACCAGCAGTAGCACGCAACTTACCATCTGGCGGAAAGCAGCCATGCCCATCCCACACTCCGTTAATAACTATCTTGGTGCTATTCACGCATCGTACCCTCCAAAGTTCTTGCCAGTCAATGCCTTTTGTGCTTGGGGGTGCCTGGGGAGTGGGTCGGTTTGAACGTGTCTTGCAAGCGCGCCAGTTCAGCCGCGCCCTGAGGTGCCCAAAATCAATCGCGGCTTTGGCCGTCGAGGGAATGCGAATTTAAAATCGACCCACTCCCTGTGCTTCGGACCTTGCTGCGCAGTCGGAAAACTCTCGCGGCAAAACGACAGCGGAGCATCATCGCCATCGGTCTACCATCTCCCACCACATCAGTCTCATCCATTCCGACACGCAGGTCTTGGCCCATTGGCGGTGCGTCCACCACCGCACGCCAAACTGCACTTCGTCGCGAGCCGCCGCGATGGAGTAATCGTGTCCGGGAACTTCGCGGCGGAAGATGCTCAGGGCGCGCCGCGTGTGGAAATCCGAGGTCACGATCAATACACTCTTGCCGCCGTCTTTCGTTAGGCAGCGCTCCGCGTCCTTCGACTCGTCCCTGGTCGACAGACCATCGATCGGACAAATCGTGATCGCTGCGGCCTGGGGCGCACCGCGAACGTAGCTCTCTGCCAGGTCCATGAGTGAGAACCCGTAAAAATCCGCATGGTTCGGAACATCCAGCATGACCCGCCGCCCGTATCCTTTTCCCAACAGTTCGAGCGCGCGCTCCGGCCGCCGGTCCGTCTCCCCCGCCAGGACCAGGATCACATCGGACGGCCGTGGCTCGTCCCGCAACAGAAACCCGCCGGCCTGCCATGCCAACCACCAAGCGAACGCTCCCCCCAGAATCACCAGCAGCAACCAGCCCCGGTTGGTTTTGCCCTGTACCTTCATTGGTTCCCACCGTAGATTTCCACTGTGAACTCCCAATACCGGACGATTAAAATAAAATTGTCTATCGAGCCGGCGCCCTGCTGCCCAGTCATCCCGCAACTGCGTGCTAGAATCGAAAAACGTAATCCCTACAGCCAGAAAAGAGTTACTCGCGACGATGACAAATCACTCTGCCGCAATTCGTTCGAATGTTCAACGTAAGAATGTTCGATCCAACAATGCTCCCCCGAAGGCCGGTGCATCAAAAGTTGTTCCTTCAAAGGTTGTTCAAAGCAAGATTGTCGAATCCAAGATTGTTCAATCCAAGGTTGCTCAATCGAGGAATCTTCAGCCCAATACCGATCCCCGAAGCATCGATCACCAAACATCGCAATCAGAAAACCATCCCCTAAAGAAGAAGATTCAGCAACGGCAGGCGCGAGTCGGTATCATCGGCCTCGGGTATGTGGGACTGCCCCTCGCCCTGCTGTTCAGCGAACAAAAGTTTGCCGTCACCGGTTTCGATATTGATCCCCGCAAGGTCGAAACCCTCGCTCAGGGCAAATCCTATATCTTCCGTATCCGCCAGGAAGAGATCCGGGCCGCCCAGACCAACGGCTTCTCCGCCACCGCTGACTACGCCCGCTTGGAGCAAATGGACGCCATCATCATTTGCGTCCCCACTCCTCTCAACCCCTACCACGAACCCGACCTCAGTTTCATCACCGACACCACGCACGCCCTGGCTCCTCACCTGCAACCCGGCCAGCTGGTGGTTCTCGAAAGCACCACCTACCCGGGCACAACCGAAGAGGTAATGGTTCCAATTCTCGAGGCCGAGAACAAACTTGGACTGAAGGCGGCGCGTGGTTCCGGGCGCACCGAAAAGGAATTCTTTGTAGCCTTCTCTCCGGAGCGTGAAGATCCCGGCAACACCACCGTTGCCCGCCGCGACATACCCAAGGTCGTCGGCGGAGTGAATCCTCTGGCCTCGCAGTTGGCCGGCGAGCTTTACGGATCCATCTTCGCGCGCACCATTCCGGTCTCCTCCCCGGCTGCAGCCGAGATGACCAAGCTGCTCGAAAATATCTACCGCTGCGTCAACATCGCCCTGGTCAACGAACTCAAGCTGCTCTGCCTGCGCATGGGATTGGACATTTGGGAAATCATCGAGGCCGCCTCCACCAAGCCCTTCGGCTTTCACCCCTTCTATCCCGGGCCCGGGCTGGGTGGACACTGCATTCCGGTCGATCCCTTCTACCTTTCATGGAAGGCCAAGGAATGGGACTTCCGCACCCGCTTTATCGAGTTGGCAGGCGAGATCAATACTCACATGCCCTATCACGTGCTCGCCAGCATCGGCGGAGCCTTGAATGGCCACAAGAAATCGGTGAACGGATCTCATATTCTGATCCTGGGCGTCGCCTACAAGAAAGATATCGACGATTTGCGGGAGTCTCCCGCCCTCACCATCATCGAACTCTTGCAGAAAGAAGGGGCCAAGGTCAGCTACCACGATCCTTACTTCCCTTTCATTGGCAAGGGCCGCAAGTACGATTTACAAATGAAGCGCTCCGAGCTTGAAAACCTGGCGCAATACGATTGCATCGTCATCGTCACCGATCATTCCGACTACGACTACCGCCGCATTGTCAGCGAAGCACAGCTGGTCGTCGACACCCGCAACGCTACCAAGGGCATCGACAGTCCCAAAGTCGTGCGCTGCTGACATGGTTGAGTCGAAAGTGCCGATGGATCGTTACGGGGCCGAAAAAGTGCAACGTTCTTGGCGGATTTTCGCTTGAGGTTCCGGTTCGCTAGAAACGATTGGGAGTTCTACATGTTGTGGCCCTTTTACCCGAAGAAAAAGCTAGCTTCAGGTGTAATATTTTTCTCTTTCTCGCTCGGCTCTTTCCCTTTGCCGGCAGAGCAAATGCAAGTGATTGAAGGTTCAACAGGATAGAGTTCCCAGGTTGCCGCCAAAGTGGCCTTTGCCGTGCAGATTTTGATCCGGGGTATGTGGGACCAAGAACCTCTTTTGCTCGGTTGCCGGACCACCATCGCTCGCCGGGCTGAGAAACTTCTAACCCCGAACTGGTTTCAATTACACGAGTGGACCCGGATATGAGTGATTCCGCCTCGCAAGAAACTCTGTTTTCCATGCTGCCCAGCAGGAGAGCGCCCTGGACGGAATTCGTCTTCAGCACGGGAACTCAGGCACTTCTGGTGGCAGCTGTTTTGTGGGTTCGCCTGCTCTATCCCGCGGTGTTTTCGGCTCCCCAG
>Ga0302324_100016384_pt1 | contig 14771 bp, 12 predicted proteins | sample Palsa_T0_1_FD_201949 | JGI IMG/M metagenome (GOLD analysis project Ga0302324, IMG submission 201949) | Peat permafrost microbial communities from Stordalen Mire near Abisko, Sweden - Palsa_T0_1 | ecosystem: Environmental > Terrestrial > Soil > Palsa > Peat permafrost | place: Sweden: Abisko...
ACGCTGCAGTTGCTTGCTATGCTCGTCGCCCTTCCAGTATGCGCCCGCGATGGAGAGCAGCTTGAACGCCTTGATCTTGGATGTGGAAGGCAGGTGCGGACCGCGGCAGAAATCGATGAAGTGCGGGCCGAGAGTATATTCGCTGAACACGTCGCCGGCGCGCTCTTCGATCAGTTCCTTTTTCATCCAGTCGTCGGAGTACTTGCGCAGGCCGTCGTCTTTGGCGGTCATCACCCGCTCGTAAGGAAGGTCGCGCGACTGGATCTCCCACATGCGCTTCTCGATCTTTTCCAGATCGCCGGGAGTGAAAGGCGTGGGCCGGTCGAAATCGTAATAGAAGCCTGTGTCGATGGGCGGACCGATGCCCAGCTTGGTTTCCGGAAACAACTCCAGCACCGCCGCGGCCAGCAAGTGCGCGGTGGAATGCCGATAGACCTGCAGGGCGGCGGGGTCCTTGGTGGTGAGAATCTGAAGCGTTGCGTCCGTCTCGAGGGGGCGAGTCAGATCGTATAACTCGCCGTTCACTTTGGCGACAATGGCAGAGTCGGCCAGGCGCGGACTGATGCCGCGGGCGATATCGATGGGACGGCTCCCTGCTTCGACGGTCTGTCGACTGCCGTCGGGCAGGGTAATCTGGATGCTGCTCATAGGGAAGTTTCAGGGTAACACGTGGCGCGGATCGACCCTGAAGCTTGGAAATAGATGCGCCCACGGGCGTACCTGCACAGGAGGGTAGCCATATGGTGCTCCACGCGGCGCTCCTAGGTGAGTTGCAAGCTGGTTTCTTACGCGGCACTCGCAGGATCAAGAACGAAAAGAAATGCGGGCCTTCCTTAGTTCGGCCCGTGTATCGATGGCACGGCTTGGATAGCGAGACCGCAGCGTTCTCGCGACCGGCACGCACAGCCCCCGCTCGGCCAGGCGTTCATCGCGCCAATGCGTACTCGCGCCTTGGGTCGTGTGGACCAGTGCCGATCTCCACGAGTAGTCCGCGGGCCTTCATGGCCTGCAAACGCGTCAATGTCGCCCGGTGCGAAAGGGCGATGCGCTTCGCCACGGCCGCAGTGGACAACGGGCCATCCCCCAGCAGCGCGAGAATCCTCCGGCCAGTCTCGTCGGTAACGGGCTGCTTCACGCGCGCGGTTGTAATCGTGACGCGAAAATGCACACCGAGTTCCTCCAATTTGGGAGTGCCCAGACCGGCTTCGCGGCATGCGGCGGTCATGCGCTGTATGCCGCTGCCCCATTGTTCAATCATGCGGAGTTCGTGGAACACGCGCCCGATCACACGGTTGCGCAGCTTCGAGACGCCTTGCTGGATATCTTCCACGGTCAAGCCAAATGGCAGCAGTCCGGGGTTCTCGATCTCGATGCGGTCGTCATAGATCGCCAGCCGGATGGGCGCACCCTGCTGCGCGTAATCCGCGTGGACAACCGCATTCATGACTGCTTCGCGAATGGCCACCACCGGAACGGACCAGCGTTCCTCGCGGCGGACGCCTTTAATTACGGTCTCGCGCATCAAGTGCTTCTGAGCGAAAGCCACCGCCTCCTCCGCCGCGCGGGGAAGGGCGGAGCGGATCTCTACCGAATCGGACAGCCGCGCGCGCGTGGTTCCCGCGAAACGGCCCGCCTGGATCCAAGCATCCGGGAACCGGGACAGCCGGTCCTTGCCAAACAGCAGCATTCCTCCGATGGTGGGGACCTGCCGGCCCTGGTAATCCGTGGTGATGCGCAGGGTCTTGGCATCCTGTGGTTTGAGCTTCCTGTACTCCGCAAATAACTCGGAAGCAACTCGGAAGTCGATGGCTTCCGAGTTCAAATCCGGCAGGGGCTGTTCATCGAACGAGTCCGTCCGGTTGAACCGTTTGAGCTCTTCAATCTGAGTGGCGTCGGCGCGCCGGTTGGTCGATCCCACGCGTACGAAGACGCCCTCTTCGGGCCCCATCCTCACCAGATAATGCGGACGCGTGTTGCTTGGGTACACTTGAATGGTCAGGACGTTTAACTTGCGCCAGGGCGCCACCTCGATGTCCAGCATGAGGCGGGGACGAATCGAATCGGCGACTAGATTGGCGACCCGTTCTTCAGCCTCCAGGACATCCGGCACGCCGCGCACCTTTTTAGATCTATCCTCGACTCCGATAACCACCGTGCCGCCGGCGGTGTTGGCAAAAGCGACCAGGGACTTGAGAACTCCATCCGGAGAAGACAGGTCGCGTTTGAACTCGAGCGTCTTGCCTTCGTTGCGCTGCAGCAGTTCGACGAGCCCCATTAACTCTGCATTTTACTCGGAAGTGAACTCTGCTGCAAGACTTCCGAGTTCATCGCAGAGCCCCGCGGCCAGCCCCCGGCGCAGCGCGTTACCATAAGTGCATGGCCCCAGTCATCCGCGCGCCCCGCGGCACATCCCTGCGCTGCCGGGGATGGAAGCAGGAAGCCGCCCTGCGCATGCTCATGAACAACCTCGACCCGGATGTCGGCGAGCGCCCGGCCGACCTGGTAGTCTACGGCGGCACCGGCAAGGCGGCCCGCGATTGGCCGTCCTTCCACGCCATCGTGCGCGAGCTCGAATCGCTGGCCAACGACGAAACGCTGCTGGTGCAATCCGGACGCCCGGTTGGCGTGTTCCGCACGCACGAGGAAGCCCCCCGCGTCCTGATCGCCAATGCCAACCTGGTGGGCCACTGGTCCAATTGGGAACAGTTCCGGGCGCTCGAAAAACTGGGCCTGATCATGTACGGCCAGATGACTGCCGGAAGCTGGATCTACATCGGCTCGCAAGGCATCCTGCAAGGCACTTACGAGACGCTTGCCGCCGCCGCCCGCAAACACTTTGGCGGATCGCTCGCCGGACGCCTGGTGGTCACCGGCGGACTCGGGGGCATGGGCGGCGCCCAGCCCCTGGCGGCCACCATGAACGGCGCGGCGTTTCTGGGTATCGATGTAGATCCGGCGCGCATCCGCAAGCGCATCGAAACGGGCTATTGCGACGTGGTGACGCACTCGCTCGACGAGGCGCTGGCCATCCTGCACGAAGCTATGCAGGCGGGCGAGGCGAAGTCCGTCGGTCTGGTGGCCAATTGCGCCGAAGCCTTGCCGGAACTGGTGCGGCGCGGTGTGGTTCCGGACCTGCTAACCGATCAGACCAGCGCGCACGATCCGCTGAACGGCTACATTCCGGCGGGCTACACCGTCGAGCAAGCCGCCGAACTTCGCGCGCGCGATCCGCAACAATATCTGGACGCCTCGCTCGATTCCATCGCCACACACGTGCGCGCCATGCTCGACTTGCAGCGCGCCGGCGCGGTGACTTTCGACTACGGCAACAACATCCGCCGGTTCGCCGCCGACCGTGGCGTCACCGACGCTTTCCGTATTCCCGGCTTCGTTCCGGAATACATCCGGCCGCTGTTTTGCGAGGGGCGCGGGCCGTTTCGCTGGGTGGCGCTCTCGGGCGAGCCATCGGACATCGCCGCCACCGACAAACTCATTTGCCGCCTGTTTTCTTCCAGCCCAACTCTCACCCGCTGGATTTCGCTGGCGCAGCAGAAGGTCCATTTCCAGGGCCTGCCGTCCCGCATCTGCTGGCTGGGCTATGGCGAGCGCGCGCAATTCGCGCTGGAGATGAATCGCATGGTGGCCACTGGCCAGTTGCAAGCGCCCATCGTGATCGGCCGCGACCATCTGGATTGCGGCTCGGTGGCATCGCCTTACCGCGAAACGGAAGACATGCTGGATAAGAGCGACGCGATTGCCGACTGGCCCATCTTGAATGCCCTGCTCAACACTGCATCCGGAGCGAGCTGGGTTTCGGTGCACAACGGCGGCGGTGTGGGTATCGGCTATTCGCAGCACGCTGGACAGGTGACGGTAGCGGATGGGACGGAGCAATCGGCGCGCTGCCTGGAGCGAGTGATGACCTGCGATCCGGGCATCGGCGTGTTGCGGCACGTGGACGCCGGATACCCGGAAGCCATCGAATTCGCCGGCCGTGCCGGTCTGCGGGCGCCCATGCGCGACGATCGATGACCACGCTCGTCAGGGGTGCGCGCCAGCTACTGACTCTGCGCGGCGCGGCGTTCGGCGATCTTGGCATCATCGAGAACGGCGCCGTGCTGATTAAAGATGGCATCATCGCCGAAGTTGGCCCTACGCGACGCGTTGAAAGATCGGCGGCCGCGCGCCGCGCGCGCGAGATTGATGCCACCGGGCGCGTGGTCATGCCGGGATTCGTGGATAGCCACACGCATCTTATCTTCGGGCGGCCGCGCCTGGTGGATTACGAAATGCGTCTGGCCGGCGCCGCGTATGCGGAGATCGCGGCGGCAGGCGGCGGCATTCAGTCCAGCGTGAAGGCGGTGCGCTCTATGACGGCGGCGCAACTGGAGGCGCAGGCCCGCGCGTCCCTCGCCGCCATAGCGCGCCACGGCACCACTACGCTGGAAGCCAAATCCGGCTATGCGCTAGATGAAACCGGCGAACTAAAAACGCTGCGCGTGCTGGCGAAACTGAATGGCGATCCGCTGGATATCGTGCCAACCTATCTGGGCGCGCACATCGCGCCGCACGAGTACCGCGACCGGGGCGATGCCTACGTGGACTGGATGGCGGCGGAGATGATGCCCGTGATTCAGCGGCGCAAGCTGGCGCGTTTTGTTGATGTCTACTGCGATGCCGGCGCCTTCACGCTGGAGCAATCGCGGCGCTACCTGGAGCGCGCACGCAGCTTCGGTTTCGGACTGAAAATCCACGCCGAACAGTTTGCCCGCACAGGCGCTGCGCGGTTGGCTGTGGAACTCGGAGCGGCCAGCGCGGACCACCTGGAGCAGGCCAGCGAGGAAGATATCCGGGCGCTGGCGCAATCGAATACGGTGGCCACGCTGCTGCCCGGATCGGTGTTCCACTTGGGCTTGCGCACCTATGCGCCAGCGCGCGCGTTGATCGAAGCCGGCGCGACGGTGGCGCTGGCGACCGATTTCAATCCCGGCACCAGCCCCACTTATAGTATGCAGATGGTGCTTTCGCTGGCCTGCACGGAAATGCGCATGTCGCCTGCGGAGGCCATCGCCGCCGCCACCATCAACGGCGCGCGCGCCTTGGGCCTCGCGGACCGTGTCGGCTCGCTGGAGCCCGGCAAGCAAGCCGATCTGTTGCTGCTCAATGTCGCCGACTACCGCGAGCTACCGTATTACTTCGGCTGCAACAACGTGCACCACACCATCAAACGAGGAGTGACTCTTTCGTGCCCCAAACCATCGTAGAGTGCGTGCCCAACTTTTCCGAAGGCCGCGACGCCGCCAGAGTAGACGCCATCATCGAAGCCATCCGCTCCGTGCGCGGCATCGCCATCCTCGACCGCGAGTCGGATGCCGATCACAACCGCTCCGTGATCACCTTCGCGGGACCAGCCACGGCTGTGGTGGAAGCGGCGTTTCGCGGAGTAGAGCGCGCCATCGGCCTGATCGACCTGCGGCAGCACAAAGGCGTGCATCCGCGCATCGGCGCGGCGGACGTGGTGCCATTCGTGCCGGTGGATGGCGTGACGCTGGACGATTGCGTGCGTCTGGCCAACGAACTCGGCGCGCGCCTGTGGGAGCGTCTGCATTTGCCGGTCTACCTCTATGAAGCCGCCGCGCGCCGGCCCGACCGCGTCAACCTGGAGAACATCCGCCGCGGCCAGTTCGAAGGCGTGCGCGAAGAAGTGCGTACCAACCCCGACCGCCTGCCCGATTTTGGTGAAGCCGAATTGCACCCCAGCGCAGGGGCCACCGTGGTAGGCGCGCGCAGATTCCTGATCGCGTATAACATCAACCTGAACACCGCCGACATCGAGATCGCCAAGCGCATCGCCAAGGCCATCCGGTTCTCTTCGGGCGGCTTTCGTTACGTGAAGTCGATGGGCGTGCCACTAGCGTCGCGCAACTTGGCGCAGGTTTCCATGAACCTGACGGATTTCGAGCAGACCCCCATTCATCGCGTCTTCGAAGCGGTGCGCGCGGAGGCGGCGCGCTACGGCGCCAGCATCGTGGGCAGCGAGATCGTGGGCCTGATCCCCAAGCGCGCGCTCGAAATGACCGCCGAATGGTATTTGCAGGTGGAGAATTTCCATCCTAGTCTGGTATTAGAAAACCGCCTGGCAGAGGCCGCTACCGTGGATGGACTCAGCGAATTTCTCGACGATCTGGCTGCGCCTACAGCCACGCCCGGCGGCGGCAGCGCAGCGGCGGCAGCGGCGGCCATGGCGGCAGCACTGGGTGCGATGGTCTCGGGACTGGCAAAGCTGCCGGCTGATGCTTTCGAGGCCGCCCGCAGGTTTTTCGCCGAAGCGGTGAAGCGCGACGCGGCATCCTATGAAGCGGTACGCGCGGCTTACAAACGGCCTAAGGACGAGCGTGCCCCTTTTGTGGAGCAGGCTTTGCATGGAGCCGCCGTGGTGCCGCTGGAAGTCGCCGAAGCTGCGGCGGCGCTGAGGGAGCGGCTGCGAGCGCTCGCCGCCACCGCGCCGGCGAAATTCGGTTCGGACATCGAGACCGCGCAAGGTCTGGCGCAGGCGGGCATCGACGGCGCGCTGGCCAACGTGCGCATCAATATCGAGTCGATGAAAGACGAAGCGGCTGTAGCGCCGCTGCGGGAGCGGCTGGCTAAATTGGCATGAGCGCGACCCTGGTTTCCATCACGCCGCCGCAACCGGCGCGCCCCGCGTGGCTGCGCGCGCCCGCGCCCGTGGGACAAAACTATCGCGATCTGAAAAGCCTCATCGACGGGCTGGGCCTGCACACGGTTTGCGAGAGCGCGGCGTGCCCCAACGTGGGGGAATGCTGGAACCACCGCACCGCCACGTTCATGATCCTGGGCAACGTGTGTACGCGCCGCTGCGGATTCTGCGCCGTGCAGAAAGGCGCGCCGCTGGCGGTGGATTACGACGAGCCGCGCCGCGTGGCCGAAGCCGTGGCCGCCATGGGGCTGCGCTTCGCCGTGATCACCAGCGTGAATCGAGACGACCGCGCGGATGGCGGCGCGGAACTGTTCGCCCGCACCATTCGCGCCATCCGCGAACGCATTCCGGGCTGCGGCGTGGAGGTGCTGGTGCCCGATTTTCAGGGCAGCCACACAGCCATGGATATTGTGATGGCCGCTGCGCCCGACGTGCTCAACCACAACACCGAAACCGTGCCGCGCCTCTACCGCCAAGTGCGGCTGGGCGCGCGCTACGAGCGCTCGCTCGACATGCTGGCCTACGCCAAGAGCGGTTCGCCGCGCACGCCGGTGAAGTCCGGCCTGATGCTGGGCTTAGGCGAGACACTCGACGAAGTGCGCGATGTGATGCGCGATCTGCGCGCGCACGGCGTGGATATTCTGACGCTAGGACAATACCTGCGCCCCTCGCCGAAGCACCTGCCCATCGTGCGCTACGTCCCGCCCGCGGAATTCGACGATCTGCGCCGCGCGGGGTATGAGATGGGGTTTGGGCATGTGGAGGCGGGCCCGTTAGTACGCAGTTCGTATCACGCGGCGGATTCGGTCACGCCAGCCTGAATTCGCCTGCAGATCCCAATCGCACTTACAATAATCGTGTGGCGTGCTTGCTCCAATCGATCAGGCTAAAGAACATCTTAAGTTTCAAGGATGCGGAACTGCCTCTCAGGCCGCTGAATGTCTTGATAGGCGCGAATGCCGCAGGCAAGTCGAATCTGATCGACGTAATCGGTCTGTTGCAAGCCGCGCCGGGCGACCTGAACGCTGCCATACTCCGTGGGGGCGGCGCACTTGCCTGGATGCGGAAGGCCGACAGGGAGGCGAGCCGCACCGCAGCGATCGAATGCGAATTTTCCCTTGATTCCGATACGCTCTCATACGCCCTGGAGTTTTCCGCCGCCGACCGGGCCTTCCTGATCGAGTACGAGCTTCTACGCCGCACGTCGCAGCGCTCGTCGAATATAGGCGGAGATATTGGCGGATATCGCCCCCTGAAAAGCGTGGAGGCTAGCCGCGCTTATTTCGAGAGATCAGCCGCAACTGTGAAGCTCAGGAAAGGGCACAACGGGGGACAGGCTGTCCAGGAGGCTCCCATCGCTTCGCCGGTCTCAGTGCTGTCCGCTATCAGAGACCCGAGGGACCGGACGCCCATCACACGCTTGGCAGCGGAGCTTGCCCGAATTCGCATCTATCGGAGCTTCGATACTGGACCGCAGGCGCAGGCGCGCACGGGCGCCGACACCGGCCTTCCCAAGGAGTTTCTCGACGACACCGGCTACAACTTGGCGGTCGTCCTGCAAGAGATGGCCTTCGATGGAACCATTGAGCGGGTGAATGAGTATCTCAGGCGGTTCGCCGATCAGTTCGAAGCCGTGCGAGTGCGGCTAGACTCTGGAGTTGCGCGCGTCGGCGTCAAGGAAAAGGGTATTGAGCAACCGATTCCGGCTGCCCGGCTCTCAGATGGCACCCTGAAGTTTCTGTGTCTGATGGCTGTGCTTCTGCATACTAATCCGCCGCCGTTGGTCTGCCTGGATGAACCGGAGCTGGGGTTGCATCCCGACGCACTGCAATTGGTCGCCGAAGTCTTGCGGGACGCCGCCGAGCGCTCGCAGTTGATCGTGACCACCCACTCCGAGGCGTTGGTGGATGCCTTATCCGGAAAACCGGAAGCAGTGGTCGTTTGCGAGCGCGATTTCGACAACGCGACTACGTTCCGGCGCCTTTCACTTAAGGATTTGAGTTTGTGGTTAGAGCGCTACCGATTGGGCGAGCTTTGGCGCAAAGGCGAGATCGGCGGAAACCGGTGGTAACGGACATGCGCATCCACTACGAAGGCCATACCCTACTCAAGGAAGGTCTCCACAGCTTCTTTGGCAAGCTCGTCTTTCAGGGTCACTCCCGCCAGTGCCGCATCCGATTCATCGCTGGTCGAGGAAGATCCGATGCGATACACGATTTTCAGGACGCGTGCCAATCGCATCCCTCGTCATGGAACGTCTTGCTCATCGACAGCGAGGGTCCCGACGACGGATTATTATTTGCACGTTTGGGACTCCCGGCAGCGCAGAGAGATTCCGTTTTCTGGATGGTCCAGTTGATGGAATCCTGGTTTCTCGCGGACATCCAAAAGCTGAAAAGCTACTACCGCCAGGGTTTCCGCGAAGCTCGCCTGACCGCCAAGCGCGACATCGAGCGAGTCCCGAAAAAAGATGTCATCAAGTGGATCGAAAACGCTACCAAGGCGACACAGAAAGGCAAGTACGACAAGACCCATCACGCGCCTCATCTGCTCGGGCTGATCGATCCTGCGCTCGTCCGGAAAGCATGCCCCAATTGCCACCGGATGTCCGACATATTTGAGGCACGCCTTCAGGAGAGTTGAAACCCGCTACTTATACCGCAGCCGCCACCGGATCCAATTGCGCCGCCTTATACGCCGGCCAAATCCCAAACCAAAGAACAGCCCCATGCTCACCGACACCGCAATCCCCAGCACGGCCGCCCACATGGGCACCTCCGCCGGCAACGACTTGAACACCATCCGGCTGATCAGCGAAATGTTCCAACCGAAGATGATGGCCGCCGCGCCCCACAGGCGTGATATTCATCACCCCGATGCCGAAATTGACGGGAATCGGCCGGCGTTAACAATCGTTCGTCTGATGTGATAGAACGTACCAGCCAGACCTCGCCGAACCTGATTTCGCGCCTCGACACTTATATCATGGGAGATGATCGCAACCCAATGGCAGGATTTAGTAGGCACGACGGTCTCCGGCCGGTACGTTCTGCGCGACCTCGTCAGCAGCAGCGGTTCTCAAGCTGAATTCACTGCGTCGGTTACGGGAGAGCATCACAGCCTCGTTTCCGTCGCTTTGGTCGACGTGGCGCCGGGTGAGATCGAAACCGAGATCGCTGCCATCAATCGGGCAAAGCAATTACGGCATCCGAACATATTGCAGGTTATCGATGGTGGCCCCTGTGTCGTGGAAAGCGCGAATCTTTTATTCGTCGTCACGGAACCCGCCCAAGGCACCCTGGCGGAAGCGTTGGACCCGAATCCGAGCGAACTTCTTCAGGATCTCCTGTCCGCACTGGACTGGCTCCATTCTCAAGAATTGGTCTATCGCAACCTTGACCCCGAAACGGTCGTACGCGCCGGCAGCCACTGGAAACTTGCAGATCTAAGCCAGGTGCATTCTGCCGGAAAATTCGATACCGCCGAGCCAATGGGACGACCAGCGCCGCCAGAGGCAGCGGCCGGTCTGATCGTGCCCGCCTGGGATATTTGGACACTTGGCATCCTGCTGCGCGACTTGCAGAAAAAGCAACCCGGTGGCATTTCCGCTCCATTCGATTCCATCGTGCGCGGCTGCCTGGAACCGGATTACCAGCGGCGGATTTCATCGGAAGAGATCCAGAAACTGCTGAAACCGGTGCCCGTTTCGGAGCCAATCGTGGAACCCGGACCAGCGCCAACGCCGGCCTTAACCACACCATCCCGTTCGCGGGTGCCGGTGATCGTACTGTCCCTCATCGCAGTTCTGGTAGTGCTGCTTGTCGTGCTGCTGCGGCCGCGCCATCCGCAAGATATCCCAACACCTGCGGAAAACCCGACCCAACCGCCCCCCAAAATCCAGAGCGCGGCCCCGGTTGCGCCTTCACTGCCCGCGATCGCCAAGCCGGCTGCCACTCCGGACAAACACATCGGACGGGCCGACTATTTTGCGGACGACTTGGAGGGTAATTTGACTGCGAGTGGTGAGCCCTTCAGCAATGATGCGATGACAGCGGCCAGCCGGGAATTCCCACTAGGCACCCGGCTGCGAGTGACCAACCTGAAGACCTTGCGGAGTGTCACGGTACGTGTCAACGATCGAGGAGCTTTCCGGCCCGGTTTCGTCGTCACGGTGACCCGCCGTGCCGCCGAAGAGCTTGGGTTTGTGAAGGCAGGCTCGGCACGCGTGAAGGTCGAGTTGGTGAAATAATAACCCGCCGCTACTCGTACCGCAAAGCCTCTACCGGATCCAGTTGCGCCGCCTTATACGCCGGCCAGATCCCGAAGAACAGCCCCACGCTCACCGACACAACGATCCCCAGCACCGCCGCCCACATGGGCACCTCCGCCGGCAGCGACTTGAACACCAGCCGGCTGATCAGCGAAATCAGCCAGCCGAAGATGATGCCCGCCACGCCACCCAGGCTCGTCAGCACCGACGCCTCCAGCAGGAATTGCAGGATGATATCGCGCCGCCGCGCGCCGATCGCCTTGCGCACGCCGATCTCCTGCGTGCGCTCAGTCACCGACACTAACATGATATTCATCACGCCAATGCCGCCCACTAGCAGCCCGATCGAACTCAGCACCGCCATCACTAAGAAGGTAATTGCCGTAATCTGACGGAAATCGGCCACCATCTGGTCGGCGGTCGAGAGCGCGAAGTTATCCGGCTTGTCGTACGGCACGCGCCGGTCGATGCGCAGGATCGTTCTCACTTCATCCAACGCTTTGGGAAGCTGCCCATCCTTGGCTGTAACTACAATGGCGTTCTCCCGCGCGTTCGGGTACATCTTCTGCATCATCCCGTACGGAATCAGCACGCGTGTATCCTGGTCGCCGAAGAAAGACGCCGCCGGACGGATCATGGTGCCGATGACCTGTAACTCGTGGCCATCTACAGTGACCGTCTTGCCGATCGGATCGACGTTCGCGAACAGCCCCTTCTCCACATCCGCGCCCACCACCGCCACGGGCGACCTGCGCCGGCTCTCCTCTTCGGTGAAAAAACGCCCCAGGTGCATATCCACCTGCCCGCCCCTGGCATAAGCTTCTTCGACGCCCATCAGGTTGACGTCGTACATGTCGTTGCCCTTGTAGCGGATGTTCAGAATCTCGTCCGGCCCGAACAGCATCGGCGAAACATCCTGCACCGAAGGGCAGCGCGCGCCGATATCCACCGCATTCTGCCAGGTCAAATCCTTGCGCGTGCGCTCCTCGGAGCTCAACCGGTGCGTGCGCGGTCCCACCGGAAATTTGAACACGATGATCGAGTTGGGCCCGAAGCTGCGCAGCACAGACGTGATGGAGGTATCAAAACCGGTCATGATGGCGCCCACGCCTATAATAGTGCCGGTCCCGATGATGACTCCCAACACGGTGAGAAACGCGCGCAGCTTGTGCGACCGGATGGTCTCCAGCGCCAGCATCAGGCCGTTGACGAATGCAAGGCGAGTCATCATACTTATTTCTCGACCCGCAGGGCCTCAATGGGATCCAACCGCGCCGCCCGCCGCGCCGGATAGATGCCGAAGAACAGCCCCACCATGCCCGAAAGCCCCACTCCCAGAAACACGGACGACCAGGGCAGCGCCATTGGCACCGAAGTGACATTCCGCACCAGCACCGCCAGCACCCACGCGATCAACACGCCCGCAAAGCCGCCCGTGGCCGCCAGGCACGACGACTCCACCAGGAACTGGTTCAGAATATCGCGCCGCCGCGCGCCCAGCGACTTGCGGATGCCGATCTCGTGCGTGCGCTCGGTCACCACCGCCAGCATGATGTTCATAATCACGATGCCGCCCACGATCATGAACACCGAAACGATGCCCACCGCCATGGCGGCGATGGCCGACGTCAGCCGCTCCCACAGCGTGACGAAGGCCTCCGAGGCGAAGATGGAAAAGTTATCGTCCTGGCCCGGACCCAGGTGCCGGTACGACCGCAGCAGCGTGCGCGTCTCATCCTGCGCCTCCGCCAGGTGCTGCTGGTCGATGGCCTTGGCGATCAACCGGATGCCGGTGTGTGCGCCGTAAGTCTTGAAGTAGCTCTCCACGGGGATCATCACGAAGTTGTCCTGCGAGTTGCCGAACACGCTGCCCAACTCCTTGGCGACCCCCACCACCTGGTATGGCGTGCCCTCCACCTGGACCGTCTTGTCGATGGGGTCCACGCCCGCGAAGAAGCGCGTCCGCACATCGTTGCCGATGAAGATCACCGGAGCGTGGCGGCGGGCCTCTTCCGGCGTAATGCCGCGTCCGATGCCCACCTGCACGTTGTTGATGGCCGGGATATTGTCGGTGACGCCCTCCACGTCCACGTCCTCCATGGAGTCGCCCTTGTAGGAAACGCGCGCCCGCCGCGATACCATCATGCCCACGTCCTTCAGCAGCGTGGTGTGGCTCTTCACGAACTCGTATTCGTCGCGCCGGATCTCCGGATTCCGCTTCATCATCTCGTAGAACTTCTTGGGGTCCCAGGGACCGAACCAGGCCATGCGCACGATGCGGAACCCATCGGCGCCCATGTTGGACACCTTGTCGGAGATGTACACATTCATACCGTGGATGAGCGCGGTAACGGCGATCAGCGTGGTGGTGGCCAGGATGATGCCGAGCAGCGTCAGGAAGCTGCGCAGCTTATTCTTGTGCAGGGAGCTGAAGGCGATGCGGGTGGCCTCCCAGAAGGAGGCGCTGGGGCGGAACTTGCGCTTGGGGCTCACGAGGCTCATTAGAAAGACGCTGCCGAAGGGCTCATTGTTCCTGACGAAAGAAAGGCCAAGAGGTTAACAGCCGGGTATGTTAAAATCGAACTGTTAGCCCAATCGCGGATTCGCCGATTGAAGGAACGTCCTGCCAACGAATGGGGGCGCAACGGATTCGACGGGATTGAATCGTGATGGGGAGGCGTGCCGGGTTCCGAGCTCCCGTAAAACGATCGGAAAAACAGAACTGCCAACACGCAGTTTGCATACGCCGCCTAAGTAATTAGGCAGCCGCTCCAGCCGCTGAGCCCGCGCGGCGGTGAGTGAGCGTCATTTTGCGGGATAGGCTGATTGCTTCGGTCCGGAGCATAAGGCCGAGATCAATCGGGCTAGGCGGCCGCTGCTCTTGCCGGTTCTGAGGCGGTCGCCGAAAATGCTGAACTGGCTACGCACGTAGTTCTCTTCATGGCGAGCTTTCTCGGACGCGGGTTCAACTCCCGCCGCCTCCACCATTATATTTCAAGAGCTTACGGTAATTTGCCGCCGTTTACCGTGTCATCGTGTGCCCTAGCAGGCTGCGGAAAAACAGTTTTCTGATGCCCAGAACAGCCAAATTGGCCGCCCGGCCGAACGTAGAATCAATAACTTACGCGGGTGAGTAAGTGCCGTTACGGGTGCTCCAGAGAGTTTTTCCGCAGCCTGCTAGGGCGGTCCATGCTGAAGCCTTTGAAACGCCACTATGTACCTTGTAAACGGCGGGAGTGGGATCAAGGTTATGCCCGTTCCGGCTGCCCGGTGTGGATTCGCGGAACAGTGCGCGGGAAACGCGTTACCGTAGCCGCTTCCGGATTCCTGCCGGCGTCAGTCACACAGGCCAATAGCCGCGGAACGGGGCGTAAACTCGCAGAGATCAGCAGAGAACTTGGAGAAGCGAAGACCGTGTCGCCATCGCGCGAAACATTTCGCGAAACATTTCGCGAAACATTTCAAGATGTCTAGTTGGAGATAACCCGGAGTAGGGGCGACCGCAGGAGCGCGGTACCGGGACTGGAGGCTTTCGCTGCGTGCGCTGACCGGGGCCGAGGGGTTTCCCCCGGCTGCCAGCACTCTACGCGGTAAGTGGGCCAGTGCCGTTGGGTACTGCAAGAGCCGACGCGGAACTGCCGGTGAGGGTGCCTTAGTGATACCTAGATTATGCACGCGGCCTGCCTCTGCACCGCCTGTGGCGCGATGACCGCGTGCCTGCCCGATAACGCTCAACCTCTCTGATTTCCGCCTGAATCTTTATCTCCCTTCGTAAGTCATTGT
>Ga0302324_100016386_pt1 | contig 14771 bp, 7 predicted proteins | sample Palsa_T0_1_FD_201949 | JGI IMG/M metagenome (GOLD analysis project Ga0302324, IMG submission 201949) | Peat permafrost microbial communities from Stordalen Mire near Abisko, Sweden - Palsa_T0_1 | ecosystem: Environmental > Terrestrial > Soil > Palsa > Peat permafrost | place: Sweden: Abisko...
TTCCTGATGCCCGACGTTCTCATCAAAGTGGGTCACTTGAGCGAAAGCTACGTCAAATCGGTTGTGCCGGCGGTGAACGCAGTTCGTGCTATGAACCTCACGACCGGCCGATTCGGCATCACGGGGGGCAGCCTGGGCGGCCTCGCGGGGCTTTCGTTGATCTCGCATACCGACATCTTTACCGCTGCCGTTTTGCGGGCGCCGCCCAGCGACTACTTCAGCACCTGGGGTGACGGCCGCGATCGCGACGTGTGGACGATTGAAGCCGGTCAAGGACGTGCCGCCGGCACTCCCTGGGACCACCGCGAAGCGTACATCGAAAACTCACCCTTCTTCGTTGCGGATCACGTTCATACTCCCGTGCTTATCGTTCATGGGGAGGCGGATTTCACCGTGCCCTTCCAACAGGGGTTGATGATGTTCAGCGCGCTGCGTGCGCTGCATCGCACCGCCGATATGCTGATCTATCGCGATGGAGAACACAGCATCGTGCGCGGTTCACGCTTTCGCTTTATCGACTTTCATGAGCACACAATGGAGTGGTGGGAGAAGTACCTCAAACCGTCATGATCATTCTTCTTCACCGCCGATGGCAAAGCTTACTCCGGCACCGAGGTCGCTCTGCCAGCGGCCATTCACGGGAAGGTCGAGCTTGGAGCGGTCAATCACCTGTCCGGCTTTGATCACCGTGTTGACCTTCTTGGTGTTGTTGATGTCCGCCAACGGGTCGGCGTCGAGCAGCACGAGATCGGCAATTTTGCCTTCTTCTACCGAGCCCATGTCGCGGTCCTTGCCTAGAAAAACCGCTCCGTTCAAAGTTGCCATCCGAATGGCGTGCAAAGGGGAAACGCCGCCGGCAACGATCAGTTCGAGCTCACGGTGAACTGCGGCCCCGCTGGTCTGATCGGTTCCCACGGCGGCAATTCCGCCGGCCTCATCGATTTTACGAATGTTTTCCTGGGCGACCGGGGTCATGACCTTCATCCAAGCGGCCCAGCGATTGGTTTGCTGAAAGGCATGCTCCTTGGTCTTGAGGCGAGTAATTTCCTCCGGCGGAAGTATGGCCTTATAGAGTGGCTGGTCAAGGTATTCGGGATGCTCAGCCAGGCGGCTGTAGCCCTCACCGATGGTGAGGGTGGTGGCAAAAGGCGTCTTCCGCGCAGCCATAAGGTTCACCCATTTGTCGCTCACCGGTCCTTGAATGACCGGGTGCGCCAGCGTATCGACGCCGGCAAAGATGGCTTCTCGAGAGCGTTTCTCATCCGAGGTGTGCGCTGTAACCCGCACCCCATGATCGTTGGAATATTCGACGATCTGATGAATCAGATCCGTAGTCAACAGGGTGATCATCGGGCGTGTGCCCCAGCCGTGCTCGTCGTAGGTGATCTTGATGTAGTCGGGCTTGAGGGCCAGAGCTGCCTCCAGCTTCGGGGCATCCTGCGGCCAGCTTGCGATGTCGGTCGAGCAGCGCCCGCTGCCGTGGCTTCCGGGATAGGTAACGATGCCGCCTGCCGCCAGCAGCCGCGTGGAAACAATCTGTCCTGAGCGCTCCATGTCGCGCAGCTTGAAGATGTAAGGGGCGCAGTTGCCCACATCGAGAACGGTGGTCACTCCGGAGTAGAGATAACCCTGCAAAGCGAGAATGCCGATCTTCTCGTTAGCTTGCCCAGAGGACGGGTCAAACATGCGGCCGCCTGCCAGATGAATGTGCACATCCATCATGCCGGGGATAAGAAACTTGCCGCGTCCGTCGATGTGCGTTCCGCCCGCGCCAGACGTGGACGGGCAGTGGGCAACGCTACTGATTCGATCGCCGGATACAGCGACGCACATATCCTGTTCCGCGGGACGCCCGGTCCCGTCGATCAACGTCACATGGTCGATCGACACAGAATCGGCTGCGTACAGCTGGGAAGCTGCGGCCGCAACTGCTGCCACCAGAAGCATGAAGAAGCAAGAGGACAATCTCATGGGGTCACAATCCTATCGGTCGAAAATTCGAGAAATCTGTTACATCAAAATGAATACTTCGCGCCGAACTGAACTGTGCGGCCGGAGGCAGCCGAAGTTGCTTTGCCAAAGGTGGCCGGCGGCGCTGCGGGATTCAAACCGATCACGTTGTTCACGGTTGCGAAATTGAAATGATTCAAGGTGTTGAAGGTTTCCGCCCGCAGATCCAATGACTGTTCGTTTTTGATATGGATTGTCTTGGCGAGGTTGGCGTCGAGGTTATAGGCCGCCGGAGTGCCAAACGCATTCCTCCTCCCGTTGAGCGGACGCTCGTCGCGGGTGGTGGCAATGCCCATGGCGTCGGACCCGGCCGCCCCTGAATAACGCAAGCCGGAGATCGCGCTCAAAATGCCACCCAGGCGAAATCCGTACGGAAGCTGCACAAACCCATTGACCAGGAAGTTGTTACGGCGGTCCTGGTCAGACAATCCGCGGTCTATCAAGTAGTTCGCCGGGTCAACGTGAAGGGAGGTATTTTCCCTGAAATTGTCTGAGTCACTGATGGCCTTCGACCAGGTGTAGAAGCCCTCGAACGTGGCGCGAGTGCCAACTCGCTTTTTGAAGCGAACGTTTAAGGCATTGTAGAAACTCTGGTCTCCCGAATCTTGAATCAGAAGCCGGCGATAACCTCCGAAGGTGATGCCCAAGGGCCCGGGAACTCTGGACGGCACTCCCCATGGCCGCTCCGCATCTGCCTGTGCTTGCGTGCGGGTCCTGCCTGGGCCAATTTCAAAATAGGGAGGAAGATTCATATCTTCGGTGCGCAGAAGTTTCACTCCATGCAGGTTGACGTAATCGATCGAAAGAACAATTTCATGGGGCATTTCCTGTTGAACTTGAAGCGTCGCTTGCTCGGTGTATGGGTTTACCCGCAGGCCGCCATACTTGTTGCCTACGGAATCGGGAAAGTCGACCGTGCTTAGACCGCGCACTATGGGGATAAAGACGTCACTCAGGGTCACGTTGGCATTTGGTGGCAAGGCAGCGATACGGTTGGGGTAGGTGGGGAAGAGCGGGTCGCCCGGGACGATAGAGATGGTCTTGATGCCATTGGGCCCGTTGTTCGACTCACGGTTGATCAGCGAGGTCTCGATGGTGGCATAGAAGATGCCGTAGTTGCCGCGTAATATCGTCTGGCCGGTTTTGAAGATATCCCAGGCAAACCCGATGCGCGGCGAGAAGTTATTGGAGTCGTGCATGATGGTTTCGTAGTCATAGCGCAGGCCGGCGTTAATGGTGAGGAACCGGGAGGCTTTGAAATCATCCTGAACAAACGCCCCATACAGCGACTCGTTGTAATTGAGGCCGGAGATGCCAAAGGCCTGCGTGTACTGTGTGGGGTAAGTCTTCGGGTTGTTGATATTGAATGGATACGGAGTTCCGGCGGCAAACGTGTAGGTGCCGGTAAAGTTGTCATAGAAGGTCACGAACCGAACGTACTTACTATATTCGCCGCCATACTTGAGCTCGTGATTGCCGATCGACTGCGACAGCTTGTCCTGCCCGGTATACCCATTTTCATTAAGATCCTGCGGAATGTTCGGATCCGGCCCGAGATTTCCCACTCCAGCGTAGTTAGCGGCTGCCCCGACCTTGGAGAAGTCCGGAGGCAGCGCTGGTCCCACCGACGCCTGATAGTCCAAATAAACATCGCGGGTGTAAGCGAAGCGGGCTTCATTGACTAACCGGGCGCTGAACACAGAGGTATCCGAAACCTCGACATCCTGGGTGTGATCCGACACGGAATCCGCGCGCTGGGTAGTGCTCAGGCCGCCGATATCCTGGTTGTCGGCCCGGCTGCGGATGATGCTATACCGGCCCTCGAATCGATTTGCGTTGTTGATCTTGTAATCGCCCTTGCCGAAGAACTTGAGCTCGCGAAAAGGGATTTGCAGAAGTTGGCCGGGATTTGGCTGCAGCACGCTGGTAATGCCGGAGGCATTTTGCTCCTGGTGAGTTTGCTCGTAATTCCCCAGGTAGAGAAGCCTGTCTTTGATGATGGGACCGCCGATGGTGCCGCCCCACTGTTCGCGATTGAGATTTGGGTTGTTGTGGGTGAGTGGGTCGTGAGCGCCCAATGCGGCTGCGCGATCGAAATAGAACCCGTCGCCATGCACCTGATTGGTGCCGCTGCGGGTAATGACGTTCACCACACCGGCCATGCTGCGCCCGAACTCCGCGGAATAGCCGTTGGTGACGACGTTAATCTCCTGAACCACGTCGAGAGAGAAGGTGCCGTTGCCGCCGGCCAGGTCGCCGGCATCGGTGCGGATTTCGCGCAATTGGTTGGGCACGCCATCCGCCAAAATCGTCAATTCGCGAATTCCCTGCCCGTTCAGGGTGACGGCGCCGCTGCCGGTGCCGTTGCGCACGGCGCCGGGGGTCAGCATGACGTAGTCAAAGAAATTGCGTCCATTGGAGGGCAGATTTTGTATGGACTGCGAGGGAATGGTCGTATCCACCTCGGAAGTTGATGTTTCCAACTGCTGAGAAGCGGCGCTTACGTCCACGCGATTTTCAACCACCCCGGTCGACATCGTGATGTCGACTACCGGACTGGTGTTTGCCTGAAAGGCCAGGGATTTCTCCGTGTTGGTAGCAAAGCCCGCCGCCTCAACGCTGACGTCGTAATGACCGGTCGGCGGTAGGGCAGCAAAGACGTATCTTCCCTCGCGGTTTGTTGTGGCCGTGCGCGAGACGCCCAATTCCGCATTCGTCACCGTGACCGTGGCGCCCCCAATCACTGCACCGGCCGGGTCGTAGACGGTTCCTTCGAGGGTGAAACTGGTGCCGGTCTGCGCATGGAGGAGACAAGTCATTGCGGACAGCAGTAGGAGGAAGAATGCTAGCGGCCTGCCAAGAGATCTCATTGAAGCGCTGCTCCTTGCGACAAATTGGGAAAATTTTGATGACTGACCGTCCAACGCTTCAGACGTCAATTATTGAGCGGTTCGGTCTCAATTACGCACGAGTGGATATGTGGTTTGGCGTTTGGCCCCAAGGCACAAATGCCAAGTGACGCTGTTTCCCAGGGTAGAGTGCAGGCGTGCTTGAAACCGAGTACCGGCGGCCCAGAATCGACAGGGAGTCGTGGCCGCGTCTTGCTAGCACAAACTACAAATCAGATTGCTTTAGATGTCAAGGGAAATATCATGGCTCGCTTATATTGTTGACGAGTAAATCTTTGAGACGCAAAATGATTCCAGCAGCAGTTTCAGCTGAAGCGCAAAAACTTATGCATTTGGATACCCTCGTACCCCACTCAAGCCCGGTTTTGGCTTGAGTGGGGTACAGAAAAAGTATCTGGAGGAGCATCCGTCCATGCAGTGCGTTGTCCGGAGTGCGGTTGTCTTATTTCTTCTGGCGCCGATGTTGCTCCGGGCGCAGGAAACATCGACCGTTATTGCTGCAAGTGCGGTGCTCGACGGCCGGGGGCACGTGCTGCACAATACCCGGATTGTCGTGCAGCACGGCAAGATCATCAAGATCGATCCGAAAGCCGAACCTGTGGCTTACGATCTTCGCGGATTGACCGTCCTGCCGGGCTTAATTGACGCCCACGTCCATATCACGTCGCACTTCGGCGCGGACGGAAGACTTGCTGTTGATGGATTGGGCGCGATCGAGTCCGAGTCGCCGGCACAGTCCGCCTTGGGCAACGAAGGCAACGCCTGGGCGACGCTCATGGGCGGTTTCACCACTGTGCAGAGCATCGGGTCGGCAGCCGATGCTCCCCTGCGTGACGCTATCAATCGCGGCATTATCCCTGGCCCGCGGCTCTTGACCTCCCTGCAACCGATCACTGTGCAGACCGGCAATCCAGAGCAAATGCGGGCGGCGGTGCGAAAGCTGAAGGCGGACGGCGCCGACGTGGTCAAGGTTTTTGCGTCGAAGAGCATGCGGGAAGGGGGCGCGACTACCCTTTCCGACGAGCAACTGCACGCCATCTGCGATGAGGCACACCAGGTGGGCCTGCGCGTCCTGGTCCACGCCTATCGCGATGCGATCAGCCACGTGGTGCTGGCGGGGTGCGGGGAGATCGAGCATGGAATTTACGCCACCGACGCCGACCTGAAGCTGATGGCAGACCACAACACCTGGCTGGACCCGCAGGTAGGACTGGTGTATTGGAACTACCTGAACAACAAGGCTCACTATCTCGGCATCGGGAACTACACGGAGGCTGGGTTTGAGGCAACCAAGAAGCTGCATCAACCGATCATCGACGTATTTGAGCGCGCTCTGCGCACACCGGGTCTCAAGATTGTGTATGGGACAGATGCCACCGCAGGCGCTGACGGGCATAACGGAGAAGAATTGATTTACCGGGTGCAGGACGGCGGCCAATCTCCCATGGATGCGTTGGTCTGCGCGACTTCAGTGACGGCTCAATCCTTGGGCTTGGGAGAGCAGATCGGCACCATTGCCGAGGGCTATGACGCCGACATCATCGCGGTGAACGGGGATCCGGCGAAAGACATCACCGCAGTGCGCAACGTGACCTTCGTGATGAAGGGCGGAGTGGTTTTCAAGAACGTTGCGCGATTTGTCGCTCCCGCCCCGTACCACGCCGACTAACGCGGGAAGGGGAAAATGTCACTTTTGGACGGTTGCAAGCGAGAGAGACAGGCGCCTGCGGCGTATCCTGAACGACACAAAAGACGCTGCGAGAATCAGCAGAAAGCAGCCTTCGACAAAAACCTTCTCTCCATCCAATAGATCGGCGCGGCCAGTCTTCAGCTCCGAATCGGTGAAGACTCCGTGAATAAATAATAAGACGGCGGAAGGATAGACCAACCAGTGCGTCAATCTCCATAGCTTTCGCCCTATCGCCAGACGGTAAATTGAAGTGACCACGACAGCAAGCAACAAATAGAGAGCAATCGCTCCCAGAGTGTTTTGGATGGGCTGCAGCGGAGACCACAGAGGAACCAACAAGTCCAGAATGCGAAAATGCACGCGCGATGCGAAGAGCAGGATGAGAGGATGGAGCGCGGTCGCCGCCAGGGCCAGATAGGCCGTCATGCGATGCAGAAAAAAAGTGTTGACGCGGCGGTGCGGCCAGTACTTCACTGGACTGTACCGGGTTGCAATCAGCAGTCCGAGACAAAGGTTGACGGTCACCAGCGTAACTGCGGCCAAGCCGACATCGGCACTTAGGTCGATGGGGTCCATGTTCTCTCGCAAGGCAAATAAAAATTGCTCCAGGAAGCTGAGTGCTATGATAAACGTTATTTGACATTTGAATCAAAAGCAATCGCAGCTCTGATGCTCCGCGATCCGATGTCGCACCATTCACCGCGTATGCCCATACACGCAAAAACGGCAGGTGGTTGAGAATTGTTCCATACGTCCAACCCGATCGAGAAAGAGCTTCATCTGGGCACGCTTGAAGAAGCGGTCATGCGTGTGATGTGGCGGATGGGCCGAGCGCGGGTTCATGACGTAAAACGCGAGCTCAATCGGCCACTTGCCTATACCACCGTAATGACCACCCTCGACCGATTGTTCCGCAAAAGACTAGTGGCGCGGGAAAAGGCGGACCGGGCATTCATCTACTCTCCTGCCATATCGGAGCAAGAACTCCGTTCCCGACGCACAGGCGCGATTCTACGCGGGTTGTGCACGACGCCTACTCCATTGCGCGAAGCCCTCATCTCTTATCTGGTTCACCCGGAGAACGAGTACGAGCCTGGTGTGCTCGACAAGCTTGAACTAAAGATCCAGGAGGCGCGGGCTGCGGCTACTCCGCGGGCCGATGCTTCGCCAGGCAGCTGATGACACTTTCCTACCTATGCCGGCTGCTGTGCCTATGCGGGTGCTTCCTGACTCCTATCTGGGTCTTTTGCGAGGCAGTGTTATGGATGGCCGCGCCGCGCGTGCAACGATGGCTGGGACGGAAGCCTGCCGAAACCGAATCCACTCTGCTGTTTTGCCTTCTGGTAGCGCCGTTGGCGCTCTCCATCGGGTTCACCTTGACGGTTTGCATCCCCGCCTACATCGCGGCCGAACAAAACACGGATGTGGAACGGGTTGGTGGCCTCATCGCCTGGTTCGCGGCGCTGGCTCTGCTGAGCTTTGTTCCCGGCTGCCTTCGCGGGATGCGAGCGCTCATTAGAACACAACGCGTGACGGCAGCCTGCAAAGGGGAAACCCGTCTGTTGACGCTCAACGGCAAGCCGCTCCGGTTGAACGTCATCGAAGGCTCAGGACTTGCTCTTTCAGTCGTCGGGCTGCTACATCCAGAGATCATTATTTCAAGCGTGCTTCTGGAGAGTTTTTCCCGGGAAGAATTGGAGGTCGCCCTTGCTCATGAGCAGGCACACTCGCTCCGGCGCGACAATCTGAAACGGCTGGTGGTTCACATCATGCCGTCTTTCCTCGTCTTTTCGGGCAGACGGAGAGCCCTTCATCGAGCCTGGAGCGAGGCCTTGGAATACAGCGCCGATCTATATGCCGTTTCAAGAGACGCGCTGCCCAGAGAGCGTGCGAACCGGGGACTTACGCTGGCGCGAGTTCTGGTGGCGGTTGCCAGGGAAAGCTCCCGGCTGGATACTCCCTTCGCGAGCGCGTTGGGGAGTTCGTCCGAACAACATCTTTGCCGGCGAATCGACCGCCTGCTCGAGCCCGACGGCGGAGCGACGACGGAAGGCTCCGGCGTTACGCCCCTCGCGTCCGTCGTATTTTTCTCCTTATGCTTCTTGGTTTCGGCAGGAACCTTTTGTGCCACAGCGAGTTCCTTGCCGGTGCAAGCGCTACTCGAGCATCTGCTACACCTGTGAGGACTAATGAACAGTTGCTTCCCCGAATGTTCTCTCCAACCTCAGCTTCGCACCCACATCTCGCAAAGAACGCGAGATATGGGGCACCCTCTATTCCTTCGCCCTAAAGGGTGGTTGGCGGGGGCACACACAGGGGGTGCGAAGCTAGAAAGCGACGAGGCGGGCGGTGAATTGAATCTGACGCGCTCCGCCGTTCGCCGCTGTGCTGGGAGCGTACACAGGGACCCCTGCGGTCACGAACGGCGCGCTCTCAAGGCCGAAGACGCTCGTCTGCTGCGGTCCGAAAGTGCGGTTCCCCGCCCCCAGGATGTTAAAGCAGTCCAAAAATAGATCGAGGTGGTGGCCCTCGCCCTTGAGGGTAATGTCCTTCACTATGCGCAAGTCGAAGGTATTGAAGGCCGGCTCGCGATAGATATTCCGGGGCAACACAAGGCCATTGCGCATTGCTCGATCATTCGCATCGTTCGCGTCCCCCTGGATGTCAAAACCTATCACCGGCGTATAAGGCAGCCCGGAATGGGAGTGAAGAATCGGATTGACCTTGATGTCGAGCGGCAGGTTGAGGACGGCGCCAAGATTAAGGTTTTGCCGTATGTCCAGCGTAGAGAATGCCCGTTCCCCGCCAAGGTGAAAGGGATTCAATGTCATATCTTCGTCAAATGGGTTGCCCAGGGAGTCGTCGTCCCGCGTCGAACCGAGAGTGTAGTTGGCAACCAATTGAGAACGGCGGGAAATCGCAGCCGTCGCTGTAGCGAAGAAGCCGTTGTACGAAGAGTGGGCGAGCGAGCGATTGACGAGAAGCCGGCCAACATTCGAGAGTGGCCGCGAACCCGGGAACACAGGCAGGCCGCTCAAATCAATCACAGGCGGCGGCAGATTTTCATCAAGCCGCGCCGGGAGCCGCCACGTACTCGAGCGTTGAAAGCCCGCCACTATATCGACCGACTGGTGGAAGGTGCGCTCTGCGCTGGCAGCCGCCTGAAAGGAGCGCGGATTGCGAAATGCCGGATCGATGCCGACGACCAAGGCCTGCGGGGTGGTCAAGCCACTCGGCGGAGCGCTCAAAGCATGGGGCGTCGGAGACTCGGCCAAACCCAGGATCTGGGGATCAAAATAGCTGTCGGCGACCACAGTGTGCGTGCCGTTGTCGGTGAAGGCGCGCGCGAAGAGGTCTGCCGGCGTCGGCACATCATATAAGCCGCTCGACAGCCGAATCGTGGTTTTGTATGAAACGCTCCAGGCCAGCCCAAGCCGTGGTTGAAACTGCAGCAGGTCGCCAGGAACACGCATGGTCGTGGGGAAAGACGGGTTCGGAGACGAGGGTTGGGGATTCCACTGCCCGTCCCAGCGAATTCCCAGGTCTACGGTCAGACGATTGGCAAAGGTGATCTTCGCCTGGCCATATACGGCCAACAGGTGCACTGCAGCGCTATACGCAGTGTGGTTGAGAAGCAGCGTCTGCTGGTAGCGTCGCGGAGTTGCTGCCAGGTAGTCAGCCAATGCGCTGTAGTCAAAGCGCCCATTCAGGTTCGCTTCATGATTATCGAATCCAGGCAGATCAGCATAGTCGATCCCCAAAGTGAGCGAACCCCGGCCGGCCGCCTCGGTGAGCTCATCATTCACTTCACGCCTGCCGGACCAATAGGCGTGAGGCGACAGGCTATCGCCGCCCATGTTACCGAACCCATTGATGGCAAGCTCGGGCGACGGCGAGTTGGGGCTAAGGCTGCTCGAGATATGTCCGTAGTTGACCGCCAGCTGATTGACCCCTCGGTCCGCGATGGTCCTGGAAAGGACCGCCGAGAAGCGATGGCTCATTGCCTGTAGGCCGGAGAGCTGGTCCGGGGATCCCAGAATGCGGGTGGACGTCCCGCCAATCGAGGGCCCGGCGAAGTTGGTGCCCGCCAGTCGATTGAAAGCGTACTCAAGTTGCAGGCTGTTGCGCGCATTCAGGTTCACATCCATGTTCATGAATGCACTGGTTGCATTCATGCGGCTGACGGTTTCCACCTGCAGAGTGCTGAGCGCCACCGGTATTTGCCCTAATTGAGGGGCGAACTCGGTCCACGCCGGAGTGTCCAGGAAAGACTGTTCAAAGCCCGCGTAGGAATATAACCGCCGCTGCCATAGACTTCTTCCCGCGGACGCACCGAAGCTATTCTGCCGGGTGCCCACGGAGTTGCCGAAGGTGTCCCGCGAAGTGAACTGCGATGGACGAAAAATGTAAAAAGCCTCGCCACGGAACTTATCGGTTCCCCTCTTGGTAGCGACATTGATTACGCCGGCGGCCGTATTCCCAATCAAGGCATTCACCCCTGCATGGATCACCTGCACTTCGCGCACCACCGTCTCCGGCAGCAGATAGCTTTGCTTCAGGTTTGGGTCGTCCGGCTCGAGCGCATTGGTGGCATTGGATCCGTCAACAATCACGGCTGCATTTGCCGCCTTCTGCCCCGAGATGACCAGACCTGCTTGGTCCGCCTCATCCTGAACCGTCGCTGCCAGCGTCGCGAGATCGGTGAAACTGCGGTTCTGGTTCGGTAGATAGGTCACGGAGGTTCCCGCGATCCAAGTCGTCAATTCACTGTTTTCCCGATTGGCGGCAGGCGCTGTCGTGTTGCCCTCCACAAGCGCTCCCCTTGCGTTTACCCGAACCGACGCGCGAGCGACCGGTGCAAGAACAGCTTCTACATACATGCTTCCGCCAACATTCAGGTTTACCCGTAGCGGCTTCTTGAGCGCCATGCTCGTCGAATGAATCTCGATTACGTAGGCGCCGGGAAGAAGCGATCCGCACAGGAAGTAGCCGGAGCCGTTCGTATCCACAGCTCTCGCTTGGTGTGTGTCGCTATTGAGAATCGAGACATGGGCCCCGGATACTCGCTTGCCCTGCGCATCTGTCACGCTACCCCGGATCGTGCCCCTCTGAGCGCTGGTTTGCCCATGGACGTAAAGTGCTGGCCATAGGAGGAGAAGACCAAACAAGGCAGCAATCGCGCGCGCCGGCAACCGACCGTTATGGATCATTTCGCTATCATAAGGTTCCGCGAAACTACGACGGATGGTAGTAATGCGCCTCCCGGTGCATCATTGCTCCATGGAGATGTTTTCCCCTCTTCGCCGGAGACTGTTGCCGCTTGCCTTCCTTCTTTGCTTCTCATTTGCGGACTTGTTAGCCCAGACACCCGACACGGCGATCCTTCGCGGCCGGGCCACGGACACTTCGCAGCGGGCGATTGCCGGCGTCGAGATCTCCGTAGAAAACAACCTGACTGGCTTCAAGAGGAAGGTGACAACGGATACAGATGGCTCCTTTGAAATGGGTGGCTTATCGATTGCCGGCGCGTACTCAGTAAATGCGACCAAGTCGGAATTCGATCCTGTTCACCTCACGGTTACGCCTGAAGGCGGCACGACCGCGAATCTCGATTTCCAAATGGGTGTTGCCGGAGTACACTCGACCGTCGTCGTTACCGGTGCTTTGGGAGAAATTCGCACCGATGAGGACCAGATCGGCAACTTCCTCGATACCCAGCAGATCACGCAGACGCCCCTCCCCAACCGCAGAATCACCTATCTTCCGCTCCTCAACGCCGCCAACCGCCCCGCCATTAACCAGGGCGATGTTTTTATGAACCAGGACCTCTTCACCACCAACGGCCAAGGGCGGCGGCAAACCTGGTTTGAACTCGATGGAAGCAACGGCATCGACATGTGGGGCAGGCAAACGGTCTTCTCCAACGTGCCCATCGACGCGGTCCAGGAAATGACGGTGATCAGCAACGCATTCAACGCCCAATATGGATTCGGCGGAGGAAGCGTGGTCAACATCGTCAGCAAGAGCGGCACAGATCAGCTTCACGGAAAAGTTCTCGGTATGTGGCGTCCTGCGGCGCCGGAAGCCGCGCTCTCCGGTTTCACCACGGGAAATGCTTCGAGCGGCAATGACATTACCAGTGACATCCTCAAGCAGGGAGCGGGTACTCTCTCCGGCCACCTACCCCGAAGCGTCTATTACGCCGGGTCGATTGAATATAGCGCGCAGGATCGCGCTTCTCCGGTAACCTCGCCCATCGATCGAGGTTCATTTGTGGGAAAGTATCGCGGTTATCTCGGCTTTCTCCGGCTCGATCACCAGATCAATACAGCGAACTCGGTCTTTCTTCGAGCCAACAGCGACGTTTTCTCAGATTCGAACCCAAACGGGATCGTCGGCGGCAACACTCTGCCCACCGTTGCCCGCACCTTTCACCGTCGAACCTACTCGGTTGAACTCGGAGAGACCGCGGTTCTTTCCCCTACCTTCCTGAATAACTTGCGCGCTCAATTCCAGCTAGCGTCACCGATTACAGAGTTTGATCCCGCTATCTTTGGCACGCAGTACGTCGTTCCGATCTCAAGCGGTGGAACGTTCACCTCCGGGACATCGCAGTCGGCGCTTTTGATGAATCGCCAGTATGAAGTGAGCGACACCGCCTCGAAGACGATTCGGCGAAATCAGATTGCCTTTGGCGGCTCGGTCATCGTGGCTCGCAACGGAGGCAATAGCAAAGAATTCGGCGGCCCAATTTACCAGGGTTCGTTCACATACAAGGTATGCACTTTGAGCACGGCCGCGTGCGAAAGCTCAAGCTATTTGGACAACATCGCCAACGTTGCTTCATACACGCAGAGCTATGGAAATGCCTCCTATTCCGTTGACGATACCGTATGGTCATTGTTCCTGCAGAATGACTTGCAGCTGACAAGAGCACTTACTTTGAATCTGGGGATTCGCTATGAAGACCAGACCTTCACCGACGCGCGCAAGAACGTCGCGCCTCGGGCCGGCTTCACATACGATCTGTCCGGCCGGGGAAAGACGGTCTTTCGCGGTGGCTTCGGCATCTATTACTCACAGGTGGTCGATAACTCGCAGGCCAACTACAGCCTGACTGGCCCTACCGGAGTCTTCAACTACTCGGCCTCAGCAGGACAGATCGGCTTTCCGTCTACGGTGGCGTCCGCGCCTTTGCCCGCGTTGCCACCAAGCGCGCCTGTACCGGTCCGCACTCTCTATATCCGTCCGGGAAGAAGTTCGCAATACAACCCCTTCTTTGCAACCTCAGCACTCTATAACTACCCGAACAAACTTTTGAACCCTTACTCGGAACAGTGGTCTCTGGGCCTAGAACAAAGCGTGGCCGATGACTGGATTCTGAGCGTGGATTATATCGGCACGCGCACTGTAAAAATCGTTCGTCCTCTCGACCTGGATGCGCCGGCGTCTTTCATCCGAACCGCACAGGGTATGACGCGCTCTCCCCAAGCCGCTAATTGCACGCGGCCGCTGTGGCAGCTCTACTACACCCAGCACCAGACGGCTTGCAACCCCTTGGCCGCCACCAATCCCCAGCCTCCGTACTCGCTGATCCAGAGCGACGTCAATGATGGGAACGCATACTATGAAGCGCTGGACGTCAATATGAACCACCGCTTCCACCAGCGTTCGTCGCTGCTGATCAGCTATGTGTACTCGCACACGATCGACAATGTCGATCCTGATCTACCCTCGCAGAATCCCAACGATCCCCTTAGACCTGGCGAGGCGGAACGCGGCAACGCGCTGTTCGATCAACGGAACCGCCTGGTAGTCAGCGGGTATGTGGTAGCTCCACTCCGCATCTATGCGGGCGGTGTTCTGACGCTCGCGGGCGGGTTGCCCTACAACATCGTAACCGGCACCACGAACAGCGGCGACACCGGAGGCACAACCGACCGGCCTGTGATCAACGGCTCGATCGTCGGTCGTAACACGGGCAGAGGAACGCCTATCTACGATTTCTCACCCTACCTCGAGCGGCGTTTTCAAATCACCGAGCGGGTCGGAATAAACTTGCGGGCAGAGGCCTTCAACGCACTCAACCACGCGAATTTCGTGGGCTTTAGCGGAACGTACGGCAATGGCCCTATCGCAGGGCAGGGCTTTGGCCAGCCACT
>Ga0302324_100016387_pt1 | contig 14771 bp, 14 predicted proteins | sample Palsa_T0_1_FD_201949 | JGI IMG/M metagenome (GOLD analysis project Ga0302324, IMG submission 201949) | Peat permafrost microbial communities from Stordalen Mire near Abisko, Sweden - Palsa_T0_1 | ecosystem: Environmental > Terrestrial > Soil > Palsa > Peat permafrost | place: Sweden: Abisko...
CGGCGTCGAACAGCATTCGATATCTCTCGTCTTGCCGCTCCGCGGAATCCGCACTGAAAAAGAACAGGCTAAGCTCGGGTGTCATCGCACTTCATGCCTCGATCTATTTCCACGATTTCTGATATCGACAACTATATCCGCAAGCGCGTTCGGAATGCGGGCGCAATCGAGCCTTCACTGCGCGTCTTTCAGCAGGACGGCTTCCGATTCCGGCGTCTCCACGATGAGACCGAGACTCTTGCCGTCTGGTGAAGGGTGAATCCAGCGCACGGTCTTTCCGGGAAGGCTCGATATCTTTACCGGGGCACCTTTATCGAGCGATTGACGCCAAATGGTGGAGTCGGTCCCGGTCTTGGTGCCAAAGAAGATTGCTTTGTCATCCGCGGAGAATGAGGCGTAAAAAAAGAAGTCCGGGGGCAGCGCCACGCTCTGAACCTTCTTGACGGGATCGGTAGACAGAATCTGCAATCCTTGACTTCCTTGAACATGAATGCTGGCCAGGAATTTCCCATCGGAAGAAAGGCTGTAGCGCATGCCGGCTGTAACCAGTTGCGAAGTTCCGCCGTCGATCGACATTCGACGAATCTGCGAATGCTGATAGTCGTGATTGTCCCCGTAGATCAGCCACTTGCCGTCGGGAGTGCACGACGGATAGACATCGTAGGGACCGCTCGTCAAGGGGGTCGCCATGCTGCCATCGCGGTTCATCTTGAAAATCTGCATCGAGCTCTTATCAACGGTTCCCCCGACCGCGACAATCATATCCGGGCCGCAGGGAGCCGGCTCCAGGAACCAATGCTCCTTGGCCGTATTGAGCGCGGTGGTTTCGTCCTTGGCCAGGTCGACCTTCTGCAGGTCGCTCATCTCATCGGATGCCACGATGCTTCCGTTGTCAAGCCAGGAGAAGAACCTCAAACCGCGCGACCCAATCTCGGAAAGGTGGGAGGGATCTGCCAGGGTGAGTACTCCCAATCGCGAATTGGTGTTTGTCTGCCGTGTGGCGATGGTCTTGGCGTCTGCTGTCAGACTGAGTCCTCCGTAGGAACTCAAATCGTTGGTGATCTGCCGCAGTTTTCCTCCCGGATAGGCGAGAAAGACGAGTTGCCCAAGGAAATTGGGGACCTTTCGGCTGATTCCGAACAACCCTTTGCCGCTCGGATCCCAGCGCAGGTCGGTCAGATATCCGCCGAGCGCGGCCATGGAAATCAGCGGCCGCTTCGATCCCGAGGCGAAGTCAAGAGCCTCAACATGGCCGAGTTCGTCTTCGACAACAGCGTGCGTCCCGGTGGGGTCGCATGTCGCTTCTGCATATCCGGTTGTTTTGCCGGAAGCCAAAACCTTCTCGTCGCCGCCTTCGACGCTGGCACTGAGAAATTGAAAGGTATTCGCCGCGGAATTCTCGCGATAGGCACATATTCGCTGCCCGCCTGCGATAAATGTGGGAGGCGTATCCACACCTTGCATAATCCGCTCGGGAGTGCCACCGAGAATCGGAACGCGATAGAGATCGGTTCGATCCGGCGGTGGGTTGCCCAGAGCGGCGACCCGGAAATAGACGTAGCTGCCGTCGGGCGAAAAGATGACTCCATCGAACCCATTAAAGGACGGATCGTTCAGGATGACTTTCTCAGAGCTGGTGGAGATCTGGCGAAGGGTCAGGCTCTGCAGGTGATTCGGATCTTCCATCACGGATGCGAGATACATTCCGTCCGGCGAAATAGCGGTCATGCTGACGCGATCGCTGTCCATGGCTTTCTGGATGGAAAAATGCTCGAACGGCGCCTTCCTTTGCATTTTTTCAAACCAGTAGGCGCTCACCGCCAGCAGGATGAGAAGCAATCCACTCGCCAAAACGACCAAGTTTTTTCTCGATTTGTTTTCGCGTGGAACATCGAAGCCGACGGCCGGCATGCTGCCCGAATCCGACAAGGATTCCAGCGCGAACGCCAGATCGGACGCCGACTGAAAACGCTGTTCGGGTTTCTTTTCCAGGCAGCGATAGACAACCCGCTGCAACCCCGCGGGAGTGGTGGGCACAATCGTTGAAATTGCAGGCGGGTCGCTGTTCAGGATTGCGGCCATGGAGTCGGCAGGAGTCGGCCGCTGGAACGCTTTGCTGCCCGCCAGCATCTCGTATAAGACCGCTCCGAAGGCAAAGATGTCGGCGCGGTGATCGATATTGCCGGCGCGCACCTGCTCCGGCGCCATGTAGCCGGCCGTACCCATCACCATGCCGGACTCGGTGCCGCTCGTGCGCGTCGCCTCCGTTTCTTGCTGGTCCAACGGGCGCTGCGTCAATTTGGCTAGACCGAAGTCCAGGATTTTGATCTGCCCGTCGCTGCAGACGAAGAGGTTTTCCGGCTTCAGGTCACGATGGACGATGCCTTTTTCGTGCGCAGCTGCCAATCCGCGCGCGATCCGGATGCCGTAGTCGATGGCCTTGCGAGGAGACAATTGACCGCGCTCCAGCAATTGCCGGAGCGTTTCGCCCTCCAGCAATTCGGAGACGAGATACGGCGAACCCTCGAAGTTACCAAGCGTGTAAACGGCAAGAATGTTTGGGTGATTCAGGGCCGCGGCTGCCTGGGCTTCCTGCTCGAAACGCCGCATGCGGCTGGAATCCTGCGAGACAACGGGCGGCAGAACCTTGATCGCCACCTCGCGTCGAAGCACGGAGTCGCGAGCGCGATACACCTCGCCCATTCCGCCTGCGCCGAGGAGGCCGAGTATTTCGTAATCGTCAAGCTTCGTGCCTGCGGGGAGCGGCATGGTGATGCAGATTATAACCGGTCATGCTTACGGGAAGAACCGGCGCGGGGCGTGAGTCGGGATTGCGATTGAGTCAAGCGGCCGGGTGCTTGAGGATGTCTGCCAGAGCCTGCAACCGCGCCGAATCTGCCGGAGTCTTCGCAGTGGCGGAACTTGCTTCCAGCGACGCAGTCAGGTCCTTCAGCTTGGCCACTTTCTTCTCACTCATATGCGACTTCTCCGCGGCTTGGATGGCCTTCTCGATGGAAGCGATTTGCTCTGTGGGCAAGGCCTGCGACCGCGCCAACTGGTCAAGATATGCTCTGGCTACGACCAACTGCGCAGGCCATTCGATCTTTTGCTGGTCCTGCACATTCAGCTCCGCAACGCGAACAGATCTCGCCGCATCAATTTCGTTTTGCGTGAGGAACTTCGTGGGGGTCAGTTCGAAGACGTCCAAGCCGCGTGCGATCTCAGAACCGTAGATCGAGCCGTTATACCAGTACGCAGACCAGTCGCCGCCCAGCACCAGCATCTTGGGATCGATCGGTCCGCGATCGAAGTACGCAATCTCAAACGGGTGCGAAGAGTCAGTAAAGTCCATTACCGAAACTCCGCCCTGATACCAGGCCTGCACTTCGATATCGCGTCCTGGAACCGGGATCAGCGAGCCGTTATGCGCCACGCAGTTCTCCGTGTCGCCCTGCGCCGCGGGCAGCTTGTAATAGGCAGCCATGCTCAGCTTGTCGCTCTTGAGGTTGAAGATTGCGTCGGCGCCCCACTTGTTGGGGTCGTTGGCGCGGCACCGTGCTCCCAGGCCGCCGCCCCACTCATCGGTGAAGACCACCTTCGACCCATCGTTGGAAAACGTTGCCGAATGCCAATAGGAGTAATTCGGATCGTTCACGGCATCCACGCGCTTGGGATGCACGGGGTCCTTGATGTCGAGCAGAATTCCGTTCCCCGAGCAGGCGCCCGCCGCCAACCCAATCGCCGAGTAGACTGTGATGTCGTGGCACTGGTTTGTGTCTGCCGGCTTCTCCGCACCCTTGCCGTGGCTGCCGCCGTTGTTCAGGCCGTTCAGCGCACCGGAGCGCGGATCGATGAACACGCGCGGGCTCGACACTACTTTCGCGTCCTGCGGAGCCGCCAGCGGAACTTTGATCACCTCGATGCGGAAGAGCGCGGTGTTGGGGTCCTTATCCGGAGTCGCGCCCGAGCATCCGGGCAGCTCTTCGGTCTGGCGCACAAACGATGTGCCCGACACGTAGATATAAACATTGTCCTTATCGTTCGGGTCCACGACCAGCGTGTGCGTGTGCGAGCCGCGGCAGGTCTGCACCGCCGCCACTTGCTTCGGGTTCTTGATGTCCGAAATGTCAAAGATTCTTACGCCGCGGAAGCGGTCCTTCTGCGCAACCGGCATTTGACGTTCCTTTTCATGCCCAGCGGCCGGCGGAGGCTCGTGCGGAAACCCCTGCTCACCGCAATCGAGACGTCCATTCGGCATCTCCACCGACATGAACAGGAGGTTGCCGTAGACCGACACGTCGCCCTGGCCGCCGGGACACACCAGCGTTGTGAGCAGGTTGGTTTTCGCCGGATTGGAGATGTCGTAGATGCTGACGCCGTAGAAATTCCCCTGAAACAGGTGGTTGCCCTGGAAGGCAAAGTCAGAGTTGGCAAACGCAAGCTGCGCGATCACCATCTGCATTTCCTTCGGCATCTTCGAAGGGTCGCCAACACCCAGCTGGGCAAGCGTCTTTTGCACCTTTGGATCGTCGGCAGACGTGGCTACGATCTGAAAGGCATCGGGCTTCTTCAAGAACGCGACATGCTTCATGCCCAGCGCGATCTCGCCCGCGTCATATAGGCCCGGCTTCAGGCTGGAGCGAGGATCGTTGGGATCAGAGCCTGTCATGCCTGCCGGCAGCGGCGGAGCCGGTTGCGGAGCAAACGGGTTCTCATCAGGTGCCATCGGCTTGGCAGGCGCGGCTGGCGCCTGAGCCGCAGGTGAAGCGGGGGCGGGCGTCTGGGCCTGCAACAAGGCAACGCTGGAGAACAAAACCACCGCTGATGCAACGGACAAACAGAATGCAACGCTCTTCACTCGGTTCAACGTTTCTCCTCCAACATGTTCTGCATGATTCTGATTTCGGCTCGTTGGCCACTGTCCACATCCGTCACGAAGTTGAACAGCTCTGCGTCCTGGCCCGCTCCTGCTGTATCGAACAAATCTTTCACCATCACCAGCGCACCGCCGTGATGCTGAATCATCCCGGTCAAAAACAGGCGGTCGAACTCGGCGCCCCTGGCGTTGCGCAACGCGGCCATTTGCTCCGGCGTGAGCATGCCCGGCATGAGCGGCATGGATTGGCCCGACATATCCATGCCCGGCATCCCCGCCATCGCCATGGAAGTGGGTTGGCCACGCGCTGCCAGCCAGCGCTGCATAAACCTGATCTCGTCTGATTGCGAGCTGCTGATCTTCGCTCCCAGGGAGCGCACATCCTTGTTCTCAGTATGCGAGGCGATCAGCGCCGTCATGTCGACTGCCTGCGAGTGATGCATGATCATGCCTTGCATGAATTCGATGTCTGCCTGGGAAGGCTGGGGCAAAGTGGGCCTGGCCGACGCGGGCATCGTCTTGCTCGGCATTCCGGGGGCACCCGGCTGCACCACAACGGAAGTTGACTGCGCGATTCCCTGCTGTGCCCGCGCAGGCGTGGGGAACAAGCCCGCGAGAGCACACGCGGCCATGAGCACCCAGACCAGAGGCACAACTCCGGTTGGGGATTCGAGGATGGACGCGCGGAGAAAAGAGCAACTTCTCAGCTTGGGTGTGTCGGCAAACATTTCCAGTGCTCTTACGCTACCACGACCGGCGAGGAGCAGAAAACTGTAGTCATGAGCCGTTGCCCAGATTCGTTGAGCCAGGTCAAGCGTCGCGTGCGACCCTGTTCAATGCTTCGTCCAGCCGTGCATCCCGGCTTCGAAGCTGCGGCGGTCGAGACGGGGCAGTGCGCGCGCCGCCTTGCCGGGAAAGAGCGGGTAGTGTCTTGCCGCGATAAGCAACTCCGGAACACACCAAACGTCTTCCTCTGAGGTCATCCAGTGGCGGCTGTCCAGGCGCGCCAGGTTCACCGCTGTCGAGTAGGAACGCAATGTGCGTTCGCCGCGCAGGTTGTAATAGTGCTCGAAGTAACTGAGCGCCAGTTCGCGAAGGGTGCGGTAGACCGGCGCACGGAAGCGCAGTCCCGCGAAATTCGACTTGGCAATGCTTCCCCACAGGCCGCGTTCGCGGTAGATGGCCACCACGTGATCGTCGTCACGCACGCCTTCCAGATCCATGAGCAGCGGCGGGTGGCCGTTGAGACGCAGCGCGGCAGCGGCCAGCAGCGCTCCCTCCAGGCAGTGTCCTTTGCGCTCGCGCAATACGCGCTGCGGAGACCACGCCGTGTCAGCGTATTGATACTGCAACGCGTCAATGAACTGCTGGATTCGCACCGGGCTCTTCAGCGCGCGCAATACGCGCAAATTCTTCGCCGGCAAGCCGAAGCTCTCGCGGCTGCCTCGCCGAATTCCGTTTCTCGAACGCGCGTTATCCTTCGAAGGCAAAGCCGCAACCCTTTTGGAAAGTCTCGGGAATTATACAGAAGTGAGTTCTAAAGCCGCCTGCGGCAGATGCTCCGCGGAATCCGGCGTCCGGACGGGACACCTCGTCGACTCAAGTAGCAGAAAATAAACATCTTATAACGCTTGGCGGAGGGAGAGGGATTCGTATTGAAGAATAAGTTATTTATGTTCAACAGATTTGGAAGCTAATGCCCTGAAGTACCCCCCAAAATACCCCCCTCAAATCTCCCTTTGGCCATCTGGGAGTGCAATGCGACCGTTACCCCACGCGTCTTCGAACATTAGCGTAAAGCTGAGGATAGTTATCCTTGAAGTACAGTCTCTTCTTGCTAATCGCAGCGCCAGAAAGCTTTTTCGGCTTGAACAATTTCTCTCCTCCTGGCTTTCTTTCCGGCGGCCTCACAATTAAGTTGAAGAGTCCGGCCAAATGCTCATCATTGTAGTAGCGAGTCTTCAATTTAACGAACTCGGATGCCTCGACCAACCGTTGTATTGTTAGAACTTCGCGCTTCCGACCTCTCTTCCCCATCGCATCAAGCGCTCTCCCTAACCTCCTAGAAAAGTCCGCCAACCGCTTTGGGAGATCCTCAAAGCCAACGGTAAAGCCTCTTAGTGCCCCTGCCGAGGGCCCACCAAATATTTCGGATTTCAATCTTTCCCCCAATTTGGCAGCATCGGCCACAGTTTGGGACTTTCTTTCCCATTCTTCAAAGAGGGCATCGGCTCTCCCGCCAGACTTGCATGTTTCGTAGGAATACAAAAACAGCAAGCTCCAGAGAAACGTGCGGTCGGATACGTTGAGCTTGTGCAGGGGATTGCTTCGGTAAACCGATTGAAATGTCTTGGCAACTCGCTCTTCAATGCCCTCGGCCATGATGGCGCCTTTCTCCCTTCATCGGACACAAGTCGGCTGATACTTGTGTCCTTCTCGGATTTCGCATCCTGATTCTAAGCTCAAGACAAAGATCCCGAGGAGTTCAATGATGACCAAAATGATTCTCCGGCTTCCCGCAGTAAAAGCCCGAACCGGACTGTCTCGATCAACGATTTACCTCCGAGTTGCGGAAGGTAAATTCCCAAGGCCCGTTTCCTTGGGCTCTCGCGCAATCGGTTGGGTCGACAACGAAGTCGACGCATGGGTTGCTAGTCAGATTGAACAAAGCCGCAGGACCCAGGCAGGGCTATCCCGAGTATCCGAGGATCGCTGATGGCCTCCCGACCTACAGGGTATCCAGATGTGCTTCCACCGGAGGTGCTCGATGCCGCTCGCCGTGGCTGGCACGTATTCCCATGCCACTCGGCCTCTGGCGGGAATTGTTCATGCAGGAAGCCGGGGTGTAAAAGGCCTGGCAAGCATCCGCGGACGCGGCACGGATACCTCGATGCCACAACGGACGAGCGCCAGATTCTTATCTGGGCACAGAAGTGGCCCGGCTGCAATTGGGCGGTTGCCACTGGGCTGAAATCCGGCGTGTTCGTTCTTGATGTTGATGGCGAGAAAGGTCGGACGTCATTGGCCACGCTAGAAGCGAAATTCGGCCAACTTCCCACTACTCTCGTCTCACGAACCGGGCGCGAGGACAGCGGGGAGCATTGGTGGTTCATCTGTCCAGCTGACTGCAAAATGCCAAGCAGCACGGGAAAGGTTGGCACTGGGCTGGATGTGCGAGGTGAAGGCGGATATGCGATCGTGCCGCCATCCATCCACGAAACAGGCCGGCCCTACGAGTGGATCAATCCCAATACCCCAGTCGCGGATGCTCCCGATTGGTTGAAGCCGCTTGCGGCGGAGGCCACTCTAGAACGCGATGAGGGTCACATTATCCCAGAAGGCCGGCGGGACACAACCCTTGCTTCAATTGCAGGTCGTATGCGCCGACGAGGAGCAAGCGAAGACGAGATCCGTGCGGAACTGCGGACTGTTAACGAACGTGATTGCCTCCCACCATTGCCGGATGATCAAATTTGCAAGATTGCCAGGAGTGTCGCCCGCTACGATCCCGCTGCAAAACCGGATCCGCTCCTGCCTCTGCGTGATTATGTTCGCGCTGCGATTGACAAGAATGGTCTGGATTTCGCTTGCCGTCTGAAATGGTTGTCGCCCCTGTTCGTCTTTGCCCGGAAGCTCAAAGCAAGGGAAGAGTTTGCGGCATCAGAAGGGTATCGAGCTGCCCAGACGCTCGATACCGTGCTCGAAGAGGTGTTCGGCCCACCTGATCCTTGGGAACACGTTTTTGGCGACATCTCTAGCGACCCGCGAGCCGAGTTTATAAGAACATGGGACTGCGTTGAGTCGTCATCGGACGGGGATTCTCTTACGATTGCCCGAGCGAGTGCCCAGCGTTTCCCCTTAATGCCCCTCCGTTCCTACTCCTCCCTGTATAACGAATTCATTTCGATGGCAGGCCACCTGCAACGCTCCCACTTAGGCCAGCCAGTTGCGATCCCGGTGAAACGCTTCGGGGAATTGCTGCGCTGCCATCACACGATGGTTTGTCACTATCGACGCTGGGCCGTGGATGACGGCCTCCTCTCGAAGGTCGCGGAATACGCGGCGAAACAGAGGGCCGCGGAATTCACCTTTGCTGTTGATAAGTTCGACTGGTCGACTGGCGAACAATACGATTCACTCTCACCAGAAGCGCCACTCCCCCCAGAGAGCACTCTCACCAGAGTGCCCGTTCCCAATTCTCACCAGGAGCGTCCATTCTCACCAAGCCATGGTGGTTCTGGTGTATCTGGTGAGAATGCGCCAGATGGCATTCCTACTCGGGCTGTCCAATTGAAGGGAACTGCTGATGGTGCAATGAGACACCCCGAAATGCAAATCGACGACGAGGTGGTTTGGCTATGAGAACAGCTCTGGAACTCATTCAGGTCGTAGAGCGCGCCGGCGCTCGATTTCAGTTCGATGGTGACCGACTGGGGGTTGCCCCGGCGAGGGTCGTCCAGCATGTCCTGGAAGACCTACGGCAGCACAAGACCGAAATAGTTGAATTGCTTCAGTCCGGTAGCAATCCCGATCCGGAGAGAACGGAGCGGATGCCAACTATGCCTCCTGGAGTCCGGCTCATCCGTTGGGAACCGAAGGCCCGACCGGTCCAATTGTCGCGGTGCTCGACAGTCACGGATGTTGATAAATTCATCCGCTCGACGTTGCGGCAGGTTGAAGCTCGATTACACGGCAAGAGCTGGTTGGCCGGCGGCTGGACGCTATCGACTCTGTTGGAACGCTTGGAAGTTTGCGGATGCTTTGTGAAGCTGGATAACCCGAGACAGGCAGTTCAATGAACGCGGCGATCACGCGTTGAACTGACTAAATTGGCGTCTGTCGGGCCGTCGACGAAACCGCACGCCACACCACCGATTGAACGGGCGGAACACATAAGGAGACTGAGATGAGCGTGAAATGCAACGCCACAACAACGGCGGGAAAGCGGTGCCGAGCTGCCGCAGTCAGAGGAGGGCTTTGCTGTCTACACGGTGACCCCAAGCGCGCCGCCGAGATGGGCCGTAAGAGCGGCCAGGCGCGGCGTACCAAGGATCTCCTGGCACAGGAGAGGGCTGAGTTGTCTCCACCGCGGAATGCCCAGGAGGTTCGGGTCGTGCTTGGGCAGTTTATCGCAGATGTGCGTTCAAAGCGCCTCGATCCGAAGGTGGCCGGGACACTTGGTCAATTGGCAAATGTACTCCTGAAATCGATCGAGGTCGCTGACATTGAGACGCGACTGGCCGCCCTTGAGGGCGTCGTCGGGGCTGGCACAGCAAAGGAGAAATCGAAAAGGTGACGATCGAGGGGAGAATTCAGAAGCTCGAAAGGTCTCTGCCAGCCAAGGAAAAGTTCATACTCTGGCTTCGTCGGGCCAAGGCTGCCGGCGGGTTCGTGCCTTATTGGGAGAAGGAATTGAAGGGCCCAATGGTGCCGTTCGAGTGGTGCGAGGACGAGGAGGCGTATCTCCTCTTCCGACTTGTCAATGATGTGAACTTCACAATCTTGAACAATGCTTCCAAAAACCAGGATCTGCGTTTTTTTGCACACTGCGCACTTGATTGCATTCTGAGGCGGATCGGCCGGCTGGACGAGTCGAATATTTTTGTGCCGGTCCGCCCGATTCCTGAGATCGCAACGCTCGTTGGCAAGCGCGTGTGCGCCGAGTTCAAATCGCTTCTGGAAGAAACGCTGATCATGGCGTCGGCAATCGACGTGATCTCCGGGACCTACCTTGGCGGCGAAGACATTCTCTTCCCTGACACGCGTGCCACGTTCGACGCGGAGGTCTCCAACCTTCGAACGACAGCAGACGTCTATGATCCATTAACGGACTGGCTCGAAATAGAACCGCTGAAATTGAAAGAGCTGGCTCCAGGCTCCCGGATTGTTCATGCGAAGGCCAAGCAGATTGTTCTCATCTCAAGGGCCGAGGCTCTAGTTACTTGCAGCGATCTTCGGAAATTTAAGGATGCTCTCCATAAGGCATGGCCGGAGCTTGCGGAAACTCAGTCTGCATGAAATTGGCAGATGGTCTTGCTGCTCGGGCGGCAGACGCCGCAGATTGCGTGCTTTCTGCTCCTGGAGGTGGCTACGGACGTGGTCGCATGCGCGGATAGTCGGGGTCCGTCGGCTTGGGTTGGTTTTCTGTGGGCTGCTGAACGCATCTATATGCCTCAACTGTCGGGGTAGGCATCGCCGGGGGCCGCACATTGCGCGCAATGTGGACGGAGTGGCATCGATCCCGTGACAGGCCGGTAGACGGGGCGGTGCAGCCATCCCGAGACGAAAAGAATACCTCGCTGCCAAGAACGCTCGGGAGACAGCAGAGAAGCCTCGAAGACATCCAAACCCCTTCTACATCGCAAGTTCGCCGCAAGGAAGTGCAGCCCGATCGAAGCAATATGTCAAGATCAGACAGAAGATGAATTCACCAGATCCATCGCCGATCGCGTCCACACCTGCCTTTGTCCCCGAGAGTCACGCCATTTCTTTCGGCTTCGAAAACACCTATGCGCGGCTACCCGAGCGCTTCTATTCGCGCCTGGATCCCACACCGGTGGCTGCCCCGCGTCTGGTCAAGCTGAATGTGGCGCTGGCCAGGACCCTAGACCTGAATCCGGACGCTCTGGCGAGCACGCAAGGCGTGGAGATCCTGGCCGGCAACCGCTTGGCCGAAGGTTCTGAGCCTCTCGCGCAAGCCTATGCCGGACACCAGTTCGGCTATTTCGTGTCTCAACTCGGTGATGGCCGCGCCATCCTGCTCGGTGAAGTGATTGCTCGGGATGGCGTGCGCTACGACATCCAACTCAAAGGTTCCGGCCCCACCCCCTTCTCTCGCGCGGGCGACGGCAGAGCCGCACTCGGGCCCGTGTTGCGTGAGTACATTGTCAGCGAGGCCATGGCAGCACTCGGCGTGCCCACTACGCGCGCCCTGGCCGCGGTGACCTCGGGGGAGCGGGTGCAGCGGGATATGTCCTTGCCGGGAGCCGTGCTGACGCGGGTAGCGGCGAGCCATCTGCGCGTGGGCACTTTCCAATACTTCGCGGCACGGCGCGACACGGAAGGCGTGCGCATACTGGCCGACTTTGCGATTGCCCGCCACTATCCCGAGGCTGCCCAGGCCAGGCAGCCGTACCGAGCACTGCTGGAGGGCGTAATCGCCCGGCAGGCGCAGCTGATTGCGCAATGGATGCTGTTCGGTTTCATCCATGGCGTGATGAACACTGACAATATGTCCATCTCCGGCGAAACCATCGATTTCGGCCCCTGCGCCTTCATGGAGGCGTACGATCCGGCCACCGTGTTCAGCTCCATTGACCATGGCGGCCGCTATGCCTACGGCAACCAGTCTCGTGCAGCATTGTGGAATCTGGCCCGACTGGCCGAGGCATTGCTGCCGGTTCTGGCGCAGGAGGCAGGGAGCGAAGAAGCCGCGGTGGTAGCGGCGAACGAAACGCTTGCAACCTTCGAGCTGCAGTTTGAGGCGGCACGCAGGGCAGGCCTATGCCGCAAAATTGGGCTGTTTGCGGAGCGCGAGGGTGATGCGGCTTTAGCCGAAGATCTGCTGCAGCGCATGGCAGCGAACCGCGCTGACTTTACTTCGACCTTCCGAAAGCTGTGCGATGCCGCAGAGGGCCCGGAGGGAGATACGGGTGTTCGGGAATTGTTTGCCGACCCCGGCGCTTATGACGGCTGGGCTCCCGGATGGCGCCGGCGTCTCGAAGAAGAGTCGGCGGATGGGCAGGCGCGCACAGCAGCGATGCGGAAGTTGAATCCGGCATTCATCCCCCGCAACCATCTTGTAGAAGCGGCGCTCGATGCTGCAAGCCGGCGGCAGGATTTCCAGCCGTTCGAGGAATTGCTGGACGCCGTCTCGCGGCCTCACGAGGAGAGGCCAGGGCTTGAGAGGTACGCGATGCCTGGCCGCCCCGAGGAGTGTGTCCTGCAGACGTTCTGCGGGACGTAAGGGGCCGGACCGTTTAGTTGATAGCGTCCTGCGCGGCCTATCGCATTGGCGTTTTCGAGGACTGATCCTGACCACCAGACTAAAACAGTCGATTTCGGCGCTGGGAGGCGGAATCTCCAGGCGAGGCCAAGCTGCCGGATTCACAGTCATTCGCGGGCTATTGCATAACCAGTTACTGACGGATAGGCGACAAACCATTCAGAACCCAGCCAACGAACTTACAAACCCACCGTTTGTGTTAGGCTGACCGGGATAAATTCTGACCGATGAAACCGGCTTAGCTCTCGCCGAGAATTGGCCAGATGTTTACAACACGAGGTCAATTCTTATGAACGGCGCAACCTCTTCTTGCATCTGCGAGTCTCTAGCGCAGAGGCCAATGTTGCCATGGAGGACCGAGATAACAGAATCCGCTATCGAAAGCTTCTCCCCGCGATGCCGTCCGCTGCGGGCGAGAGTATTGATTATCGCTGCAACCGTCTTGTTCATGGTTTGTGGATTGTCTTTCCCTCAAAGTCCACTTAGCGACGGCCCAACAGTCACGGTCGGCACCCTACGCGTGTTGTCTTTGCGCAGAATGAGTGAGACGGAAATCAAGGCGGATAAAACTGACTTTTTCGCGCGGAATATTCTCGTGCTTCGATACGAGAGTCCAAGTGATCGCCCGGTATATCTTTATGCTCCGCCCAACTGCCCACCCGAGGGTTTTCTCGTCGAGCGCCGGGAAGGAAAGGTGTATTGGGCGGCTTCTGAGCCGTCAGGCGCTACTGTTAGCCCAGGATTCCAAAGACTTAGACGTGAGATAGGAACTGGTTGGATTTTTCTTCCTCCCAATTCCGCCATTGAATGGGAGAGGCGAGCATACGACACTCCGGCTAAATCAGAATACGCGTTCAGCGTTTTTGTTCGCAGACCCAAGGAGCCAGCACCCAAAGAAGTACTTTCAAATTGGATTACTGCACCAAGCTTGAAGTGAGTGTTGGGGATGGCTGTGTCGCAAGTTGCGCCCGAGTAACCGGCTATTCGGAAGTAACCCCGAAAATGCAGTGCTGTCCGGATTTTGTCGGCATCCGACCGGAACCTGGAAATCAAAGCGTAGTGCGGCTCGATCCGCACATTGGGCTGCAATCGACAGTTAGGGATTACCGCTCATTGTCGGATCGGGAATTTGTTGCGCAAAACGGCTGGGTGTCGATTTTGTAGCGGTCAAAGGACCCAAGAACCACAGAGCACGACAGGGTTCGGGCTGGAGGCTCTAAGCTGCTCTATAATAAGCACTTAATTTCTATCGATTTCAATAATCTTCCATAGTCGACCTGATCCGCTTTGGGAGTAGAGGGTCGGGGGGCTCGAATCCCTCCGCCCGACCATTAGGAATGGCGAAAATTTACTTAGCAAAACGGAAGGCCGTCCCTCGCGAAAATACCGATCTGTTTTCACTTCAGGTGCACGAATTCGAATTGCTCATTGATTGCAATTTTCCAACATTCGCCCTCCCACGGAGACGCCAGCCCCGTGCGATCCCGACTCCGCTGGTAAGCTCTCAATTGCCATTGCACGAGGCGATTGCTTCCGCCTCTGTCTCATAGACACCGAAAAGGCCAAGGATCCCGCACATCTTGAAGGTCCTGGCGACAAAGTTGGACGGCTTGACCAGTTTTGCGCTGCCGCCCAGCTTGGAAGACATCCGAAGCGCGTTCACAACCGAACCGATTCCCGATGAGTCCATGAAGGGCGCTCCTTCAAGATCGAGAATGAGAAAGATATGGCCGGTCGCCAACGCGGATTGAAACGCGTTCTCGAATTGGCTCACGGGCTCTCCGCTCACGAAGCGCCCTTTCAACTTGAGCATGCAGATGTTGCCGTTCTCTCTAACGTCCAGATCCACTCGGGTCCCCTATCCCTTACCGAGATTTTGCTTTACTTCGC
>Ga0302324_100016388_pt1 | contig 14770 bp, 15 predicted proteins | sample Palsa_T0_1_FD_201949 | JGI IMG/M metagenome (GOLD analysis project Ga0302324, IMG submission 201949) | Peat permafrost microbial communities from Stordalen Mire near Abisko, Sweden - Palsa_T0_1 | ecosystem: Environmental > Terrestrial > Soil > Palsa > Peat permafrost | place: Sweden: Abisko...
AAAAGGCTTAAGACCTAGGGAGCGGCGTGAGGCCCGAAGCCTCGCCCGGGAAAAGGAAGTTCCATGGCCGAAAAACCTCTGATGCCGAAGGCGACCGCCGTCTGGCTGGTCGACAACTCCTCGCTGACTTTCGAGCAGATCGCCGATTTCTGCGGCTTGCATCCGCTCGAAGTGAAAGGCATCGCCGACGAAGACGTGGCCAAGGGGATCAAGGGACAGGACCCCGTCACGTCCGGCCAATTGACCCGCGAGCAGATCGAAGAGGCCGAAAAGAATCCGAAGATCCGGCTCAAGATGGCGCCTGCCAAACACAAGATGCCGTCGGTCAAGCAGAAGAAGGCGCCGCGCTACACACCCGTCTCGAAGCGCCAGGACAAGCCGGATGCGGTTTACTGGATCCTGCGCAACCATCCGGAATTCGCCGATGCAGACATCATCAAGCTGATCGGCACGACCAAAGCGACGATTCAGAAAATCCGCGAGCGCTCCCACTGGAACGCGACCAACATCAAAGCGGTCGATCCGGTGACGTTGGGTCTCTGCTCGCAACTCGAACTCGACATGGCCGTGGAACGCGCGGCGGTGCGCCGTGAGCGCCTGATCAAGAAGACGTTGAAGAAGGGCGAGACTCTCAAGCCGATCGAAGAATCAACCGCAGAACTGGCGACGCAAGCGACGGAAGCCGGAGAGTCCGAAGAGTAGCCAATCCACGGGATCGGCGCTGTTGCATCTTGCGCCGATCCAGAGAGATAATGTCGGACCGATCGAGGATGTCAGCGATGGTGACGGAAAGAGTCCGCAGCTGAAGCAGTTCGCTTAAGCACTCGCCCGGCCACAAGGCCTGGTCCCGTGACATTTCCGACTTCCGGCGGCTCCCATGGCATTCCTGCGCAATCGCACGGTCAATCTGATCAATCTGCATTACGGCATTCAGGCCCTCGCCATGGGCATGGGTGGCGTCTTCTATCTCGTGTTTCTGCTTCGGGCAGGTCTTTCGCCGCCCTACGTGCTCTGCACGATGGCACTCGTCCTGTTCGGGCGCTTTTTGATGCGGCCCGTTGTCCTGTTATTCGCCAAACGGTGGGGGTTGAAGCCCGCGCTCGTCGTGGGAACGATCATCCTCGCGATGCAATATCCGCTGCTGGCACGCGTGCACGGTCTGGGCGCGTCTCTCATCGAACTCATTCTTATTTCGTCGCTTGGCGATACGTTTTACTGGTCGACCTTCCACGCCTTTTTCGCGTCATTGGGCGACAACGAACATCGCGGTCACCAGACGAGCGCACGCGAAGCGCTGGCCGCGTCCGTGGGCATCGTGGCTCCTTTGGTCGGATCCTGGGCGATCGTGACGGTTGGACCGGGTATCGCCTTTTCCTGCGTCGGGCTCGTTCAAATGCTCGCAGCGCTTCCCTTGCTGGGCACACCGAATATTTCCGTTCTGCCCGCCGCGAGCGGTGCTTTCCGCGCTGCATTTCCCGGTATCTTTCTGTTCGCGGCCGACGGGTGGTTCGCCTCAGTGTTCTTTTTCGTCTGGCAGATCGCGCTGTTCATTTCACTTGGCGAGAGCTTTCAGGCCTATGGCGGCGCGATGGCACTGGCGGCGCTGGTGGGCGCTGCAAGCGGCCTCTTGCTCGGCCGCCACATCGATGCGGGGCATGGAAAGCGGGCCGTTCTGATTGCCTATGGGATCGGCGCGCTGACCTTGAGCCTGCGCGCATCGAGCCTGGGAACGCCATGGCTCGCAATCATCGCCAATGCGCTCGGCTCGCTCGCGCAGTGCCTGCAGGTACCTGCGATGATGACAGCCGTCTACAATCTTGCAAAGGCGTCGCCCTGCGCGCTGCGATTCCATATCGCCACGGAGGGCGGTTGGGATGCGGGTTGCGCAACAGGTTGCCTGATCGCTGCCGTGCTTGCGGCCTATGGCGCGCCGCTGGCGATGCTGCTTGTGCTGGGCTTCCCGTCGCTTGCGACGTCGGTTGTTCTGTTGCGGCGCTATTATGCCCGCAACAGTGTCGCGATCGAGCCAGTGCCGATTGAATTGGCGCCGCCCGGACTCAGTCAGTTGTAGCTGCTCACGCGGCCCGCGGCGTATCCGCTGCCGGATGCGCTACGACATGTTCCGGCCCGCGCGGATCGAGTTCGAACGCGTTGGGCGAAGCCATCTGCGGCAGCGCCACAAGGTGTTCGTGCATCTCGCCGGAGGGCGCACGCACCATCGTGATGCGGGCGATCGTGAATACCGCCATCAACAAATGCACGGCCGCCGTATAGAAGAACAGCGACGCCATCGCGCTGTGGGCGATGATGAACGCCGCGAGCGACGGGCCGACGATCGAGGCGAGGGCATTCACCAGCAACAAAGTCGCCGAGGCCTCGATGAATTCGCTGCGCACCAGCCGGTCATTGGCATGGGCAATCGACAGTGAGTAAAGTGGTAGCATCGCCGCGCCGAAAAATAGTGCCAACGGGTAAAGGAGATAGGGGTGATCGGCGCTCACGCGGCCCAAGAGCGCAAGCGCCACGCCGCCGACCGAAGCCGCGGCACAGACGCCCGCAATGATCCATCGCCTGTCGAGTCGGTCGGAGAAGCGTCCCAGCGGGAATTGGATCGCCGCCCCGCCCACGATGAATGCGCTCATGAACAGCGCCACGCCGAAGGTCGAGAAGCCGAGCGATTGTGCATAGACCGGCGCGAGCGTCCAGAAAGCTGCGTTCGCCAGCCCCACGGTGACGATGCCGGCCATGCCGACGGGCGCCATCCGCATCAGCCGCATTACCCTGAGGGCCGGCCGTGGTTGAGGCGCCGGTTGCGGCAAACGCGTGAGGCCGAGAGGCACCACACAGAAAATGTAGAGCACCGCGGCAAGGCTGAAGAGTTGATAGCCCATAGGGGGCGCCGCGAGGAGAAGCCATTGGCCAAGTGTCAGGCAGGTCAGGTTGACGACCACATAGGCCGACAGAATGCGCCCCCGGGTTTCGTTGGTGGCGCGATCGTTGAGCCAGCTTTCAATGGCCATGATGACGCTTGCGGCGCAGAAGCCGAAGGCGGCGCGATCGGCGAACCATATGGCAGGCTGGGTGAAGATCGGCTGGAGCAGCACCGTCGCGGAGGTGAGTGCTGCGGCCACGGCAAAGGTGCGGATATGGCCCACTCGAGCAAGTAGCCGGGGCCCCACGAAACAGCCCACCACAAAGCCCAGATAGTAAAACGAGCCCATCGCGCCGACGGCGAGATTGGAAAAGCCCTCGAGATGGGCTCGCAGGGGCGTGAGCGTGCCGATCAGGCCGTTTCCGAGCAGCAGAAATGCCGTCGAAAGCAGGATTGCGCCGATGGAATAAAGTTGAGGTGCCATGATTCCCCGCGGAGCCCCCGCGGACTCGACCACCGATCATATCTCGCGCGCGCTCGGGGCGAAATTGCGGCACGCGACATTCATTTTCGCGCGATGGTCTTTGTGTCGCAACCCGCCGTTCACATATATCGCAGCAACACGAAGCCGAGCACGACCAGCACGAGGAATACGACGAGCGCCACTTCGAGATAACGCTCGAGAATCTCCTGAGCCTTCGCCCCGAACAAATGGACAAGCATGCCTTCGAGCAAGATGAAGCGCAACGATCGGGTGATCGCGGAATAGAGCATGAACGCCGCGAACGGCACATTGGCGAGGCCGGCCGAAATCGTCACGAGTTTGTAAGGCACGGGCGTCAGGCCCTGCACGACGATGAAATAGGCGTGCGCGGCATATCTCGCTCGGAGCGCCTCGACCTCCGACAGCGGGATGTGGAGAACCCCGATCAGCCATATGCCGAACGTCTTCCAGAACAGCGCGCCGATGGCATAGCCCAGCATGCCGCCCATGACCGACCAGAATGCGCACCATGCTGCCACGGCGAACGCCCGCTTGCGGTTGGCGAGCATCATCGGCAGCAGCATGACGTCCGGCGGAATGGGAAAGAACGAGGCCTCCGCGAAGGCGATGACGGCCAATGTTGCCCAGGCATGCGGACCGCTCGCATGTGCGGTGAGCCAGGCGTAAAGCCTGCGGATCGGCCCGCCGCCTATCTTCACGCTATCGGTCATGGGCCCAGTCCTTCGTCGCCCGTCTTCCTATCAACCGGCCGTGCGCGCGTCCATGCGCCCCGCTTGCCGCTGGACAAGCGTTTCTCTAGCTTTCGCGCTCCTGCAATTTCCGGGATTATGTCATGGCGAAGCGCAAATCGGGGAAGAGCGGCAAGCGCAAAGCGCTGTTGCCGAAGAAGAAGAAGTCCGCACGCAAAGCCGGCGCGGCGGCGTCAAAGCCGGTGCCCAAGCAGTCCTCATCGACCAAGCGGGCCACTTCCTTCAGACCGCGCAAGACGATTTTGCGACGGACGGAAGCCGCGCCCCGCCCCATGACTCCTCTCAAGCGCGTGATTGGGCACAATTCGTACGACACCGATCTCGACCGCAATGCCGCGAACTACGTCCCGTTGTCTCCACTGACATTTCTCGAGCGCGCGGCCAGCGTCTTTCCGGAACGGATCGCGATCATCCATGGCAGCCAGCGTCGCACCTATGTGCAATTCTATGCGCGGGCGCGCCAGCTCGCGTCCGCGCTTGCCAAGCGTGGCATCAAGAAGGGCGACACGGTCGCCGTGATGCTTGCCAACACTCCTCCCATGCTCGAAGCGCATTACGGCGTGCCGATGTCGGGAGGCGTGCTCAACACGCTCAATACGCGCCTCGACGCGGCGGCGCTTGCCTTCATCCTCGATCATGGCGAAGCGAAGGTGCTCATCACCGACCGCGAATTCGCGGGTACGATCCGGGAGACCCTGAAGCTCGCCTCCGTGAAACCCTTCGTCATCGACTATGACGATCCCGAATTCCCCCAGGAAGGCGAGCGGTTGGGTTCAATCGAATACGAGGTGTTCATCGCGGCCGGCGATCCGGAATTCGCCTGGGAAATGCCCGGCGACGAATGGGATGCGATCTCGCTCAATTATACCTCCGGCACAACGGGCAATCCGAAGGGTGTCGTGTTCCATCATCGCGGTGCGGCGCTGATGGGCTACGGCAATGTGATCTCGACGGGTATGGGCCGGCACCCGGTCTATCTGTGGACCTTGCCGATGTTCCACTGCAACGGCTGGTGCTTTCCCTGGTCGCTGTCGGTGGTCGCCGGCACGCATGTGTGCCTGCGCTGGGTGCGCGCGAAGCAGATCTACGATTTGATCGTGGAGCACAAGGTCACGCATATGTGCGGCGCGCCGATCGTGATGTCGACCCTGATCAATGCGCCGGAATCCGAGCGCCGTCCGCTGCCGCACAAGATTGAATTCATCACGGCAGCAGCACCACCGCCGGAAGCCGTTCTCGCCGCGATGAGTGAAGGCGGCTTCAATGTCACCCATGTCTATGGGCTGACCGAAACTTATGGTCCTGCGGTGGTCAACGAATGGAAGTCCGATTGGGACGCGCTGGACCGCGGCCACCGCGCCGCCAAGAAAGCGCGCCAGGGCGTGCGCTATCACGCGCTCGATGCGCTGACCGTGATGGATCCCGAAACCATGGAGCACACGCCGGCCGACGGCGAAACGCTGGGCGAAGTGATGTTCCGGGGCAACGTGGTGATGAAAGGCTATCTCAAGAACCCCAAGGCGACGCGCGAGGCGTTCGAAGGCGGCTGGTTCCATTCAGGCGATCTCGGCGTAATGCATCCGGACGGCTATGTGCAGCTCAAAGATCGCTCCAAGGACATCATCATATCCGGCGGCGAAAACATCTCATCGATCGAGGTGGAAGACGCACTGCTCATGCATCCGGCCGTGATGTTCGCAGCCGTCGTGGCGCGACCCGACGAGAAATGGGGCGAAACGCCTTGCGCCTTCGTCGAGCGCAAACCCGGCTACGAGACCACAACCGCCGAGGAACTGATCGAACATTGCCGCGACCAGATCGCCCGCTACAAATGCCCGCGCCACGTGATTTTCACCGACCTTCCCAAAACCTCGACCGGCAAGATTCAGAAATACAAACTGCGCGAACAGGCGAAGCTGGTGGCGTAAAGCGAGACTCGACCAAAGGATTTGCACGCGGAGCCGGAGCGCGGGCCCGCTTTTCTGCCAGACCAGGCGCGCAGGATGCGCGCGCTCCGATATAAATTAATCTCCGCGGCGCCGCGTGCCGAGATTTCGTCACGCGCTCGCCCCCTCTACGTCCTCTGCACACCCTTGGCGTCCTCTGCGCTAAAATGTCGTTTCTCATCCCGGGAAAATTTTTCCAAGACGCGCCAGGCAAATCGCCTTACGTTCGGTCTGCATGGACGAGAGCGGGGCAGAGTTGGATCAGCCGCAGGCGAGCAGGTTTGCTCTGCTCTTCATTTTCATCACCATGCTCGTCGACACGATCGGGCTCGGTATCATCATTCCGGTGATCCCCAAGATCATCGCCGAATTGACAGGCCACAATCTTCCCCCTGCGCAGGCGTTGAGCGAAGCCGCGCGCTATGGCGGCTGGCTGTTCTTTGTCTATGCGCTGATGCTGTTTCTGTGTGCACCGCTGATCGGCAATCTGAGCGACTGCTTCGGGCGCAGGCCCGTGCTGATTCTCTCGCTTCTGGCGCTTGGCCTGGATTATCTCCTGACCGGTCTCGCGCCCACCATCGTCTGGCTCCTTGTAGCGCGAATCCTGTCGGGCGCGGCCGGGGCATCCTATTCGACGGTCAACGCCTATATTGCCGACGTATCCCCACCCGAAAAGCGCGCGGCCAATTTCGGGTTGACCGGTGCTGCGTTCGGCGTGGGTTTTATCGTGGGGCCCGCGATCGGCGGCACGCTGGGCGAATATGGTTCGCGGCTGCCGTTTTTCGTGGCTGCCGGATTGGCTCTGGCCAACGCCCTGTTCGGACTCATCGTGTTGAAGGAGTCTTTGGCGAAAGAGCAGCGCCGTCCGTTTGAAGTCTGGCGCGCCAATCCGTTCGGGGCCTTCAAGTCGCTCGGCCGCTTTCCCATGATTATCGGGCTTTTCGGCGTGGTGATCCTGATGCGGCTCGCGCATGACGCGAACCCTTCGGTGTGGACCTATTACACCATGCTCAAATTTCATTGGTCGCCGAAAGAGGTCGGCTATTCGCTGATGGCGGTGGGCGCGATGACGGCCATCGTCTTCGGATTTCTCACGCGCATCATCATTCCGCGGATCGGAGAGGAGCGTTCGGTTTATGTCGGACTCGCCTGCGGCGCGATCGGGTTTACAGGCTATGCGCTGTCGACCCAAGGCTGGATGATTTTTGCGTGGATGGTGCCCTGGTCGTTCATGGGACTCGTGAACCCCTCCCTCAACGCGATCATGTCGAAAATCGTGGGACCGAACGAACAGGGCGAATTGCAGGGCGCGCTCGCCTGCCTGGGCTCGCTCACGTCGATCGCAGCGCCGCCTTTGCTGACGAATCTGTTCGGCTATTTCACCGGCACATCGGCGCCGGTCTATTTTCCCGGCGCCGCGTTTCTTGCGGCAGGATTGTTTCTTGTCCTCGCCGCACTCGCATTCGCCCGCTCGAGGCACGCGCCCATCGTTGCGGTGGCGGAATGAGAATCACGCAAACAACCCACCGCCGGCAATGCACCGGAAGCTTTGCAACCCGGACGTGAAGGGTGTTTAGTGGACGCTGCTTCGCAGTCGTTCCAATTCGTCTTTTATTCGGAGTTTTTCTTTTTTGAGGGCTGCAACCCTCACCTCATCCCAGTCGGGATGATTCATTTCGGACTCGATCAAGTCCTGCAATTTCTTATGCTTTTCGGACAGTTCCTGCATGTGTCCCTGCAGTGCCATTGCTTACCTCGTCACTAGAAGGGATTGTAATTGAACCACCAAATGGGCCATCTGTCACGGCCTAACTCCGGGCGTAGCTTCCAAACTGTAAATCGATGCCATGGCAGAACAGCCTAGAAAAAAGGCGGCAAAATCCCGGCTGGTTGTGGGTCTGAGCGGGGCCTCGGGGGTCGCCTACGGCATCAGGCTGCTGGAAGCCCTGGGGGAACTCGGGGTCGAATCGCATCTGGTGATGAGCAAGGCGGCCGAGATGACCATCGGCTACGAGACGGCGCTCTCGCCCAAGCAGGTCGCCGCCAAAGCCGACCAGATTTACGCCATCAGCGACATCGCGGCGCCCATCGCATCGGGGTCGTTCAAGACGGGCGGCATGATCGTGGCGCCCTGCTCCGTGCGCACTATGTCGGAGATCGCGACAGGCGTGACATCGAGCCTCTTGACGCGCGCCGCCGACGTGACTCTGAAGGAGCGCCGGCCGCTCATTCTCGTCGTGCGCGAGACACCACTGCATCTGGGCCATCTGCGCACGCTCGTGCAGCTGGCCGAAATGGGCGCGATCATCCTGCCGCCGGTGCCGGCATTTTATGCGGAGCCGCACAAAATTTCCGACATCGTCGATCAGATGGTGGGGCGCATGCTCGATCTTCTGGGCTATGATTGGCCGGAGGTTCGGCGCTGGGGCGAAGATCTGTCGAAAGGGCGGCGCCGGGCGAAGAGCGGTAAGACGCCCTCATGAACGAGAACGACGAAGATCATGTGCTGCGAGCCCAGCTTGCGGCGTTGATGCAAGAGCATCGCGATCTCGACACCGCAATTGCCGCGATGATCGATTCGGGCGTGCGCGATCAGCTTCAACTATCGCGTTTGAAGAAGCGTAAGCTGCAGCTCAAGGATCAGATCGCGCGCATCGAAGACGCGCTGCTGCCGGATATTATCGCGTAACGCGCGCTACTTCCCGCCGCGCTTCTGGCGATACATCGCTTCGTCGGCGCGGGCGATGGCCGCGTCCGCATTTTCGGCTGCTTCGAGTTCGAACGCACCGTAGGAAAACCCGACAGGCAACAGCCGCCCTTCCCACATTGCGGGACTTTCCGTGAGACGGTTCATCAGCACGGCTGCCTTCTTATGTGCCTGTGTCTTATTGGCGTGCGACAGAATGATGCCGAATTCGTCGCCGCCAAGGCGGCCCACCACGTCGCTGTCGCGCACATGCGCCTGGAGCGTGGTTGCGAAATGCGCGAGCACGGCGTCGCCCGCCGCATGCCCATAGGTGTCGTTGATCAGCTTGAAGCCGTCGAGATCGAAATAGACGAGGCTTGCGGGCGTTCCGTAGCGCGCCGTGAAACCGATATGACGGGTGAGCTCGCGCACGAAAGCGCGGCGGTTCAGAAGCGGCAGAAGATGATCCTGGTCCGCGGCGCGCTCGATTTCCTCGATGCGCGCGCGGCTGTCCAGGAGCGCCTGTCGGAGACCTTCGGCTTCGGCCACCATTTTCAACATCGCGGCCCGCACGCGCGGGGTGAATTCGGCGTCGGGGATGCCCAGCAGCTTCGCGCTGGGAATTGGCGAGGGCGGCTCGACAAGCGCCGTTACCCGGCGCGTGCGGCCGTTGCCGTTCGCCGGCCTGGAGGCGCGGTTGATCCGCTCGAGCGACATTCCTGCGACCTGTCCTGATTCGGTACACCCGCACCGATTAGGCCCACGGGGGTTTAACAAAGCGTTTATGTCGATGAGCGAACCGTTAAAGAAAACGCTTCTTTCCTTGGGATTTTCCGGCTCTATAATGGGCCGCTTCTCGCGCCGCGCGCCCGCGGCCTCAAGGCAAGAAGCATGACTACCCCCCTCATCGGCCTCATCATGGGAAGCCAGTCCGACTGGGCGACCTTGCGCGCTGCGTCCCAGATGCTGGATGCGCTGGGCATTCCTCATGAAACCCGCATCGTTTCGGCCCACCGCACGCCCGAGCGGCTCTATGCCTATGCGAAGGGCGCTGCGGCGCGCGGGCTGAAAGCGATCATCGCAGGAGCCGGCGGGGCGGCGCATCTGCCCGGCATGGCAGCCTCGATGACCACCCTGCCCGTGCTGGGCGTCCCCATCGAATCGAAAGCGCTGAAGGGAATGGATAGCCTGCTCTCGATCGTGCAGATGCCGGGCGGCGTGCCGGTCGCGACTTTCGCCATCGGGGAAAGCGGCGCCAAGAATGCGGCGCTCCATGCGGCCGCGATTCTCGCGCTCTCCGATCCGGCGCTCGCCAGGCGCCTTGAGGCGTGGCGCAAGAAGCAGACCGATTCCGTTTCCGAAACGCCCTCCGACACCGCGCAATGAGTATCACGCCATCACACGCTGCTCCCGTCGCTCCGGGAGGCACGATCGGAATCCTCGGCGGCGGACAATTGGGCCGTATGCTCTCACTCGCCGCCGCGCAGCTCGGATTGAAGACGCACGTTTTTTCGGATGACGCGGAAGCGCCCGCATTCCAGGTTTGTGCGGCGCGCACCCACGGCGACTATCGAGACGCGTCTGCCTTGGCGGCTTTTGCTGCGACCTGCGACGCGATCACCTACGAATTCGAAAACGTACCGGCCGAAACGGTCGCACAACTTGCACGACTGAAACCCTGTCATCCCAACGCACGTGCGCTTGCCATTGCGCAGGACCGGTTTGATGAGAAATGTTTTGTGCGAAGCCTCAGCATTGGGACGGCGAATTTCACAGAGGTAAACTCGCCGGACGAGGCGAAGGTCGCGCTTATGCGCACAGGGGCGCCTGCGATCCTCAAGACGCGCCGCCTCGGTTATGACGGCAAGGGCCAGGCAAAAGTCGCGAATGAAGCCGAGCTACGAGCAGCATTCGCAAGCTTCAAGGGTGCGCCGTCGATACTCGAAAGCCTGGTCGATTTTCGCTTCGAGGCGTCCGTGATTGCGGCGCGGGCAGCGGACGGACAATTCGTGGCCTACGACCCGCCAGAAAACCGGCATGAAAACCATATCCTGCGCCGATCGACTGTTCCGTCGCGCCTGACCGAAACGCAGGTCCGCGAAGCACAGGACGTTGCGCGGCGTATCGCCGATGCACTCGATTATGTCGGCGTGTTCGCGGTCGAACTGTTCGCCACGCACGATGGCGCGTTGCTGGTCAATGAGATCGCACCGCGCGTTCACAATTCCGGGCACTGGACCTTGGAGGCCTGCTCCATCAGCCAGTTCGAGCAGCATATCCGGGCCGTGGCCGGCTGGCCGCTGGGCGATCCCGCGCGCCATTCCGATGCCGTGATGGAGAACATCATCGGCGCGGAAGCGGCCGACTGGCAGACACTCGCGTCACGCCCCGGCGCGCTCCATCTCTACGGCAAACCCGAAATCCGCCCGGGCAGGAAAATGGGGCACGTCACGACCTTGTTTCCGAAATCACAGCGCTGACATTTACTTTTTTCTGCAACGCCGCTATATGGTGCCGCCATGTCGATGATGAAAACGCTCAAGACGAAGACCAAGACGCCCGCCAACGGGGCGTTGGGATTTGTCGCGAGCTGAACATCGGCAGCACAGCGAAGACCCAGGGCCCCGGCGGAAACGCGAGGGGCTTTTTTGTTTTGGGCTTTTGGACCTGACAGGAGAGTGAGATGAGTGCGAGACAACCGATCAAGAGCCCTTGCGTCGCCGTTGTCGGCGCGACGGGCGCCGTGGGCCACGAACTGATCGGCTGCCTGGAAAAGCGCAAATTTCCGCTCTCCAAGCTGCGTTTGTTCGCGAGCCCGCGCTCGGCCGGCAAGACGCTGCCGTTCCGCGGCTCGGAGATCGAAGTCGAAGTGCTGGACGAAAATTCGTTCGCGGGCATCGACATCGCGCTGTTCTCCGCCGGCGGCGACACCTCGCGCAAATTCGGACCCATCGCGGTCAAGGCGGGTGCGGTCGTGGTGGACAATTCCTCCGCCTTCCGCATGGACAAGGACGTGCCTCTCGTCATCCCCGAGATCAACGGACGGCGCATCGCCGAACACAAAGGCATCATCGGCAACCCCAATTGCGCGGCGATCGCAGCCATCGTTCCGCTCTGGCCGATCCATCGCAAGAACCGGATCAGGCGGCTGATCCTTTCGACCTATCAGGCGGCGTCCGGCGCCGGCGCCGCCGCGATGGAGGAGTTGCGCGAGTCCACCCGCGCGTGGCTGGACGGGCGGCCGTTCGAAAACCGCGTCCTGCCGCATCCCTATGCCTTCAATCTTTTCAACCACAACACGAAGGTCGACCCCGAGACGGGCTATAACGACGAAGAAACGAAAGTCATTCGCGAGACGAAGAAGATATTCGAGGATCCCGACATCGCCGTGAGTGCCACCTGTGTGCGCGTGCCCGTGCTGCGCGCACATTGCGTTTCGGTGACTTTCGAATGCGAGCGGCCGATTTCACCCGCCGACGTGCGCGCGCTGCTGTCCGACGCGCCGGGCGTGAAGATCGTCGACGATTGGGAGCGCAACTATTTCCCGATGCCGAAGGATGCCTCGGGCCAGGACGACGTGCTGGTCGGCCGCATCCGCCGCGACCTGAGCGACCCGAGCGGCCATTCGATCTCGCTGTTCACGGCGGCGGACCAGTTGCTGAAGGGCGCGGCGCTCAATGCCGTGCAGATCGCGGAGCGGCTTTTGAAATAAAATTGCGAACAAATGGGCTGCCGATGGCGCTCGCTTCACAGAGATAGAGTACATTTTTCCTCTTTGCACGCTTCTTGTTCATGATATGTTCTCATCTGTCGCGTTCTTAGGAGTCAGCGTTGGACGAGAGCATTACGCGGGAATTCAGGCTGTCCCAGCCGGCAAACGGCTATGGGGTCTGTTGCGATAAAGACGGCGTGTACGTGGACGGCATCCCGCTGCTTAAGCGGGCGCGAGCAAGTGGTGGCGAGTGTTGGGTCGCACGCAATTGCAGTGAAATATCCGAATATCTGGGCGCTTATTACGGTCTGCCGATCGACGTTTCATCAAAATCTGCGGGCCTCCACGCCGTCGCCCGGGCGCTGAATGCGGGAGACATCGCGCGGGCGCAGATTCTCGCAGTGCATTTGGATTTCCCCAATTCGCCAGCACTCCTGAAGTCGTGTGTATCGCGCGACGAGATCGTCAGGTTTATTCGTGAACTCTATTTGAGCCGCCTCATCAAGCAGGATTGGGATCCGGATGAACATCCACGTTGGCCGGCCGGTTCACCAGACAGCCAAGGCGGCGAATTTGCACCAAAGGGAGAAGACGGCGAGTCGGATGGCACCGCGATACTCGATGGACTCGCCTATCATCCACTTGGCGATTCCACCCAACTCGATGACGGAGTGTACCGTCCGGATTCCAACCCGGCAGAAGTCGAGGACGTTGGCGACCCAAGGCAGCTTCTGCTCAATCGCTTGATACATGACAGGCAAGTTATGCGCGAGATGGCTTGGTGGCGTAAGAAGGGATTTATTGTCGTTCCCAGTGTGACCTTCGAAGATCCCAGAAATCACTTAAGGATCGTGGCCGACTATGCAGTTTCGTTGTGGGTTCCGGATCCTGACAGTTTTTTCGCATTTCCCAAACCTGAGCCGGTTCTCGTAAGAGATGTAAAAACTGGTGATGGCGGACTCCAGGACAATCAGAAAATTGTCTACCCCTATATTTTGAACGGCGGAGCGGTGATCCCGAGAGGTTTCAACGCATGGCTCGCGGGTTTCTACATCGATGAAACAACATATATTGGCAGGATATTCTCGGTGGGCAAGGATATGCCCAGCACAACGATACATTAGATGTCGATCGATTGGTGGACGTAATGGACGAAGATGCAGATAAAGTAGACGTTCCGCAGGACATCCGCGACCGGCTGAATGAACTTCTCGAGCCCGATGGATTTCGGCAGCCAATCCCGGGATTGTTTGTGCAAAACCTGGACTCGGATTGGCGCGCGTGGTTCGGCGTTTCCGGGAACCCGTTTCTTCTCTGCCCGCACGTCGGCGTCTACAACGAAGACGTTCGGCGTATTGCCATCGCGGCGCGACAAAAGACTGGTCAGGGAAATTCGCACCAGATCGACGCGGGGCCGCCGCTCATCATCGTACCGATCGAAAGGCTTATCGGGGATGACGCCGACTGCCTGGAGCGCATCTCGTGGAACTATACCGAGGATAAGCCGCCGATCGAGCGGATATTGAAAACCAGCGTCGCGGACGACCTCGTCTATTGTTTCCGTAAGAAGGCGTATCCTTTTTTTGCAGCACACATGTCTATCGAGAGTATTTTCGACGCTGCTCGTGCGGGAATGTCGAGCTTTGCGATGGAATTTTACATTCCGATCATCCTTGTCAAGCTTGGCAGGTCCGCCGATGTAGGACGATATGTTCAGGAGCAGATCAAACGTCATCCGCAATCGGCGCAGCGATACGAAAACTATGCAAATGCGATTCTGGAGATCATGGCCGCGTAATCATACCCTCTTCCCGCCGCGCAGGATGTCGGCGAAGGAGGGCCAAGTTTTCGTGCGTTCGCGAATATCGGCTTTGAGCTTCTCGAACTGCATCACATTGTCGATGCGGTGCGCGAGGAATTCCTGCGTTGCCGCTTCGCCCTCACTGTCGTCGGTGAACCATCGCATCAGTGTTGCCGAATAGACGGCGGCCAGGATCGCGCGCTTGGTGTAGAAATTGAAATCCGTCGAGGTATCGCCGATTGCGCGCCAGATCGTATCGACCGTGCGATAGAGGAGTTTTGCGCCCATTGGCGCGTGGGGCGGCAGAGTGAGAAACGCGGCCGCGCGGCGCGCCGCTTCCTTGTGCGGCTTGAGCAAAGCGAGCCGGGCGGTCACCGCAGTCCCGATGCGGTCGCGGATTTTCATCTGCGCCAGCTTCAGCCTGGCGAGGCGCTTTTCCATTTCGGCGTCGATGCTCTCGGAGATCGCTTCGACAAGACTGAGCGGGCCTTCCGGAAAC
>Ga0302324_100016391_pt1 | contig 14767 bp, 12 predicted proteins | sample Palsa_T0_1_FD_201949 | JGI IMG/M metagenome (GOLD analysis project Ga0302324, IMG submission 201949) | Peat permafrost microbial communities from Stordalen Mire near Abisko, Sweden - Palsa_T0_1 | ecosystem: Environmental > Terrestrial > Soil > Palsa > Peat permafrost | place: Sweden: Abisko...
CCAGTCCAAAAATCGCCTGCGACGGCTCGGGCCTTCCTCAATCAGACGATGGATTTCTGGGTCGATGATTTGCACCGGCAACAGGGGTGCCAACTCGGCCAACGATCCCGCTTTGGCGCCGCCCAGCCTGGCGCGCACTCCGGCAGCCGAGCCCTCAACACCGAGCGAGGACCGCCGGCCGAAACCATCGACTTCTCCGAACACCACGAACCGCTCACTGCCGCGGCGTATTAGGTGTTCCAAGCGCCGCGTGCGAAACGAGCGGCCCCGGCCGAGCATATAAATGGCCTCGAGCAAACTGGTCTTGCCCGAGGCATTCGCGCCGCTAATCAGGGTAAACCGGGAATCAAGCTCGAGAACCGCCGACTGCAAGCAGCGGAAATCCGTTACTTGCAGTCGGCGAAGTGACATGGGTCAAAGCCTCATCGGCATCACGACATAGCGTGCTGAGGCGTTTCCCGGGGAACGGATCAGACAGCTGCTATTGCTATCAGTCAAACCCAGCTCCACCTCTTGACCGTCGATGGCAGCCAAGGCATCGAGCAGGTAATTCACATTGAACCCGACCTCGAGATCGCCGCCGTCATAGCTGACCTCGATTTCCTCTTCCGCTTCCTCTTGCTCTGGATTGTGCGCCTGAACCGTCACCACATTTTTCTTCACGGTGACACGGATACCGCGATATTTCTCATTGGAAAGGATGGCGGTGCGCTGCAGCGCCTGACGCAGTATGTCCCGATCCGCTCGAATCGCTGCAGGTGATTCGGCCGGAATGACCCGAGAATATTCGGGGAACCGCCCGTCAATTAGCTTCGATGTGAAGCGAATGTCGCCGATCTGGGCACGAACGTGATTCGATCCTATCGCCAGATCCGTAACTCCCTCGTCGGTGAGCACCCGCTGCAGTTCCAGCACACCTTTGCGGGGCACGATCACCTGCTGCGAGGTCTTCGCCTTCGTCGCCAGAGCGGTTTCGCACAGGGCCAGACGATGTCCGTCTGTTGCCACAGCGCGCAGTACCAACCCTTCGATCTCCAGCAGCATTCCGTTCAGGTAGTAGCGAACGTCCTGCTGCGCCATGGAAAAGTGGGTCTTCTCGAGCAAACGCAGCAATTCCTTGCGCGGTACTTGCACGGTCTGCTGCGAATTAATGTCATCGATCACCGGAAATTCCGCGGCAGGCAGCGTGGACAAACTGAAACGGCTGCGGCCCGCTCTGATGACCACTTTCTCCCCTTCGACGGTCAGGGATACTGAGACCTTCTCCGGCAGCGCTCGCAGAATATCCAGGAACTTCCGGCCAGGAACGGTGATATCCCCTGCCTCTTGAACTGCCACTTCGGTGGAGGCCACAAGCTCCACCTCCAGATCGGTTGCGGTAATCGACAACTGACCTTCGCGAACTCCCAGCAACACATTGGCCAATACCGGCATGGTTTGGCGCCGTTCCACCACTCCGATTACCGCTTGCAGGGGGACCAATAACTTCTCACGCTCGGCCGTCAATTTCATGGGAACACCCGTCTGACCAATCTTAGATTTAGATTCTTAAAAGAGATTATTACTATGATTATGAAGGACCCGAATTTTCGGTATAACTCCAAAAACACTATAATAATCAGTACATTGAAAACGTTACAATCCTATCTCACTCCTGTCGAAGGACCGCTCGGAACCTGTCATTGATATGTGGATATCTTTATCCACAGTTTTATCCCCAGCTTTTCCTACCCTATCCCGCCAGGGTTCTCAACAGGTTCATATAGTCCTCGCCGATCCGCCGCTCAGTCTCTCGTAACTCCTTGACCCGCCTGCATGCATGCAGCACCGTCGTATGATCCCGGCCGCCGAAAGCGTCGCCGATCTCCGGCAGGCTGTGATTGGTCAATTCCTTCGCCAATGCCATCGCGACCTGTCGCGGTCTGGCGATGGATCGACTGCGGCGCTTCGACAACAAATCGGCAATTCTGATTTTGTAGTATTCCGCGACAGTCTTTTGAATATTTTCGACGGTCACGAGCTTTTCTTGCAGAGCCAGTAAATCCCGCAGCGCCTCTTTGACCAAATCGAGAGTAATCGGGCGCCCGGTGAAGTTGGATGTGGCCACCACTCTGCGTAGCGCACCTTCGAGCTCGCGAACATTGGAGCGAATGCGCTTGGCTACGAAAAATGCCACTTCCTCCGGCAAATCCACCTGCGATACGGCGGCCTTGCTCATCAGGATGGCGACGCAGGTCTCGAGCTCTGGCGGCTCGATCGCCACCGTCAAACCCCAACCGAATCGGGATTTCAGGCGCTCCTCGAGCCCGTCGACCTCCTTCGGGTATCGATCGCAGGTGAGGATCACTTGCTGCTGGCTTTCCAGCAGTGCATTGAAGGTGTGAAAGAACTCCTCCTGGGAGCGCTCCTTTCCGGCGAAGAACTGGATATCGTCGATCATCAACGCGTCCAAAGACCGGTACGCGGTCTTGAAGTCGTTGATGGTGTTGTGTTGCAGCGCCTTCACCATGTCGCCGACGAATCGTTCGCTGTGCACATAGGCCAGCCGGGCCTCGGAGTTGTTTTCCTTGATCTTGTTGGCCACCGCGTGCATGAGATGCGTCTTGCCGAGACCCACACCGCCATAAATGAACAGCGGGTTATAGGCTCTGCCGGGGTTCCCGGCGACCTGAATCGCAGCCGCCTTGGCCAGCTGATTGCTCTTTCCTTCGACGAAACTGTCAAACGTGAAGCCGGAATTGATGGGTCCGCCGAGCACCGAGGGCGCCAGTCGGCGGGTTCGGGCCGCCGTGCCGTTGGCCGCGGAGTGGCCGCCGTTGACCGCCACCACCGGGGCTGCAACCATGCCGGCCCGCGTACCCACGTCGAGGATGAGCTCCGGGATCGGTTCCTCGGCGAAGGCCCGAATGAGCTCCTTGATCCGGGGCAGCGAGTTCTGCCCCAGCCACTCGATGACATAGCGATTGGGCGCCAGGAGCTTCAGTTCGCCATCCCGTTCGATCGCTTGCAGGGGCCGCACCCAGGTGTTGAACTGCTGCTCCGGGAGTTCGCTCTCGAGCACTCGCAGACAGCGGTTCCATAGCGACTCCGACAAGAGCGCTCTCCTAAAGATTAAGGCGTAGGGGCAAAGTAAACGAAAGGGGCAGGAAGTCTAGCTCCAACTTGAAGGGGCGTCTATTGACACATCCATGTCCGCTCAGTACCCTTGCCGCCTTTCGTAAGTCTCCCAATTCCTTGATTTGAACCGCGGTTTTGCCAGAGTTGTGCTATGAAACGTACTTTCAATCCCAGTAATTTGCATCGCGCCCGCACCCATGGATTTCGCGCGCGCATGGCCACGAAGAGCGGTCGCCGATTGCTCGCGCGCCGCCGCGCCAAGGGCCGCAAGCTTCTCTGCCCCTGATAGGAATTTTGGTACGATTTTCAGGACTGTCTAACGATCCCTCAATTACTTAAGAGGCTGAAGTTCGAACCGCGCAAGCGTTTGCACCAGCCAGCCGAATTTCGCGCGCTGCATCGGCGCGGCCAAAAATTTGGCGATGCCTATTTTAGTGTAGCGATCCTGGCCAATCATGAAACCCACCCTCGATTGGGCTTGAGCATAGCGACGCGTACTTTCGGCACCGCAGTCGCGCGCAACCGCATCAAACGCCTTACACGAGAGTCCTTTCGTTTGAACCAACACTCACTGCCGCCGGTCGATGTCACCGTCTCCGCGCGAGACGCGGCGCGCCGGGCCAAGCCCGAGGATTTGCGCGCGAGTCTGGACAAGCACTGGAAGACCATTACGCAGCGATGCCGACCGTGAGCCAAATACTGATGTGGATCATCCGGGGCTACCAGTTGCTGCTCAGTCCGATGCTGGGCCCGCGCTGCCGTTTCTACCCCAGCTGCTCCTGCTATGCGCATACCGCGATCGAACGCCATGGAGCTCTGAAGGGCACCTGGCTCAGCCTGTGCCGCCTGCTACGCTGTCATCCATTCAACAAGGGCGGCTACGACCCGGTGCCGGACATTGAAGAGAAAGTCTTGTCTCAACATTAACAGGCGGGGCCGCTTCGGCCCCGTTGAAAGGTGGCGCGAAGCGCCTAGAAATATCAATGCCTAATACTCGCACTCTTCTCTGGTTCGCGCTCGCGGCGATCTTGTTCTACAACTATCAGGCGTGGATGCACGATTATCCGCCGGGTGCGCGCGACATCACCATTCACTCCGCCGGCGGCGCTCCCGGCGCAGCCGACAATCTCGGCGACTCGGTGCCGCAAGCCGCGAGCACGGCCGCGCTCCCCGCAACTCCCGCCGCACCCACATCTGCCGAACCTTCCGCCGCGACACCCGCGGGCACGGATCCCTTTGCAGCGCCGCCGGCGGCCAATGCACCCGCGCAAGACGCAAACTCCTCGCAGCCGCTGCACGTCGTCACCGATGTGCTCGATGTGGCCATCAATTTGAAGGGCGGCGAACTCGATCAAGCCGATCTGTTGAAATATCCGCTGCGTAAAGATGCGCCGAACATTCCGGTCAGGTTGCTGAGCCGTGAACCGCCGGGGTCCTTGTACCTGTTGCAGACAGGCCTCATCGGCAATCCCGGAGAAGCCACGCCAACGCACCTCGCGACCTGGACTGCCGCGGAGAAATCCTTCGTGCTCGCCGACGGCGCCAAAGAATTACGGGTGCCTTTGACGTGGACCGATGGTCAGGGATTGACCGTGACGAAGACCTTCGTTTTCACTCGCGGCCTGTATTCCGTCGACCTGATTTACGATGTGCAGAACGGCGGCGCCGCGCCGCGAAAGCTGGCGCCGTATTCGCAGTTCCTGCGCCACTGGGAGCACGCGTCGAGGTCCTATTTCGATGTAGAGACGTATTCGTTCAAGGGACCGGCTGTCTGGGACGGCACCAAGTCCCATGATCTGAACGTGGAAAGCGATACCGACAGCAAGTTCTCGGAGATCATTACGAATGGCTGGCTCGCGTCGCTGCAGCATCAATTCGTGTCGGCCATCGTGCCGCCCCCTGATCAAGCCTATAAATACCAACTGCAGGTCCGCGACCACGAATACCTGCTGAGCGCCACGGGCCCGATGACAGAGGTCGCCGCCGGCGCCAAGGCGCAGTTCCGCGAAAAGCTGTTCGCGGGACCGAAGCTGCAGTCGCAGCTGTCGGCGACCGCCCCTCACCTCGAGCGCACCGTCGACTTCGGCGTCTTGACCGTGCTGGCACAGCCGTTGTTCACGGCACTCAACTGGGTGCATGGCATCGTGGGCAATTGGGGCTGGTCGATCATCATCGTCACGGCGCTGATCAAATTGATTTTCTATCCCTTGAGCCAAGCCAGCGGCCGCTCCATGGCCAAGATGCGCACCGTTGCGCCGCGCATGAAGCAGATTCAGGAGACCTTCAAGGACGATCGGGAAAAGCTCGGTCGAGCCATGATGGAGTTGTACAAGAAGGAAAAGATCAATCCCCTGGCCGGCTGCCTGCCCATGCTGGTGCAGATTCCCTTTTTCATCTCGTTCTATCGAGTGCTGCTCGAGAGCGTGGAGATGCGCCAAGCGCCCTTCCTGCTATGGGTCAATGACCTTTCCTCGCGCGATCCGTACTTCGTGCTGCCCTTGTTGATGGGCGCCGCAATGTATGCGCAGTTCAAGACGAATCCGGCGCCTGCCGATCCCACGCAAGCGAAGATCATGCAATTCATGCCGCTGGTCATGACGGGCATGATGGCGTGGTTCCCCTGCGGCTTGGTGCTTTACTGGATCACCAATACGCTGCTGACCATGGCACAGCAGTGGCGGGTCAACCAATTGGTCGAAGCCGAGGCGGCCAAGCCTCGATCGTAAAACGCCCGTGACCCTACCGGACACCATCGTCGCCGTCGCCAGTGCTGCAGGGCGGGGCGCGGTCGGGGTCATTCGCGTCTCGGGTCCGCGCGTGCCGCAGATCGCGGCCGATATTCTCGGCGGCCTGCCGGCCCCGCGCCGGGCGCGGTTCTCGAGCTTTCTCGATGCGCAAGGCGGCAGCGTGGACCAAGGTCTCGCCTTGTATTTTCCGGCGCCCGCTTCGTATACCGGCGAACACGTCCTGGAGCTGCAGGGCCACGGCGGCGCCCTCGTAGTGGACATGGTATTGAAGCGCCTGCTCGAACTCGGCTGCCGCATGGCGCGCCCCGGCGAGTTCAGCGAGCGCGCCTTCCTGAACGGCAAAATCGATATCGCACAGGCCGAGGCGATCGCCGACCTCATCGACGCCGGCACCACTGCCGCCGCCCGCGCAGCGGTGCGCTCTCTGCAGGGCGAGTTCTCCGCCCGCGTCGACGATCTCAAGACGCGGATCACCGAATTACGGGCTTATGTCGAAGCCGCCATCGATTTTCCCGACGAGGAAATCGATTTTCTCTCGGACAAGGCGCTCGGCGAGCGGCTCGCCGCAGTATTCGCCGCCTTTGACTCGATCACCGCGGCGGCGCGCCAGGGTGCATTGCTGCGCGAAGGGCTGAATGTCGTGATCGCAGGCAAGCCCAATGCCGGAAAATCCAGTTTGTTGAACAAGCTGGCCGGCGACGAGGTCGCCATCGTCACCGATGTGCCCGGAACGACCCGCGATGTACTGCGCCAGCAAGTGCATCTCGACGGCCTGCCGTTGAACCTGGCAGATACCGCCGGCCTTCGCGCCGTGGCCGATGTGGTCGAGGCCGAGGGCGTCCGCCGCGCACGCAACGAAATCGCGCGTGCCGATCGTGTGCTGTACGTCGTGGATGCCGGCATCGCCGACAAGGACCGCGACGAAGACGCCGCGCAGAATCCGGCCCCATGGGCGGCCGAACTGGAACAACTGCCCGCCGGAATTCCGGTGACATTGGTGTTCAACAAAATCGACCTGACCAGCGCCCCGGCGCGGCTCGATGAAACCGCCGATCCACCCAAGGTCTTCCTCAGCGCTCGAACAGGCTCCGGCCTGGACCTATTGCGCAGTCACTTGAAAGCCGCGGCCGGTTACGGAGACACAGAGTTCGGCGCATTCTCGGCGCGCCGCCGGCATCTCGACGCTCTGAGCCGCGCGCGGCAACATGTGCAAGCAGCAGTCGACACCTTGAGCAACAGTCGAGCGTTCGAATTATTCGCCGAGGATCTGCGGCTCGCGCAGCACGCCCTCGGGGAGATCACCGGCGAATTCACCAGCGAGGACTTGCTCGGCGAAATTTTCGGCAGCTTCTGCATTGGGAAGTAATGCAGTGTCCGTGGACGTCCACAGATGTCTCCTGAAACGGCTCAATAGCGAGGAGGACGCCGATGGCGGCGCGTAAGTAGACCACCCGCAAAAAACTCGCGCCGGCGGTGCGAGAACCCGCTGCGGCCAAGGACTACCCGGTCTTGCTAGCGGGGGTGAAGGCGCGCATCCAATCGGCGCAGTACGCGGCGCTGCGCGCAGTCAACAAGGAATTGGTCGGCCTGTACTGGGACATCGGGCGGCTGATCGTGGAACGACAGCAGAGACCCTTCCATCGGCATCATCCTGTGCAAGGAAAAAAAGCGCACCATTGTCCATTATGCCCAGAGTTGATGAGACCGCTAGGCGCAAACATATTTGCGCCTAGCCTTGATTATTGCGCTTACTCGTGCAATTCTTGCGTATAAATTCTACGCGCAGGAAAGACCGCCGTGGCGAACCAGATCCCCGAACAAGCATTGGCAGCGATCGAAGTCGCCGTGCGCCGCCACGCCAACGGCGCATCGTCGCCGCAAATCATGCACGCCCTCGCAACATCCATCCCCCAGCGCACCCTCCAATACCGCCTCAAGCATCTCGTTACCCGAAATCGCCTCATCATGGATGGCGAAGGGCGCTGGGCGAGATACCGAGTGCCCGATGTGGCCATCGACTGGGCGGTTCGAGAAGATTCTCCCGAGCGTGTCGTTCCGCTGTCCGAAGCAGGAACATCGATCCGCGATTACGTCCGTCAGGTGCCGGCAGCACGTAAGCCAGTCGGTTACGACCGCCAATTCCTCGTCCGATATCAGCCCAACGTTTCCTTTTACCTGACCGAGCGGGAGCGTGCGCATCTGGCGGCCGTCGGCCGTCCAGGGATTGCCCAGCAACCCGCCGGCAGCTACGCCAAGCAGATCCTCAACAGGCTGTTGATCGATCTAGCATGGAATTCGAGCCGCCTGGAAGGCAACACCTACTCGCTCCTCGACACCAAGCGTCTCATTGAACTGGGCGTAGAGGCCGAGGGGCGCGCGCCCCTCGAAGCGCAGATGATTTTGAACCACAAGGATGCAATAGAGTTCTTGGTGGACGCGGCCGACGAAATCGGTTTCAACCGCTACACCATACTCAATCTCCACACGCTCCTGGCCAACAATCTCCTCGCCGATCCCACTGCCGAGGGCCGACTTCGCCACATCCCAGTCGGCATCTGGCGCTCCAAGTTCCATCCATTGGAAGTGCCACAGCTCATCGAGGAAAGCTTCGATCAGATGCTGGCGACCGCCGCGGCAATCGCCGACCCCTTCGAGCAGGCGTTGTTCGTGATGGTGCAGCTGCCCTATCTGCAGCCCTTCGACGATGTGAACAAACGCGTATCGCGCCTCGCCGCCAACATCCCGCTCATCAAGGGCAACCTATCGCCGCTGTCGTTCGCCGAAGTGCCCCGGCAGCTCTATACGGAAGCCGTGCTTGGAATCTATGAGCTGACCAGGATCGACCTGCTCAAGGATGTCTTCATCTGGGCTTACGAGCAGTCAGCCGCCCGCTACGCCGCGGTTCGGCAAATTCTCGGCGAACCCGACCCCTTCCGGCTTCGCTACCGTGAACAGTTTCGCGAGTTGATCGCCGATCTCGTCCGAACGCGGATCCCTCGAAAGGACGCCGCCGCGCGAATAGCCGCCTGGTCGCAGAAAGAGATCGACCTCAAAGACCGCCGGCGTTTTATCGAGCTTGCCGAAGCTGAGCTCACAAGCCTGCATGAAGGCAATTTCGCTCGCTATCGAATCCGTCCCGCGGAATTTGCGGCGTGGTGGCAAGTCTGGGAGAAGGCGAGATGAGAATAGGACTTATGGGGCATGACTACCCCATTTAAACGACGGATCTCTGTATAGGGATTTTGTATCGGGAAATAGCGGCTCGAGGCGACCCGCTCATCGCCGCTTCGGCACCGTCGCAAACATCAAACGCTGGGTTCGGTTTGCTTGAAGTCCGTCATATCGGAATCCGTCAATCGTGCCAGGCGCGCGCACACGCCGAGACCCAGCAGGATGGCGACCGTGGCAACGGTGGTGATCACCGGAAAATGCCAGAACAACCACACCATGGTCGCCGCGGACAGCGCCAGAATTGCCAAGAGCGCGGCGACATTCGTCCGCGCGAGCGATGAGTCGGACATGCCTTTATTCCCCCCCGATCGAGCCAGTACTCCCAGGGCCCCTTATACAGGGTGAATTGCCAAACGACCATTAGTAAAGACCCCTAATTTTTGCTTAGGCAATCTGCGTTTTTGCGTGGGCAATCCGCAGCCGGTGCGACGGGCGAGGCTACCCGAGCATGGTCTCGCGCCGCCAATGCCGGGCGGTCAACACCATGAGCAGCAGCGCCGCGGCGAGCGATGCCCCGGCCGACACCCACACGTCGAGAGCCGCGATGGGTTCATCCTTGAGGACGCTGGTCATCAGCAAGTGCTGGCTCAGCGACGGAATGAACATCAATGCGCTGCGGGTTTTCAGCGAGTAGATGCTGGCGAAGGCTATGGGCAGCGTCGGCACCAGCAAGACCGCGGTGAGATAGGTTTGAGCCTCGCGATAACTGCGGGTGAAGGAGGCGACGAAGGTCATGAGGGCGGCGCCCAGAGGCACGAAGGGCAGGCAAATAGCAAAGAAAATCAGCGCGGTACCTGGGTTCAGGTTGGCGCTCATGCCCAGTCTTTCGAGCGGCACGAAACGAAACACGCAAACGAAGGCCGTGAGGCTCAGGGCCAGCGAGATGCACATGTAAGCACAGGTGGCGAGAATTTTGCCGCCCACCAGGCTGGAACGCGGCACCGGCAGGCTGAGCAGCGCCTCCAGCGAGCCGCGCTCCCTTTCCCCCGCGGTGGAATCGATGGCCAGATACAGTCCGCCCATCAATACCGCAAACAGAACGAAATAGGTCATGAAACCCAGCACCACGACGGCTCGGCCGGTGGGCGTCGCCACGTCGACGTCATTGACCGCCACCGGCGCGGCGAGCAGGGGATTCACGCCTCTGGCCTGCAGCCGCAGCTGCGCGATGCTGCTGGCATAAGCCCCTAGAATGTTTCTGGCGCGGTCCGCAATTTTGCGCGTTTGCGAGTCAGTGCTGTCGGCGACCAGCAGCACGGGCGCCGGCGTCGCCGCGATGAACCGCGCGGCGAATTCCTTCGGAATGATCACTACGACCTGCGCTCGGCCGCCATGGACCGCGGCGCGGGCCTCGGTCTCCGACAGGTTTTCCACGCTGAGCTTGACGCCCTGTGACTCGAGATAACGCGTGAGTCCCGGCGCGTGCTCGCCGCCCGACAGCGTGATCCGCAGCGGCTCATCCGACTCCACCACGCTCTGATTGAGCATGCGCGACACCATGAGCCCGAACAGCAGAGGTCCGAACAGGGGTCCGAACAACAGCGCCGACAGTAGTGTCCGGCGGTCTCGGAGGTTCTCCAGAAATTCCTTGCCGAATACGGTGAACAGGGCGTGCATTCAGCTCACCCCCGCGCCATCGCCCAGCACTTGCAGGAAGGCCTCTTCCAGCGTCGGCGCGCCGCTGCGCTCGCGAATCGATTGTACCGTCGCATCCGCCAGAACCCTGCCGTGGCCTATGATGACCACCCGATCGCACAGAGCCGCGACCTCCTGCATGACATGCGAGGAGAACAGCACGCAGCGCCCCTGAGCCTTCAGGGCAAGCAGCATTTCACGCAGATTGCGTATCGCCATCACGTCCAGCCCGTTGGTGGGTTCGTCGAGGACGATATTGCCGGGGTCGTGAATCAGCGCGCGCGCCAGTGCCGTTTTGATGCGCTGTCCCTGCGAAAAGCCCTTGGCGCGGCGCTCGATGAAACTCTCCATGCCGAGGATGCCGACCAGTTCGGCGGTGCGCGACGCCAGGCGCTCGCCGCCGACACCCTGCAGCGACCCAAAATAATGGATGTTCTCGCGCGCCGTCAGATTGCCGTAAAGCCCGGCCGCGTGCGGCAGCACGCCCAGATGCGCGCGGGCCTTCGACGTTTCACCGCCGATGTCCATGCCGTCGATACACGCCAGGCCGCTGTCCGGTGTCAGCACTCCGTACAACATGCGCAAGCAGGTCGACTTGCCGGCGCCGTTGGCTCCCAGAATGCCGGTGATTTCGCCGTCACGCGCCACGAAGGAGATATCGCGCACGGCTTCGACGGCGCCGAAACGCTTGCTCAAATTTTTAGCCTCGATCATGGCGCGGGGCCCGTCATGCTGATGAAGAAAGGTGCCGGCGTGTGCCGCTCGAGGCAGGCCGCATCGAGCCTCTCCGCTGCCGCCGTGTCCAGAAACTCCGCCATCAATTTCGGTACACAGCCTGTGGCCACCTGGCCATGTCCCTCGCCGCTCAAAACCAGGTGCCGGTGGTGCGCAAGTCCGCGGGCCGCTCGTTCCGCATCGGCGGGCGGCGTCACCGGATCCGCCTCGCCCGACAGCAGTAAGGTGGGAATGTCGCTCCTCAAGGGGCTGTGCAGATCGGCATCCACCGCTCCTCGCGGCCAGAGCTTGCAAATCTCGACAAAGGCATCCAACTGCTCCATGCCCTGGTAGGTGCGAGAAATCGCCGCTCGGTCGATGTCGGCACTGAAAAATGGCACATCCTCGCTGCAGATCACCGTGTTCTGCATGCCGCTCGCAAGCTGATCGGCGACCTGCCGCGCGGTCATGATGGTCTGCGCCGCGAGCGGGCCCAAGGCGCCTTGCGCGCCCCGATGAATCAGCGTGGGCAACAGCGAGGCCTGCGTGGAGTTATAGGACAGAAATCTCAAGCTGGCGTCCAGCATGCCGCGGTTGAATTCGATCTTCAGCGGCAGGTCGTCGTTGGGATCATCGATGCTCAGCGGCGATTTCTGCGGCCCGAACTGCAGCAGCAAGCCGGCGAGATCCTGCCGCAGCGTCGGGTAGGCCTTGGCGCAGTCCGGAGATTCTGCACAGCGCCTCACGATGAGATCCAGGGCCCGCTGCCCGTCCAAGGGCGTTTCGGGACCGATGGCTTGCTCGGGATAGGTGACTCCATCCAAGATCACCGCGTAAACCGACTTGGGATAACGCCGCATGTAGAGTTCCGCCACTCGCGTGCCGTACGACACTCCGTAGAGATCGATGAGCGGATACCCGAGCGCCTCGCGCACCGCGGCGAGGTCGGCAACCGCTGCACTGCTGGTGTAGAAGCGCACCCGATCGCCGTACTTGCGCAGGCAGGCCAGAGTCGCCTGACGCAGCGCCTGCATGGGATCGTCCGGGGCCTGCCAGTCATCCGGGTAATCGCAGGATAGCGGCGTGGAGCTTCCCGTGCCGCGTTGATCCACCAGCACGATGTCGTGATTGCGATTCACCCGCGCGAACGCGGCCGCATAGCTCGCATACATGGCCGTGGCGCCCTGGCCCGGGCCCCCTGCCAGAAGAAACAGGGGCGCGGCCGCGGCCTGCCGATTGAGCGCGGGCACCACCGCCACGCTCAGGTCGATGGTCGCGCCGTCCGGCCGCGCTCTATCCTCGGGAACCTTGAGCACGCCGCAACGTGCCGGAATCGATGCCAACCGCAGCGGATGCTCGAGGCGGCACTCGTGCAGCGGCAACCGGGCCGTGACCGCCCCGGCCGCCAGTGGGGACCACAGACAGCTACAGACCAAGGCAGCGAATGCGATCGAGGCGCTGAACCGGGTCGATGTGCCGGGCAGGATACCCGAGTCGAGCAAGACACTCCTCGAGACGCTCGATACCCGAGTTCTCCTTACACGCCGCATACAAATCTCCGATTTCGCTCGATTGTAGGGGATTCGCTACCCTGCAAAGCTCGTGAGTTGGTAAATTTGCGGCCCAGTTCGTCTTTATTGAAGGTTATGCCATGAGCGTGATTCGCGAAGCCGATGTGATTGCCGGTGTTGCCGATGCCCTGCAATACATTTCCTACTATCACACCCCCGATTTCATTCGCGCCATGGGTCGCGCCTATGACATGGAGCAAAGCCCGTCCGCCCGCGACGCCATTGCGCAGATTCTCACCAACTCACGCATGTGTGCAGAAGGACACCGGCCCATCTGCCAGGACACCGGCATCGTGGTGGTATTCGTGAAAGTGGGTATGGGCGTGCGCTGGGATGCGACGCTCGATCTGGAGTCCATGATCAACGAAGGCGTGCGGCGCGCCTACTTGAATCCTGAGAACAAGCTGCGCGCGTCCATCGTGTCCGATCCCGCATTCAAGCGGGCCAATACCCGCGACAATACGCCGGCGGTGATCCACACCGAGTTCGTGCCGGGGGACGAAGTCGAGATTACCGTCGCCGCGAAAGGCGGCGGCTCCGAAAATAAATCCCTGTTCGCCATGTTGAACCCATCGGACTCGGTGGCCGATTGGGTGCTGGAGATGGTGCCTGAAATGGGTGCCGGGTGGTGCCCGCCCGGAATGCTGGGAGTGGGCATCGGCGGCAGCGCCGAGAAGGCGATGCTGCTGGCGAAGAAATCGCTGATGGAGCCCATCGACATCGGCGATCTGATCGCGCGCGGCCCGAAAACCAAGCTCGAAGAGTTGCGCCTGGAAATATTTCAACGTGTGAATGCGCTCGGCATCGGCGCGCAAGGCCTTGGCGGGCTGACCACCGTGCTCGACGTAAAGGTATTGGACTACCCCACTCATGCGGCCTCCTTGCCGGTGGCGGTGATTCCCAACTGTGCCGCCACCCGCCATATCCATTTCACTCTCGATGGCTCGGGCCCCGCGGTTCTCGAGCCGCCGAATCTGGATCTCTGGCCGAAGGTGCAGTGGGCCGCGGATGCGAGCGCGCGTCGCGTGTCTCTCGATGGCCTGACCCACGCGCAGATCGCAAGCTGGAAACCCGGCGAGCGCCTGCTGCTGTCCGGAAAGCTGCTGACCGGCCGCGATGCCGCCCACAAGCGCATCTGTGCCTTGCTCGACGCCGGCAAGCCGCTGCCCGAAGGCCTGGATTTTCACGGCCGCGTCATCTACTACGTCGGGCCGGTCGACCCCGTGGGCACCGAAGTCGTGGGGCCCGCGGGCCCCACCACCGCCAATCGCATGGACCGGTTTACCGAGACCATGCTGGGCAAGTCCGGCTTGCTGGCCATGGTCGGAAAGGCGGAGCGCGGTCCCGACACGGTCGCATCCATTGCCAAGCACCGCTCGGCCTACCTGATCGCGGTGGGCGGCGCCGCCTTCCTGGTCTCGAACGCCATTCGCGGCAGCCGCGTCGTGGCCTTCCCCGACCTCGGCATGGAGGCGGTGTATGAATTCGAAGTGCGCGATATGCCGGTCACGGTGGCGGTGAGCTCGGACGGCGTTTCCGTGCATGACACGGGGCCCAAGGCATGGGCCGGCAAGTTTGCCGGGATTCCGGTCGCCGTGGAGTAAAGCAGCCCTCGGCGCGAGTACGACAACCTCCGGTCAGTACTTGACCGAACAGCCGTACGGCCTGGTCACTGCATGAGCGACCGGCTTGCCTTGCACGACGTCCAACATAGCCTCTTTGAGATAGGGCTCGGCTTGAGCGATGTCGCTG
>Ga0302324_100016392_pt1 | contig 14767 bp, 8 predicted proteins | sample Palsa_T0_1_FD_201949 | JGI IMG/M metagenome (GOLD analysis project Ga0302324, IMG submission 201949) | Peat permafrost microbial communities from Stordalen Mire near Abisko, Sweden - Palsa_T0_1 | ecosystem: Environmental > Terrestrial > Soil > Palsa > Peat permafrost | place: Sweden: Abisko...
CAGCCCCTGCTCGCGCGCATAGGCTTCAACGAGCGCGATCTGCTCCTCGCTGCGGCCGGTGAGTTTCAGGTAGCGCAAGCTTTCCTTATCGATCGGGAAGATGCCGCAGGTGGCACCGTACTCGGGGGCCATGTTGGCGATGGTGGCGCGATCGGCGAGCGGCAGGTCCGCGAGGCCGGGGCCAAAGTACTCGACAAACTTGCCGACGACACCATGCTTGCGCAACATTTCGGTGAGGGTAAGAACCAGATCGGTTGCGGTCGCGCCGGCGCGCAGGCGTCCGACGAGTTTCACGCCGACGACAAACGGGATCAGCATGGAGACGGGCTGTCCGAGCATGGCGGCCTCGGCCTCAATGCCGCCCACGCCCCAGCCGAGCACGCCCAGTCCATTGACCATGGTGGTATGCGAGTCGGTACCAACCAGGGTGTCGGGATAGGCGGTGCGTTTGCCGCCTTCTTCGTGCACAAACACCACCCGCGCCAGATACTCGAGGTTCACCTGGTGGACGATGCCGGTGTCGGGCGGGACGATTGCGAGGTTGCGAAAGCCGGTCTGTCCCCAGCGCAGAAACGCGTAGCGTTCTTGATTCCGCTGGAATTCAAGCAAGGCGTTAACATCAAAGGCTCCGCGCGAACCGAATTCATCGACCTGCACCGAGTGATCGATGACTAACTCCGCGGGCTGGAGCGGATTGATAAGCCTGGGATCTCCGCCCAGGCGCTTCATGGCGTCGCGCATCGCGGCCAGATCGACCACCGCGGGAACGCCGGTAAAATCCTGCAGCAGAACCCGGCTGGGGGTGAAAGCGATTTCTTTTTCGGGCTTCGAATTCCTGTTCCACGCGGCGAGCGCCCGGATTTCGGCTCCGGTCACGTTGCGGCCATCTTCGGTGCGGAGCAGGTTTTCGAGCAGAATGCGCAGCGAGAACGGCAAATGCCGGGTGGAGATGCCCTGTTTGTCGAGAGCGTCGAGCCGGTAGAGTTCGTATTCTTGGTTGCCGACTTTGAAAGTTGCGCGCGCGCCAAAACCATTCGATGACATGACTGCCTTCCTTCAAAAGCTCCAGCCGAACACCGGGAAAACGCAAAAACCGGGACTCTGTATTGTAATTGGTTTCGAGCGGTGGCGGACGCGGAACCTCACCCCCAATGAGCGATCGAACGATCGAGGAATGTTGATTTCGAAGCCTCGAAATTTCAATTCCGAGCGGGCGGATCATCCGAAGCAATGGCGGGCTGAGGAATTTTTGACTTCCAAATCTTCGGAGTCACACGATTCGAAAATCCTACCGTACGCCCGTCCAGATCTGATAGACCACCACGCCCACCATGAAGACCAGGTAAATCCTGAGCGCCCAGAAAACAATCATCTCGGTCCGGGTGAGCCGCCGGCGAGGACAATGTTGGTGGTCCTTGGTCGAAACGATCTGATCAGGCTCCAATGCGGTCATCACCGAAGTGAACTCTTCGCGGCTTACTTCCGCGTCGGGACCGATTGCCGACTCGAATGGTTTTTCCATCTACCTGCCTCCCACGAGCGCCAGCGCGTTCGGCGCAATCACACTGATGCCAAACAACAGGCCGGCCCCGATCAGGATGACCACGACCGCCAGTGCCAGCACATTCGCCCACGTCGGACTCACCAGCGCGCCCATGATTTCCCGGTCGTTCACCAGCATATAGAGGAACAGCAGCGCCGGAGGCATCGCCAGAACGGCAATCACGTTCACCAGCAGCACGATGTACACCAACGGAATTCCCGGGATCAGGACCAGTCCCGCAGCCGCCGCAGCTTCGATCAGCAGAACCAGATAGAAGGCCCTCCCCTGCTTGAAGGGCAGATTCAAACTGTGCGGACGCCGCGCGACCTCTCCGAAAGCGTATGCGGAAGAAGTCGAAATCGTAATGGCCGCGACCATCCCCGCCTCGAAGATACCGAACGCGAAAAGCGCGGCACCCCAGCGTCCAACAAAGGGCTGCAACGCTTGGGCGAACTCGGCGGCCTCAAAGTTCGCCGCCGACATGTGGTGGGTGAACAGGGGAGCCGTCGCCAGCATCGTCGCGAGCGCGGCGACTGTCGCCAATGCCGCCCCCAGCATGGTATCCGCGCGCCCCATGCGAATGTCGCGCGTGGTCAGACCCTTGTCGGCAATCGCGCTTTGCTGAAAAAACAGCATCCAGGGAGTGACGGTTGCTCCGATCACGGCCAGCAGAATCAGAACCGTCTCTTGCGTGAGTCCTCCCGGCAGCGGTTTCCAGGTCACCATCGCGCGTCCCACTGCCGGCCAGTGGGGGTGCGTCATGAGCGCCACCGGCACAAACGCCAGATTGAACATGGCAGCGCCCAAAATGATCCGTTCCCACGTCCAGTAGCGGTGGGTCATGAGAGCGACCGAGAGCACCAAGAGCGCGCCAAGGACCGCAACCGCCGGCCGCACTCCGAAAAATCCCAGCCCGGCGCGTATGGCAATAAACTCGGTGACCAGGGTCAGAAAATTGCCCACCATCAGGTCGACCATCGAAAACCAGCCCCAAAACGGACCGAAGCGGTCGAAAATCAACTCCGCGTGCCCGCGATGAGTGGCCGCGCCCAAACGCACGGTCATTTCCTGTACCACACAAGCCATGAGGAAGGTAAGCGCAATGAACGGTATGAAGAAACCAATCCCGAACCGCGCCCCGGTCGCGGCGTAGGACACCATGCTCGGACCGTCGTTTTCCCCAAGCATCACCAGCATGCCGGGCCCGATGAGCAGCCAGAACAGGCGCAATCGCGGCCGGAGTCCGCGCCGCGCCCGGGTTTCCGAAACCCGTTCGCGGTCGTGCGCCCGGTCAATGTCCTCGTGGGTGATGACAACGGCGCTATCCAACGCGCGCCGATCGTCCGGGGCGTGATCGTCCAACGCTTTCGATCGGGTTAATCCTCGCGGCTCCGGTGCTGTCTCTGTTTCTTTCATTCGATCGATGGGGCACCATGAAGGAGGGCGCTACTGGGCCGCTCGCTGGCCAATTAGCATAAGTATACCTCAGAACATAAACTACAGTTAAGTACTTTGGTGAGTGAACCGGCGGGAGGAAATGCGGGCTTCGTAGCCAGGATTCGTCGGGCGATGCCGTGCGCTGTTCGAACCGTGGATACCCGTTTGGGGGAGCTGAGGCGGCGAACAGACCGCCGTTCAGGCTCTGGATGCGCCTTTTGCATCCGTCGCCTTGACCCACACCTTTTCCGCGGCGGAGACGCCCAAAGAAACGCGCCCGGCGCCCGTGGTCAGGGCGAGCGTGTTGTCGTAATTGCGGTGCGCGACATGAACCCTGGCCCCAGGCCGAATGCCGCGCTGTTCCAGAAACTCGAGCAGCCGCCGATCGCGTTCGTAGATGCCGCTCACCTCAAAATTCTGCCCCGGCTCGGCCTGAGCCAGCAGCAGCAGTCCGCGATGACGCCGACTGGCGGGACTCTCCAGTTCGGTAAGGTTGCCGTGCGGGCAGGCGACTCCGCGTCCGAGTTTGGCCAGGAGTCGGGCTTCGAAATCCGGCGAGACGGCGTGTTCCAAACGCTCCGCCTCGTCGTGCACTTTGAACCATTCCATCCCGAAGATCTCGGCGAGCATGCGCTCGATCAGGTGGTGGCGAAGCGTCAACTTGCGAGCAATCTTCTTTCCGGCAGCGGTCAGGCGAACGCGTCCGTCGGCATTCACGCGCACCAGGCCGTCTTTTTTCAGCCGGCGCACTGCCATTGTGACAGCCGGAGGCGAAACTTTGAGCCAGTGCGCAAGCGTCGCCGAAATAACGGTTTCCCCTTCGCTCTCGGCCCCGAGAATCGCCTTAAGGTAGTCTTCTTTGGAAACCGTGATCACGTTAGCCGATTATACGGCGGGATCAAGCGTAGGAACGGAACGGAGGAACTGAAAGATTGTCGAGATCGAAGGTCGGGACTGAGAGGTCGATTCCGAGGTCGGCCATCGGTTCTCGTTTGACATCAACTTCTCTCGCCCCTACCCTTGAATGTCTCGATCATGAAGATCCTGGTTATCGGCAGCGGCGGGCGCGAGCACGCCCTGGTTTGGAAGCTCCGGCAGTCGGCGCGGGGCGCGAGCATCTACTGCGCGCCAGGTAACGGCGGGATCGCGGAGGAAGCGGAGTGCGTCCCGGTCGAGTTAAAAAGCCTCGATTCGATGATCGCGCTCGCGAACCAGATTCAGCCCGACCTCACGATTGTCGGACCGGAACTGCCGCTGGCGCTCGGCTTGGTGGACGAATTCACGCGCCGAGGATGGCGGACATTCGGCCCGACCCGAGCCGCCGCTCAGCTTGAAACGAGCAAGAGCTTTGCCAAAGAATTTTTGCAACGCCACCGAATTCCGACCGCTCACTATGCGATTTGCGATTCCGCGCAACAGGTGCAGGATGCGCTGCCCCACTTCCATACTCCGATCGTGGTGAAGGCCGACGGACTGGCCGCGGGCAAGGGAGTCGTGATCGCGAAGACCAAAGACGAAGCCTCGAACGTAGCCAATGAAATGCTCAGCGGCCGGATGCTCGGAGACGCCGGCTCGCGGGTCGTGCTCGAAGAGTTTCTGAACGGCGACGAACTCTCATTTCTGGTGGTGAGCGACGGCGAGCGCGTGGCGCCGCTGGTCGCTGCGCAAGATCACAAGCGCGCCGGGGATGGCGACACCGGCCCGAACACCGGTGGCATGGGCGCCTACACGACACGGACCATCGTCGATCGCCAGATGCGCGACTGGCTCGTCGCCCACATTGCGCGGCCCGTCGTCGCCGGCATGAAGGCCGAAGGCGCCGAGTATAAAGGGGTCCTCTATTGCGGCCTGATGATGACCGCGCGCGGCCCCATGGTGCTCGAATTCAACTGCCGCTTCGGTGATCCGGAGACGCAGCCTATTTTGATGCGTCTCGAAAGCGACTTGATCGAGGCGATGGAAGCTTCGATCGACGGCCGCACCAGCGAGGGCGATTTCAAGTGGTCGGACGACGCAGCGGTATGCGTGGTGATGGCCTCCGGCGGTTATCCCGGAAGCTACGAGGCGGGCAAGAAAATCACCGGCCTCGACGACGCGGCCAAGTTGGACGGCGTAAAGGTCTTCCATGCTGGCACCTCGAAGCGGGACGAGACCTTCTATACTTCCGGCGGGCGCGTGCTCGGGATCACGGCGAGAGCTGCGGAGTTGCAAACTGCGGTCGAGCGCGCCTATGAAGGCTGTGCGAAAATCAACTTTGAGGGCGCCCACTATCGCAAAGACATCGCAGCACGGGCGGTGAAGAAGAAATAGTTTCCCATTCACTGGTCATCCTTCGCGAAGCGTAAGCGCCACAGCAGCTGCTCGCGGCGCCGGAATCGAAAGGTTGGTTCGCTTCGCTCAGAATGACGGTTCGGATTTGTGACTTTTTAGCAAACGGTGGCCAACAATTATGAGCAAACCCCTAATTTCAATTGTCATGGGCAGCGACTCCGACCTGGAGATCATGCGCGAAGCCGGCAAAGCGCTCGACGAATTCGGGATCGCCTATGAAATCGATGTAACTTCCGCGCATCGCTCCCCCGATCGCACCGCAGAGTATGCTCGCAAGGCCGCCGGACGCGGCATTCGCGTCATCATTGCCGGCGCAGGCGGAGCGGCGCACCTGGCAGGCGTAATCGCAGCACACACCACCCTCCCGGTCATTGGCGTCCCGATTCCGTCGACGGCGCTGCAGGGCATGGATTCGCTGCTCGCGACCGTGCAGATGCCCGCCGGCATTCCCGTGGCAACCGTCGCCATCGGCAAACCTGGCGCCACCAACGCGGGGATTCTCGCGGCCCAGATCATCGGAGTGGCGGACACCTCGATCGCAAAGAGATTGGAAGCTCACAAAGAGAAACTCGCACGCGGGGTCGAGGAAAAATCAAAAAAGCTGCGTTCGGCCATGGAAGAGTAAGCGAATCCGCCGGCTGAAGCCATGGGGATGGCTTCGAAAGCTCATAGCTTCAAGGTTTTCAGATACTCCCGGAACGGACCGCCCAGATCGTCTCGCTTCAGGGCAAACTCAACCGTGGCTTTGAGAAAACCCAGTTTGTCCCCGGTATCGTGGCGGCGTCCTTCGTAAACGTAGGCATACATCTTTTCGCGCTTTAGAAGGCCGCGCAAGCCATCGGTGAGCTGCAACTCGCCGCCCGCGCCTGGTTTAATGTCGGAGAGCGTTTCGAAGACCGTCGGCGTCAGAATGTAGCGTCCGATCACGGCCAGATTCGAGGGCGCATCCTCGAGCTTCGGCTTTTCCACCAGATCCAGGACCTGGTAAAGTTTTCCACCCGAGCCCTCGACCTCTTTCGCTTCGAGCACACCGTAAGAGGAGATGGCCGGCCCGTCGACCACCTGGGTCGCGATCACCGAACAATTCTTCTCGTCAAACACGGTCATCAACTGCTTGAGAACCGGCACTTTCGCATCGATGACGTCGTCGGCCAGCAGCGTGGCAAAAGGTTCGTCGCCAATCAATTCACGCGCCGTGAGCACCGCATGCCCCAGGCCGAGCGCTTCCTTCTGACGTACGTACGCCACGTAGATCATGTCCGAAATTTGGCGCACGATCTTGAGCAAGTCGTACTTGCCTTTTTCTTCGAGCATCTTCTCCAGTTCGTAGCTGACGTCGAAATGATCTTCGATGGCGCTTTTGCCGCGTCCGGTGATAATGATGATCTGGTCGCATCCGGCCGCCACCGCCTCTTCGACGCCATACTGAATGATGGGCTTATCGACCAGCGGCAACATTTCTTTCGGCTGGGCTTTGGTCGCCGGGAGAAAGCGCGTGCCCAATCCGGCAGCGGGGAAAATCGCTTTGCGGACTTTGCGGATCTTGCGGCGGTCCACATTGGTTCGTCGTTCGTCCATCGGATCCTTTTCGAGCGTGCTTCCCTCGTCCCTAGATCGGGCGCACCGCTTCTTCTTGCACTTCCAACTCTTCCAGCAGATCGCGCAGCGTCTGCAAGATTGCTTCGGCGCTGTCGATCTTGATCGAGAACTTCAGCGTCCCGTCCGGAGTAAATTGCGTGCCGCGCTGCGACGCCACAAAGCGGGCCAGTTTCCCCGGATCGATCGCCGCCGTCGGGCCGAACTTGATACTCACGAATTCGCGCTTGCGCTCGATCGCATTGGCGCCGACCCGCATTGCCTGCAACTTGAGCGCTGCGTAGTCGAGCAGGTTTCGCACCGCTCTCGGCGTCTCGCCATAGCGATCGATCAACTCTGCACGCACGTCATGCAGCTGCGATTCGGTCTCAACCCCCGCGACTCGCTTGTACATACGCAGGCGCTGGTTCTCCTCTTTGATGTAGTCGGAGGGAATACGGATGTTCAGCCCCAAATTAAGTTGGATCTCCGTTACTTCAACGCCCGCCTCGCCCTTCATCTCGCGGACCGCGCGCTCGAGCATCTGCGTATAAAGTTCGAATCCCACCGCTTCGATGTGGCCGCTCTGCTCTCCACCCAGAAGATTTCCCGCGCCCCTCAGTTCGAGATCGAGGGCGGCGATCTTGAAGCCGGCGCCCAAGTCGGAGAATTCCTTGAGCGCGGCCAGACGACGCCGCGCGACCGGCGTCAACTCAATCTCGGCCGGTAAAAGCAGGTACGCATAGGCGCGCCGGTTCGAACGGCCGACCCGGCCGCGCAACTGATAAAGCTCCGACAAACCCAGACGGTCGGCACGGTTGATCAGGATCGTATTGCAGAGGGGAATGTCCAGTCCGTTCTCGATGATCGTGGTCGAGACCAGGACGTCGGCTTCGTGATGCATGAACTTCAGCATCACTTTTTCCAATTCTCCTTCGCCCATCTGCCCGTGTCCCACCGCGATGCGAGCGGTCGGAGCCATCGCTTGAATCTTGGCCGCGATCTCCCAGATCGTATCGATGCGGTTGTGGACGAAATAAACCTGGCCGCCGCGGTCAAATTCCTGTTCGATCGCCGACTGGATGAGCTTTTCGTCCCAGTTCGCGACCACCGTCTGAATGGCCATGCGATCCTTGGGCGGCGTTTCGATCACGCTCATATCGCGCAGACCGACCAGGGACATATGCAGAGTGCGCGGAATCGGCGTCGCGGACATGGTGAGTACGTCCACTTCGGTGCGCATCTGCTTGATGCGTTCTTTGTGGCGCACGCCGAAGCGCTGCTCCTCGTCGACCACCAGCAGGCCGAGGTCGGCGAACTTCACATCCTTTGAGAGCAGCCTGTGGGTGCCGATCAGGATGTCCACTTTGCCGGCCTCCACTCGTTGCAGGATTTCTTTGATCTGCTTTGGCGTCCGGAAGCGGCTGATCATCTCGACGGTCAGCGGAAACGGCGCGAAGCGTTGCTTGAAAGTCTCGTAGTGCTGGAAGGCAAGAACCGTCGTCGGCGCGAGCACGGCAACCTGCTTGTTGTCGCTCAGAGCCTTGAAGGCGGCACGCATGGCAACCTCGGTTTTGCCGTACCCGACGTCGCCGCAGAGCAGCCGATCCATGGGCAGCTGCGACTCCATATCGCGCTTCACGTCCGCGATCGCCTGGGCCTGGTCTTCGGTCTCGTTGTATTCGAACGAATCTTCGAACTCCTTCATCCACTCCGTGTCCGGAGGGAAGATGTGACCGCGCGCGGACTGGCGCTGCGCATAGAGCTTCAGCAATTCGTCGGTCATATCCTTCATCGCCTTGCGCACGCGGGCCTTGGTCTTGCCCCACGCCTGGGTGCCAAGGTGATTCAGGACAGGCTTCGCGCCCTCCGACGAACGATATTTTTGCACCAGATCGAGCCGGGTGAGCGGAACATAGAGCCGTGCGGCATCGGCGTACTCGAGCAGCATGAACTCCGCGGCGCCGTCACCCTGGTTGATTTCCTTGAGACCTTGATACTGCCCGATGCCGTGCTCCACATGCACGACGTAATCGCCAACCTGCAGATCGCGAAAGTCAGAGAGAAAGGCCGAGACCTTCGATTTCTGCCGCTGCGGTCGCGTCGCCACCAGATCCGATTCGTCGAACAGATCGCGCGCCCCAAAAATCGCCAGCTGCGCTTCCGGCAAAACGAAGCCGTCGGGAAGGTAGGCTTTCAGCAAGGTCGTGGTGAGCACGTCGCCGGCAAAATACGAGGTCTCGTCGGCATAGCTCTCTCCGCCCCGCGTGCGGCTTCCCAGACGATAGGAAGCGTTGTACTCGGTAAACATATCGGCGAGACGCTCGACTTCTCCGGTGTTCGGTACGGCGAGAACTACCTGCGTGCCCCCGACGACCAACTTCTGAACCTGCTCGATCATCGCGGGTACGGCGCCGTGGAAGCGGGCGGCCGGCTGCGAAACAAAGGCAACTTCGGTTCGTTCCTCCCCGGCCTCGCGCGCCAGCGCCAGATATTCAAAATCGGCTCCGGCAATCGCGGCAGTTTTTTCCCGCCAAACCTCCGGTGTCCAATAGAGATCCGCGGGACGAACCAGGTTCCCGACCCCGCTGCGCTCGTGGGCTTCTTCAATGCGTGCCCACACTTTGTCGAGTTCGAGCTCGAGCGCTTCCGGCTCGTCGAGAATCACGCGCGCTTCCGGAAGCAGTTCGAAAATGCTGCGGTCGGCCCCCGCCACCGGAGCATAGAACTCCCAGCCCGGAAAAATTCCGGCGCCCGAGTCGCGCAGCGCTTGCTCCACAACCTCCGGCGATCCGGAAATGCGTTTTCCCGAAAGCCGGGCGTTGATCGAAGCGAGCAATTCCTCGGTAACCGGCGTTTCCGTGAGCGGCAGAAGCAGCGCTTCATCGACCGGGTTCGAAGACCGCTGACTGGCCGGATCGAACTTGCGCATCGACTCGATTTCATCGCCGAAGAATTCGACCCGCACCGGCCGGTCGGCTTCCGGCGAATATACATCCAAGATGCCGCCGCGAGCCGCATACTGGCCGGGCATGTCCACCACATCGGTTGCGCGATAGCCGACCGTGTTCAGATGTCCGAGCAGCTTTTCCAGGTCGAAAATTTCGCCGCGGCGCAGAACCCGCGCCAGGTCGGCGTAATACTCGGGAGAACGAAGAGCAATCGTGGTCGAGGTGACCGGCGAAACTACAATCGCAGCCCGGCCGGTAGCGATCTTCCACAAAGCCGTGGCACGTTCTTCCTGAATCTCGGGATGCGGAGACAAATTCTGGAAGGGCAGCACATCGCGTGCGGGCAGGCTGATGACCGTATCTGGATCCGCCGCTCCGGTTAGTTCCGAGAACGCGCGCAGCACGGGTAGCATGTCCTCGGCCGCGCGGTTATCGGCAACGACCAGTACGAACGGGCGTTCGACGATGCGCCGCAGCAAAACAACGATCAGCGCCCTGGCGGGCGCTGACAGTCCGGTGACACGGATCCGCCCCGCGCTCTCCCGCAGATGGGAGGCGGCACGCGTGAAGGCAGGTAACTGTTCCACTTCCGCGAAGATTTCGCGGACGAACGGCAAAAGCATTCCGCACCATTCTAGCAGCCTATCTGGGGCGAGCGGATGGCGGTGCGCTCGGCGCCAAGGCAATCTGCGACCGAGGGCCGAAACGAGGGATGGGATAAGAAATTCGGGAGAGTCCGTGGCTCAAAGCAGATGGCGGATGGCGGTGCCAGAGACCGAAGCAAAATTGCGCGACTTAGGCCCGCAGCAAGGGCCGCGTCAGGCAAGTTGGCCCGCCCGACCCGTTCCTACAAAGCTCCGACCCGGGAAACGTGCGCACGTCGAAACCGGCGTCGCGCATGCGCTGATTTGTTCTGGCATTCTCTTCGATCGCGATCAGGCGCTTCTGCCCGAGCGCGAGCACGTTGCAGGCCAGTGAGTCGCGCTCGCCGTATTCAATCTCAATCAGCCGCATCCCGCGCTCCTTCAGCAATTCGACCGTCTCGACCGCCAGCCAAGGCAGATCGACCAGAACGGTCTGCTCATCGAGCATGCTGAGGAGCGACATCAGGTGCAGACACGCCGAAGGCCCCGGTCCGTAAGGCAGTGGCGCCGACAGCACCTCAACCTTTTTGGCGGAAAGCAACGAGCGAAGCTGCTCAATGCCTGCTTGGTTTGTCCGGTAGCCGTGGCCGATGAGCAGCGTCCGCGCATCGAGCCAGACGATGTCACCCGCTTCCGACACCCCGGGGAGTACGATCTCGCCACAGGCGGGAATGCCCAGCTGCCGGCAAAAGTTCGCCTGTGCCTGGGCCTCGGCCCTGCGACTGGCCTTTCCCGGGTTCATCAGCACCAGACCATAGTCGGTCGAGAGCGACGGGTCGTGCGCATAGACGGCGTCGAGCGTGAGCGATTCCGCCGCCGGCAGGCTCACCACCTCGGCTCCGGACTCGGTAAGCATCCGGCACAGAATCTCGTGCTGCCTCTGCGCGACCCTGAAATCAGGGGCATGCCGAAACCCCAACTCCCGCCACGCCGCGGCTTTGCTCGAGACGTCCCACCCGGCGTTGGCCGGCGAACAAACCATGACCCGCAGCAGGTCGCCCGTCATCGAATGCCCATTAAATTTTTCGGGATGCGTAAGCGACGGCACAAGGAATATTTCTGGCACGGTAATCTCGCTCTAAGAAGTCTCTGGTTTCTAGAAATCTAAGCAAACCCCGCCCTAAACGCAACGTGAGGTTTCGAGGGCAACCGCTGCCAGCGCCCGACGGGCGAGGCGGAGTTTCAAGCGCCGATCAAAGACAATCCCCGGCTTGTCAACTTCGCGCGCCGGTAATCCACCTTACTGCTTGCTTAAACACCCTCCCGTGAGGTACATATCAGCGGTATCACCGTCCTAACCCCGTGCTCGAAGTTGAACTGGCTGGCCCTAAACCGCGCCGTTTGATTCCCGCCTTCCGCCCCGATGTGGAAGATCCAGGAGCATTATGAAAGCCACACTGCGTTTGTTCTGTTTGGCGGCTCTTTTCTTGCTCGTCCGTCAATTTACGTTTGCTCAAGGTGCCGCCACCGGCGACCTCCACGTCAGCGTGAAAGATCCGAAGGGCAGCGTCGTAACCAATGCCACCGTAACCGTGCGCGATGTCGCCAAGGGCCTGGAACGCGCCGCGACAAGCGATGGCCAGGGGGGCTATAGTGTGCGGCAGTTGGCTCCCGGCACCTATTCTGTGACCGTGGACGCGCCCGGCTTTGCCAGAGCCGAAGCCACCGAAGTCGCCATCACCGTCGGTGGGATGGCGGAGTTACCGGTCACGCTCGGCGTCGCGGCCGGCAAGGAGGTGGTCGAAGTCAGCGCCCAAGCCGAGCTCGTCGAAACTTCGCGCAGCTCCACCACCGACACCATCGGCGAGCGGCGCATCGACAATCTGCCGATCAACGGCCGCAACTATATCCAATTCACGCTCACCGATTCGCAAGTGGTCCGCGACAACGCCCCGAACACCGGCGCCGCGCCGACTTCGGGCCTCAACATCAGCGGACAGCGCGCCCGTTCCAATCTGGTCAACGTCGATGGCGCCGATGCCATCGACAATTCCACCAACGGCGTGCGCTCCACCGTCTCGCAAGAAGCGGTCCAGGAATTCCAGATCATCACCAACAGTTACGCCGCCGAATATGGGCGCGCCGCCGGCGGGGTGGTCAACATCATTACCCGCTCCGGATCGAACGATTTCCACGGCGATGTCTTCGGATACCTGCGCAATCGTAATTTTCAGGCCGTCAACCCCTTCAGCACGACGCCCAACCCCGCCTACACGCGCGTGCAAGCCGGCGCGGCCTTCGGCGGTCCCATCAAGAAGGATAAAACCTACTACTTTTTCTCCTATGAAGTCACTCGCCGCCACGAGACCGGATTTTCCAGCATCGGCCAGGGCAATTTTGGACTGACCCCGTTTGACACTACGCAAGTCGGGTTGCCGTTCGGCGTTTTGCAGTTGACCCCCAACCAAATCGGATTTCTGACGAACCCAACCGTGCTTGCAGCGGAACAGAATCCGGCACAATATCCCGGATTCGCGCAAGCCGTCGGCGCCTATGCGGAGATCCTCGGAGCATCGTCCGGTATGGCGGTGAACGGGGCTTGGCCCACCCTTCTTGGCGGACAGCCGGGATTCATCTCTACCTGTCAGATCCCGGGAACCTGTTTCGTGCCCGCTTCTTACCAGACGCTCGCCTCCCAGGAAGGCAATTTCCCGGTCTTCGAGGGCACCAGCCTCTACTCGTTTCGGATCGACCACAACGTAAACAACAGCAACCGCCTCACGCTGCGCGTCAACGCCAGCCCCAGCACCGTCAATGGCATCGAAGTCAGCGGCCAGGACCAACCTTTCGGACAAAATGCCTACTCGCGCACTTCTCAACAAACCTACCGCGACGTTGCCGGCGTCGTGCAAGACTCCTGGACGATCGGCAGCAACAAAGTGAATGAGTTCCGCTTCCAGTACGCGCGGCGCGGTCTGGAGTACTTTTATAACACCGCAATTCCGGGGGGCTCCGATCCGGCGGTGAACATTCCCGGGTTCGCGTATTTCGGACGTGAGCCGTACTCCTACATCAAGCGGACCGAGCAGAGATATCAGTTCACCGACAATTTTTCCTGGACGCTCGGGCGGCATGGCACCAAGTTCGGGGCTGATTTCAACTATCTGCCGCTGAACGCGACGTTCACGGTGAACTATGGCGGCGTCTATGACTTCGGTTCGCTCTCGGCGAGCAACGCGCTGCCCACTCCAGCGAATGCCGCGATTGCCCCCTTTTTGGCGGCGAATCCTTCGATCGGCGTGCCCCAGCTCAGCGCCGTGCAGGCCTATGGCTTCGGCGTACCTGCGGACTTCATTCAGGGACTGGGCAGCCCAACCGAGGCGTTCCACAACATTCCGCTCGGGGTATTCTGGCAGGATAGCTGGCGCGCGCGCAATAATCTGACCTTGAACTACGGCCTGCGCTACGACGTTGAATTCCCGCCGAAGTTCCCTCCGCCGCAGGGATTGGCGCTTCCGGCGTACAACCTCCTGGGGCTCGAAAAAGGAATCCAGACCGACAAGCACAACTTTCAACCTCGGATTGGGTTGGCGTGGGATCCGAGGGGCGACGGCAAAACCGTGGTGCGAGCTTCCTACGGGATTTTCTTTGACCATCCTTTGCTCGGTCTGTATTTTTTGGGCGCTGCCTCGGATGGATCGTCGAGCGGCCAGTTGGTTTTCGGCGGAACAGACGTTTGCAGCGGTGCTGGAAACCCGGGAAATCTGAACGCGATTCCAATTTTTCAAGGGCTCTTGCCGGGAGCGAACGGCTCGGTCAGTTCGCCCTGCTCGCCAACGACCAACCCCGCCGTGCTTGGACTACTCAACTATTCGCCCAGCCAAACGCGATTCTCCTGTCCCAACAGCGATCCGAGTTGTGGCGTCACGCTGCCATCCAATTCGATTTTCCTCAGTCAGAACTATCTGAATCCTTCGTCCTTTCTGCCCCTCGGCTTCCAGCCCTTCGGATATCCGCAGGGGAAGGGTTTCGTTTACGCTTACTCGCAGCAGGTCAACCTGACCATCGAGCGCGATTTGGGCGCCGGCTATGCCTTCAGCCTGGCCTATAACTTCAACGGTGGCCGGCGCCTCAATCGCCCGATCAACGCCAACGCGGTGCGCGGCGATTTGCTGACCGCCGATTTTCTCGCCGCAAATTCTACGGGTGCGAATTTCAGTAGCCCGTTCGCCATGAGCGGATGCGGCGTGACCGCCGGAGGCACGCCCTGGGTGGACTCGGCCATCATGAATTTCTACCGCCCCGGTGGCATCAACCCCTCGGTCGCGGCATTTTATAACGCGATC
>Ga0302324_100016396_pt1 | contig 14763 bp, 9 predicted proteins | sample Palsa_T0_1_FD_201949 | JGI IMG/M metagenome (GOLD analysis project Ga0302324, IMG submission 201949) | Peat permafrost microbial communities from Stordalen Mire near Abisko, Sweden - Palsa_T0_1 | ecosystem: Environmental > Terrestrial > Soil > Palsa > Peat permafrost | place: Sweden: Abisko...
CCGCACGCGACGCGTCTCGACGCCGCGCTCGATGCGGCCCAGGCGCGCTTCGGCGAGCGCGCCCTGCGGCGCGGCAGCACGATCAAGTAGCATCCTCACATGTACCTCTCCTTCTTCGGCCTCCTGGAAAAGCCCTTCGCGATCACGCCTGATCCGCGCTATCTGTACCTGAGCGAGCGCCACGCCGAGGCGCTCGCGCACCTGCTGTACGGCATCAATGAGGCGGGCGGATTCGTGCAGCTGACCGGCGAAGTCGGTACCGGCAAGACGACCATCATCCGCTCGCTCCTGGCGCAGACGCCAAAGAACGCGGAGATTGCGCTCATCCTCAATCCGCGCATGACGGCGACGGAGTTCCTGCTGACCATCTGCGAGGAGCTCGGCATCGGCGTGCCGGACGCGGCCACCAACAGCAGGAAGGATCTGGTTGATATCCTCAATCACTATCTGCTGCGGGCGCACGCGGAGGGCCGCCGCATCGTGCTGGTGGTGGATGAGGCGCAGAACCTCATTCCGGAGGTGCTCGAACAGGTGCGGCTCCTCACCAACCTCGAGACCAACACGCAGAAGCTCCTGCAGATCATTCTGATCGGCCAGCCGGAGCTGCGCGATCTGCTCGCACGCAACGAGCTGCGCCAGCTGGCACAGCGCGTCACCGGGCGCTACCACCTGCACCCGCTGTCCGCTCAGGAAACTTCCGCGTACGTGCGCCATCGCCTGCGCGTCGCCGGCGCGACTTCGGATATTTTCTCGAGCATGGCGCTCGCTGAGCTCTTTCACCTCTCCGGCGGCGTGCCGCGCGTCATCAACGTCGTCGCGGATCGCGCGCTCCTCGGCGCTTACACGCAGGACCGCCATCGGGTCACGAGCGGCTTGGTGCGCCATGCCGCGGCTGAAGTGTTTGGCCGGCGGTTCGCGCCGCGCTGGCTCCCCTGGCTCGGTGCCGCCGCCGCGGCGCTCGTGCTCGCGGCCACCGTGTGGGGAATTTGGCCGCTTGCAGGCTGGATGCCGTCATCACCGGCGCCCGCCAGGGCTGCAACCACCGTCAAAGAGAGCGCGCCGCAACGCGGCGAGGCCAATTCGCAGGTGGCGCCTGCGGCGCCGGCCCCGGCCGTGGCAGTCGCCGCGCCGCCGCCGCCCGCCCGACCCAGCTTGCAGGCGCTCCTCACGCAGCACAACGACGCGACGGGCACGGACGATGCCTTCATGCGGCTTTTCGGCCTCTGGGGCGCACACTATGTTCCGGGCAATACCGATCCGTGCTCGCAGGCGGCGCAGCAGGGCCTGGAGTGTCTCGTGCAGCGTGGTTCATTTGGCCAGCTGCGCGTCTACAACCGCCCTGCCATCCTGCTGCTGAACGATGACGCGGGCAGCAAACATCAGGTGGTGCTTGCGGGCCTCGACGATGAGCGTGCGCATATCGATCTCGCAGGCGAGACGCACGAGGTTGGAATTGGCGAGCTGTCGCGCTATTGGTTCGGGGATTTCGTGATGTTATGGCGGCCGGGCACGCAGACCGTGAAGCCGCTGTCGGTGGGCATGCGCGGTGATGAGGTCCGCTGGCTGCGGCAGAGTCTCGAGCGCCTGCAGGGCGTGACCGCCGGTCAAACCGTGAGTGACGTATTCGACACCGAGCTCTCCCATCTCGTGATGGACTTTCAGCGCCAGCACCGACTTGCGGTCGACGGCATCGCGGGCGTGCAGACTCAAATCGTGCTCGCGAGCGCCGTCGCGGCACCGGATTCACCGCTCTTGAGCGCGAGCGCGACGCACGGCAGTTAAACCATGTCATTCATTCTCGACGCCCTGAAGAAATCCGAAAGCGACCGCCAGCGGCAGTCCGGACCTGCCTTGTTTGAGGTCAAAGTGACGCCGCCGCGGCCGCGCTTTCCCTACTGGGCGCTCGCCCTGGCGGCGCTGCTCGTCATCAATATCGTGGTGGGCGCGTGGGTGTTTCTGCGCCGCCCGCCACCGGCAACAGCACCGAGCGAGACTGCGGCGACGCCGCTGATCCCGGCCGCGCAGAGTCCGCTGCCACAGGCCGCGGCTCGCCCCGCAGTACCGGTTGTCGCGGCTAGCGTGGCGCCGGCTGCGCCGCCCAACACTACTGCAGGCGCCATGGCAAGCCAGCCGGAGCCCGTGCTGTCGGATGCGCAATCCAGGGACGCTCCGCTCAATCCCGACGACTACGAGCCGGCAGTCGCAGGCAAACAGAATCAGGGCCAAGCCGACGCGCATGTGCGCAGCGGAACCGAGAGCGGCTTGAAGAACTATGCCGACGCGGCGTCGACCCCGGAATCGCACATGCCGGCGCTGCGCGTCGATCTACACGTCTATGCCGCAAAGCCCGAGGAGCGCTTCGTCCTCATCAATATGCACCGACTGCGCGAGGGTGAGTCTCTTGCGGACGGTGTGCGCGTGGAGAGCATCACGCCCGAAGGCGTGGTGGTCTCCTATCAGGGGGCAAAGTTCATTCTCGAACATGAGTAAGTCTCAAGCGATTTTCCGCGTCGCGGGAAGGCGGCAGAAAGCACGTCCGGCAAGTGTCGCCCCCTTGCAGCCATTGGCTGCACAGCGCTCTTTGGACGCTCAGCCCTAGGCGGTCTCTTTGGGGCGCCCAGTGCGCAGCGAGACCCGGTAGGCCTCGATCCTGGGCAATATCGCCAGGCGCCGCGCCAGGCTCTCGGGCGGCCAATAAGAGTCGAGCTCGTAATATTCCGGGACGGCTGGAATATCCGCCGGCAGGGCAACCCACGGCTGTTTGGACGCCGTAAATATGTGGATATCGGGTGGCAGATGCTCCGACGCGTCAAGCGTGCCGACCCGCACGAACCTGAGGACAGGACCGGCACCCGCGTAGTTGCTCCATAACGCGACCCGGCACTTTGGGCAGCGCGCTATCCTTTGCCCTTTCCCGCTATGCGAGGGTGTGTCAATGATCTCCGGCTCGATGCTCAGATGAACCACGCGCTCCGCCTCAATCATTGCATTCAAAGCAAACGACGCGCCGCTTTCGCGCTGGCACCAGCGACAGTGGCAGCAATGTACGAACAGCGGTTGCGTTTGCATGCGATAGCGCACCAGGCCGCAGTCGCAGCCCCCATCGAGTGGAAAAACATTGTTCGCGACCATGATCGCAATGTCCCTAGGATTAAATACGTGCTCGCACAGCATACTAGAACGTAACGACTACGAAGTCTTTGCGAGCGTCGCAGCAGTTCGGGACTCGCTCCTCGATGTGCTCGAGATCACCACGACCGGGAGCGTTACAAGGGGACGTCGATTAACCGCCCCCCTTCAAAGCTCGCCGCCACGGCCCGCGACCGGTCCGCCGTAGCGCCTGTGGCGGCAACCGTGGCTGTCGCAGTTTCACAGGTGCCTTCCTCACAGAGCATAGGCGCGCTGCGCGGCGCCCGAATTGAGCCGCTGCGCGCAACAATCTGCTCCGAATGCGCACGGCGGACGCGTCAACCACGTGAACGTGATCGCGCGCAAAGGGTAAACTTTGCAGATGGCTGCCAACTCCAACGCGAATGCCTATCCCGTCGGCAGTGCCATTACGCTCGCGCAGCTCGAAGCTGACCCCTATCCCGTATATGCGCAACTGCAGGCACTGGAGCCGATCAGCTGGGTCGAAGCACTGGGCATGTGGTACCTCACCCGTTACGAGGACGTGCGCGCGATCACTCTGGATCATGCGCGCTTTACCACGGCATTTGAGCGCTCGCTGATTCTGGACACCTTTGGACCGCAGATGCTCTCGACCGAGGGCGCGGAGCACGAGCGCTACCGGCGGGCGGTGCAGGCGCATTTTGCCCCAGGATGCGTGCGTCAAATGTACGAAGCGGCGATTCACGTTGCAGCCGTGCGCATGATCGCCAGTTTCAAGCACGCCGGCGAGGTCGAACTGCGCACGCAGTTTGCCGCGCGACTGCCCATTCTGACGATGCTCGAGGTGTTTGGCATGCCGCTCGACGGCGAGCGGCAAATGCGCCGCTGGTATGACGCCTTTGAACGGGCGTTGTCCAACTTTACGCAGGACGCCGAAGTGCGCCGTCGCGCACACGAGGCGGTGCGGCAGTTTCATCGCTACGTTGATGACGCCATTGCCGCCGTTGCCGACAGCGGCGAGCTCGCCCTGTTGGGTGCGCTGGTGAATGCGCCGGCCGGCGAGCGGCTCACTGACGCGGAGATCCGTCGCAACATGGCCATCATTTTTTTCGGCGGCATCTCCACGGTGGAGGCGCTCATATTGAATTCGCTGTGGGCGCTCTTCGAGCATCCCGCAACCCTGCAACGGGTGCAGGCAGCGCCGGCGCTCTTGCCGAAAGTGATCGAAGAGACGATTCGCTGGTTGGGACCGGTGCAGTCGGCGACCCGGCATGCGGTGCAGGACTGCAGCTACTCGGGCGTGCGCTTTGCAGCCGGCGAAGCTGTCAACTGCATGCTCGCGGCAGCGAATCGGGATCCGCGCGTGTTTGCCGCTCCCGAGCGCTTCGACATTGACCGCCCCAACCTGCATCGCCACCTGGGATTCGCGACCGGAACCCATGCCTGCCTGGGTCTGCATCTCGCCCGGGCGGAGAGCCGCATTGCATTGGAGCATTTGCTCGAGCTTCCCGGGTTGCGCCTGATCCGCGAGAAATCAGCCGCGCCGAGCGGCTATGAATTCCGTCAGCCGCGCTCCATGTGGATTGGCTGGAACGCGCCCTGAGACACGCCTCGGGCCACCGAGAGGGCGCCCAGACCGCAGGCCTTACATGTGATCGCGCTTGATCGCGTGGCTCCAGCTGCGCTCGAATACGGTCCGGCTTGCCTCGCGCGCTTCGATCGCCTCCTTGACGTGAAAGGTTGCAGCGGTTGACGTCACCTCGAAGGTGCCGTGCACACTCGCATCCCAGCTGCCGCGCTCAACGCGAAACATGTAGCCGCCCTTCCACACGCAGCTATTCGGATCCTGCTCGTTGATCGACAGCGTGGCGCGCGTCCACCCGGCGGTGAGTTGCGTGCCGATGTCCGGCACAGTCAGCGGTGTGAGCGCCCACAACTTCTCTCTCACGCAGCCGGCGCCCGAATCGGCAGAGCCATCCGTCACCGCGAGGACCCCGGCAGCGGTCGGCGGGTGCTGCGCGCCCGGCTGCTCCGGCAGCAGCGGGATTAGGAATTCAGCCTCGGGAAACTGCGGCGGTCGCACCGGCAACGTCAGAGTCGTTGCGCCGGCCATAATCCTCAGGGTGGCAGGTTGCGGAGAGGGCCACAGGAGCGGCCAGAAACTCTCGCTGAGTGCGATTCGGATTCGATTGCCGCAGCGCAGGCGCTTGGCCGTGAAAAACAGCGGGATCTGCACGTCGTAGAACTCACCGGGCCGAAGCAACTCGGGGGCCTCGTGCGAGCGGCGGTGGGTAAGATTGAGCACGCCGGAGGAGACGAGCCAGGATTTCCCCTCCGAGGTCACCTCATTCAAACGCACGGCAAGCTTCGCGACCGGGACATCGGCGCTCACCCGCACTTGCAGAAGCGGCGTTCCGACCACGTCCACATCGCTCTCGAGGGGCGCTGAGTCGAACGTCAGCGACTTGGCATCATCGAGCGACTGCTCCTGTGGAAGATCAACCGGGAAGAAAAATGCGTCCGGCTCCCCGCGCTGCAGGCCGACGATGCCGTCGGCCTTGTATTCAAGCTCGCAGGGCGTCTCAGGTGCTCCCGCAAGGCCGCTGCGGTTGAGATATAGCACCTGCGAGGTGATTCGCGGCGAGGGCCACACATCCTCGGCAACCCAGCGCCCCGGGACGGGGCGCGGATAAACCTCGATGGGAGTCTTCTCGCATAAATAAACCCGGAACATGGGTTCATCCATGATTCCAGTCGCAACGCCCCGCAGCCAGTGCTCCCACCAGCGAACTTCCTCATGGACCCAGTCAAGACCCGGGCCCGGATCGCCATCATCGGGATAGTTGTGCGCCCACGGACCGATGAGGCATTTGCGCGGCACGGTGAGGTTGGCCATGAGCCGCGCGTTCACATTGACGAAATGATCGGTCAGGCCCCCGACGGCGTACACCGCACATTTGATGCGGCTGTAATCAACCGCGACGGATCCGGCCTGCCAGTGCGCATCATAGCGCTGGTGGGAGGTCCATTGACTGAGAATGGGAGGCGCCGCCTGTAGGCGGCTCAGCCACATTTGCCGCCAGCGCTCCCCGACAATCTGCGGATCCGGCGGCGCGGTCATGACCGTCTGGAACATCGTGCCCCAGTAGTAATTGGCGTTGCAGAGCGCGCCCCCCAGATAGTGCGCATCGTCAGTGAACTGGTTGTCGGTGAAGCACACGGGCATGATGGCCTTGAGTTGCGGTGGTGCCATGGCCGCCACTTGCAGCGTGGTGAAGCCGCCCCAGGAGATCCCGCGCATGCCCACACAGCCGTTTGCCCAGGGCCGCGTTGCCAGCCACGCGATGACCTCGAGCGCGTCCTCGTGCTCCTGGCGCGTGTACTCACCCTGCAGCAGCCCCTCAGATTCGCCCGAACCGCGGATATCGACGCGTGCGAACGCGATGCCATGCTGGGCCAGTCGCGCGCCCGTGTGATTGTCGAGCGCGCGGGTGCCATCGCGCTTGCGATAGGGAATGTACTCGAGCACCACCGGCGCGGCGACGGTGTCTGCTCCCGCGGGGATCCAAAGACGCGCCGCGAGACGCGTTCCGTCGGTAAGCGTCAGCCACTCGTTCTCGATGATGGTAAACGACCGTACGGGTGGCAGCGTCCACTCAGCCGGGCTGCGCCCGGCAGCAGTGTTCGGGTTCAGATCGCCGGGTGCGCTCATGTCACGTGTCACCTCCGATTGCTCGCTGCTCATCATTACCGTAGCACCTCTTGGCGGCCGCAGCGCTGGGCGCGGTGAGGCAATCGAGCTGATTTATGAGGGATTTCACCGGCTGGCAAGGCGGCAGCGGCGTGATCCGCGACGCGGCCGCCGTTGCGCTTGACCCCTAAATCGTTGGTACGTTTTCCTCAATCCTGAGCCGAAGTCCTAGGTATGATGGTACCCACGAGCGCGCGCTCCAGAGGCGCGAGTGCCGCGTTGCGATAGGGTCGGCTCCCAAGTCGGCTCGCTTATCCGAGCAATGGACGCTGTCTAAATCAGAGGTCCAGATCATGGCAACGACATCGACCGGCGACCGACGCGCACCCCCCGCAGCGCTTACGCGTACACCGCCGCGCGGTCCTGGGCTTTTCCGCGAGGAGCTTCTCGGCGCCGCGCCCGCCCGCACCATGAGCAATCTGTTTCGTGATCTGCGCCGTGTGAATCGCGGGCAGTTCATTGGCGAGGATCCCGATCGCCACTCCCAGGGTGCGCGGCTGCCGATCGACCGCACTCAAGGCCACGGCCGCTGGGAGCTTTATCGCCTCAATCATGATCTGTATGTCGTCGCCGCGGACTGCGTATACGACACGCCGCGCGATGAAGTCGTTGCCGGCGAGGGCTTGATCGAGTTTTCGCTGCGCCTGTCGGGTCGTCTGCAGATGAATCTCCCCGGGCGCGCCGAGCCTCTCCAGGTCGAGAGCCCTTCGCTGCTCACGCTGCACCAGCCTGTTGGGATGTCAATCACGGAGCGCATTGAGCCGAATCGGCGCGATGCGGTCGTGTCGCTGTATTGCAGCCCGCAGTACTTACGCACGCTCGTCCAGCGTAACGGCATCTGCCGCTGGCCGCTGTTTGATGCCATCGAAGCTCACGGTTCCGGCAACGTCTGGCATCAGCTAAGTCCGCTCTCGCCTTCGCTGATTTATGTCGCCCAGGGTCTACTTGACAGCCCGTACCATCACGGCACGCGACTGCTGCATGCGGAGGCCAAGGCGCTCGAGCTGCTGTGCGAGTTGCTGCGCGAGGTGGACTCGGACGCGGCGGACACGAGCGGCTCGGTACGCAGCGAGTCCGAACTGCGGCGCCTCAACCTCGCGCGACGCATGCTCAGCTGTCAGTTCAATCCGCCGCCGCGGATCGTCGACGTGGCGCGGGCCGCGAGCATGAGCAAGTCGACACTGAAGCGGGCCTTCACCGCCCGCTTTGGCATCAGCGTATCCGACTATGGCAGGGAGCGACGCATGCGTCATGCGCTCGAGCTGTTGCGCTGCCAGCATCTGCCGGTGGGGGAGGTTTCCATTGCCGTCGGCTACAAACATCAAACGAGCTTCACTTCCGCATTCCGCGAGTTTTTCGGCTTTCTGCCGCGCGATGCGCGCCTGGACCGCCCCTAGCGGCAAGCCACGCGGGAACTCACACCGCAGCTAGCACAGACCGCTGCGACGCAACGCCGGCGTAAACGCCGGCACTTCACCGCGTTTGCGAAACAGTTCATGGCAGGCGTGCAGAGCGCTGCGGTCGAGCTGCACACCCAGACCGGGAACCGCCGGCGCTCGCACGCCGCCGGCGCGCACGTCCCAGCGCTCGCCGAGCACAAGATCCTCGCTGATGAGATCGATCAGGCTCTGCGCGGGCCGGGCGAGTTCGGCAGTACCGATGCCCAAGTGCACAATTGCCGCCCAGCCGATGCCGCTTTCGGCATGCGAGCGCAGCCACATCCGCCGCCCGGCCGCGCCGAGCGCGTGCGCCAAGCGCCGCACGCCGGTGATGCCGCCGCACGCGTCGAGGGTGGGCACCACGGCCACATGCGGGTAAAACCGCACGGCGTCAAGATCCGCGCAGTGTGCGGAGACGTTGACGTTGTATTCCAAAGCAAGCTGCTCCATCTCGTGCAGGGACTCCACCGGTTCTTCGACATTTTCCAGCAGCGGCGCGACCTCACCCAGCAGATGGCGCGCCGCGGGCAGCGCCATCCCCATGTTCGCATCGATGGCAATGTGTGCACACCCCGCCAAGGCCGCATGCACGGCACGCACGGTGGCAATGTCGACCTCGACGTCGTGCACTCCAACCTTGAATTCGAAAATGCTGGCGCCGCTCAGGGCGACGCTCTGCCGGGCGAGCTCTGCGAGTTGGCCTGGCGCACGCGCCGCATCCGGCGGGCTGTACGCATAGCTCACGAACGGCGCGGCTTCGCGCAGCGCGCCGCCCAAGAGCTCGTACACGGGCACGCCGTCCGCCTTGCCGATCAGGTCCCACAGCGCGATATCGACTCCTCCCCAGGCGGCCACGCGCGCTTTCAGCAGCGGGGTTCCGAAGTCAATGTGATCCGGTAGGCAATAGCGCCTGAGTTCGGCACCCGCACGCGGATCCAGTCCGACGAGGGCGGGCGCGAATTCATGCTCGATAACTCCAGCGGCAAACGCGTAGGAGCAGTCGCCCAGGCCCGTAATTCCCGCGTCCGTGTGCACTTCGACGATGGTGCGCGTGGACTGGTCGTTCAACCCCGCAGACATGAGCGCCGAGCGGCGGTAGGGAATGTTGACAGGAGTTGCGTGAATGGCAGTTATCTTCATAACACCTGCAAGTCAAATCCACCGCGCCGCCGATAAGGACGCGCGCCGCGGTGGTTGCCGCTGCGCTGCGCGTCAGGCCCGCATCCTGAGTCCCTGTGGATCGAACGGAGCCTCCCGCAGAATGCGCGCCGGCAAGCGCTGCGAGAGAACCTGCACCTCGGTGTCGGCGACGAGGTCGGGCGGAAGGTACGCAAAGCCCAGGGAGTATCCGAAAGTATGGCTGAATGCGGCCGAGGTGAGGCGCGCCACCGGCTTGCCATTGACGAAGACCGGCTCGCCGCCGACCGGATCGGGATCGCGCGATTCGATCGCGAGCAGCGTCAGCCGTCGGGCAAGCGGCTGCGTGCGCTCCGCAACCACCGCGTCGCGCCCGACGAATGGACCCTTGTCGGTGCACACGAAGCGTGACAGGGCCGCCGCAGCGGGCGAGTAGTCGCTTGAGTACTCCCGACCCCAGGTGCCGTAACCTTTTTCCAGGCGCAGCGCGTTGAGCGCGCGCAGGCCGAAGTGGCGCAATTGGAGCTCGCGCCCCGCCTCAAGCAACGTTTCATAGACATGACGCTGATTGTCGGCCGGCATATAAATTTCGTAGCCGAGCTCGCCGGTAAACGAGAGGCGCAGCACGAGGCACTCCGCAAGCCCGATGTGCATCCAGCGGCTGCTCAGAAATGGCAGGCCGCGCGCGGACACGTCGGCCGTCGTCACCCGCGCAAGCAGCGCGCGCGCCTGGGGCCCGGTGATGGCGAAGCCGCACAGCTCGCGGGTCAGACTGCGAACCGTGACCGTCGCATCGGCGAGGTGCTGTACGAACCAGCGCAGGTAATAGGTCTCTGCGCTCGGGGAGCCGAACAGGAGCAGTCGATCGACGTCGAGGCGCACCACGGTGACGTCGCCGAGAATGCGGCCGCGCGGCGTCAGAATGGGACTCAGGGCAATGCGACCGGTCTCGCGCGGCAAGTGGTTGGCGAGAATGCCGTCGAGCCAGCGCGCAGCATCCGCGCCGGCAACCTCGAGCTTGCAATAGCAGGAGGTCTCCCACAGACCCACGCCGCCGCGTACGGCGCGGCATTCGGCCGCCACCGGGGCAAAGGAAGCCGAGCGGTGAAACGAGGGTGCCTCGTGAGCCTGCGCAGCGCTCGCGGCATACCAGAGCGGCACTTCGAAGGCGGCGGCCACTCCAAACACCGCTCCCGCCGCGGCTAGCTGTCCGTACACAGGCGAGGTGCGCACGCCGCGCGCGGCGGGCAGCTCCTCGTTCCAGCAGGGCAGGATGAAGCGGCGCTGGTAGTTCTCGCGCGTCTTGGCGCGCACGTACGCGGCGTTGGCAAAATCACCATAGCGGCTGACGTCCATGGCAAACACGTCCATTCCCGGTTCGCCATCGACGATCCAGCGCGCGACGGCGAGCCCGATCCCACCGCTTTGCGACAGGCCCATCATGCAACCCGCGGCGACAAATGAGGTTTCCTCGCCTGCCAACGGGCCGATGATAGGGTTGCCGTCGGGCGAGAACATCATGCCGCCATTGACGACACGTTTGACGCCCGCGCCCAGCATGGCCGGCATGCGCTCCAGCATTTTGCCAAGCGGCGCGACTATGCGTTCGGTGTCCGGCGGCAAAAGCTCGACTCCGAAGTCAAGCGGCGTCCCATCGACGGCCCAGTGGCGGCAGTCCTGCTCGTACGTGCCCACCAGGAGTCCATTGCCTTCCTGGCGCAGATAGACCGCGCCGTCGAAGTCTACCGTGTAGGGAATCTCCGCGCCGAGCCCCGCGAGCTGCGGGATTTCGTTGGTGATCAGATACTGATGCTCGAGCGGCACGATGGGCAGCTCGACGTGCATGAGCCGCGCCACCTCGCGCGCCCACAGACCCGCCGCGTTCACCACATACTCGGCGCGCAGCACGCCGTGCGGGGTGGTGAGTTCCCATTCGCGCCCGGGCAGCCGGCGGATGGCGGTCACGGGCGTATGCCGGTAGATCTCCGCGCCCGCATCGCGCGCCGCCTTGGCGTATGCATTTGTGACGCCGGTCGGGTCGACGTTGCCGTCGTTGGGATCAAACATCGCGGCGCGGTAGTGCGCGGTCTCAATCAGGGGATTGCGCGCGCGAACTTCGGCAAAGTCGATGAAGTGCAGCCCGACCTGCAGGTGCTGCGCTTTCGCATGCTCCGACTTAAAGAAGTCATGCTCCTGCTCGGTGACGGCGAGGTAGATGCAGCCCGTCTGATGGATGCCGCAGGAAACGCCGGAAACTCGCTCAAGCTCCCGGTACAGATCGATGGTGTAGGCTTGCAGCGATGCGACGTTGGCGTCGCCGTTCAGGGTATGTACGCCGCCCGCCGCATGCCAAGTGGACCCGGCGGTGAGTTCCGCACGCTCGAGCAGCACGACATCCCGCCAGCCCAAGCTCGTCAGGTGATACAGCACACTCGCGCCGACGACGCCGCCGCCGATGACCGCTACTTGCGCATGCGCCTTCATGTTGATCGTGAGTCCGCGAGAACTGCCCTAATTATCCGAGGCTCAAGGCCTGACTGACTGAGGAATACCGAGAAAGAAGTGAGGCTAGGGGGCCGATGGGCGCGCGCGCCACAGGCGCTGCACGCCCATGAGCGGCAGCAGCGATGCCAATGCGAGTGCATCCGCCACCGTCGCAAGCCACTGTGCGCTGCGCAGCCCATCGGGGCCGATCAGCTCGCCGGAGAGAAAGGGGCCTGCCACAAGGCCTGCGAAATTGGCGGTCGTCACGAACGCGCCGAGCCGCTCCGAGGCGTGGTCCGCGACGATGAGTGCGAACTGATATGCGGCAAATACCGGCCACGCAAATGTGAAGGCCGCGAGCGCTGCGCGAAAGACTCCGGCATCGGGGGAGCGCAGCATCCACACGGCGACGATCGTCACCATGAAGGCGGCCAGGAGCGGCGCGTTGCGGCCCAGGCGCTTGCCGACCAGCAGAACGAATACCGATCCTAGAATGGCGCTCGCGGCAGAGACCGAGACGCTCGTCTCAACACTTTGCTGAGCGATACCCGAGCTCACACCAATGACCTCCAGGTACGGCCACAACGAGCCCTGCCCGAGATAAAAAAGCGCAACCCCGAAAACACCGAGCCATGCGTACGGCGCGATCGTCGCAACGCGCGCCCCTTTCCGCTCGGCAGCCCCCGCCACAGATTGCGCCGGCAGGCAGCGAGCCGCAGCGATCCCGCACGCGGCAAGCACTGCGAGCCCGACAAATGCCGATTGCCAGCCGAGCGCCGCGGTCAGGCCCGGCAGAGCGGTAATGGCGATGAAGCCGAATACGAGCTGACCGATTGACCACAACGCAACGCCGCGCTCCGGCTGCGACCGGGCAAATACGGCGAATGCGACTCCCATCGCAATGCCACCGCCCAAACCGCCTGCGAAGCGCGCCCCTAGAGTGAGCGCCACGCCGCTCGACAATGCCGACAGGAGGTCGGCGCCCGCCAGAAGCGCCATGCCGGCCGTGGTGAGCGCACGCGCCGAACGGCGCCGCAGCTGCAAGGCTGCGATCACGGTCCCCAACAAAGCGCCGAGGGAGTCGGCCGCGGCAAAGAGCCCGATGGCTTTCTCATCCCAACGCAGCTGCCGTGAGAGCACCCCGGCGAGCGCTGGCAGTACGTTGAGCACGGCGACCGCCATGATGGCCGCATAGGCAGCGCCGAACTCGGCGCGCAGGATCCGCCTTGAAGCTGCGCTGCGCATCCTTAGCGCGGTGTCGACAACGGCACGCCGTGCGCTCTTGAGCGCGCGCGCCTAAATGCGCTAGAAGTCCACGTGCAGATGCACGCCAAACGTAAGCGGCCGCCCCCAATATTGTAGGTCGCCCGGCTGGACGGTGCCAAAAGTATTGGCGTCGATGCGGCTCACTTCGTGATCGTTCGTCAGGTTGCTGCCATAGAGTGCGATCGACCAGTTGCGGAACGCGTAGGCCACCTGGGCGTTCAGGATCTTCGAGGACGGAATCTCGCGATACTCCGTATTCTCAGGACTGAACTGGGTAAATGCATCGCTGCGATAAGTGTAATCGACATCGAAGTTCATTTTGCCCTGCGGCATCGGCACCACATAGTTGCCGGAGGCGCTGACGATCGTGCGTGGGAAATACGGCGTGCGATCGCCGTCGGCGGCCTCGAGATTCGGAATCGCACCGTTCGCCTTCGCATCGGTGTAGGAGCCGCTCAGTGCGAGAGTCAATGCGCTCGTCGCCCGCCAGCGCGTCTCGAGCTCGAAGCCCTGGCTCTTCACCTTGCCGCTGTTTTCCGTGAAATTGTAGCCGCAGCTCAAGTCATGGACGGTCTGCACGTCGCGCCAGTCGATGTAGAACGCGTCCACGTTCATGAGTACCCGCCCATCGTCGAACGTGCCCTTCTCGCCGAGGGTGTAGCTCCACAGATTGTCCGGACCAAACGCGACCGGCGCCTCCTTCAGGCCAATCGCCGCGAGCGCCGCGCCGCAGAACTCGATCGGCGCGGGCTCGTTGACACCGCCGTAGCGGAAGCCGCGCGCTGCCTCGCCGTAGACCATGACGTCGTTCGTCAGTTTATAGGCAAGCACCGCGCGCGGATTGGCGCCGCTTGAATGCTGCTCGCCGGTGGTGGTTTCCGGCATGCCCGGTCCGATCGCCCCGGCGATTCCTGCGAAGTAGAGATTGAAGTCATCGTGGAAGTCGAAGTATCGGGCGCCGAGTGTCAGATCGAGCTTTGGCACAATTGTGTATGTCGCTTCGCCGAAGAGCGCGAACTGGCGCTCCTTGACGTTGATGTCCCCGTAAAAGACCTCATTCGGTACCGGCGTTCCATATTGCAGCGAGCTGAAGGTCGGGTCGCCGATTTCCGCCCCGAAAACTTTGTCGAAACCTGGTTCGAGGTCGTTTTGTGGGTAAGCGCGCGTGTACCGATCGAAATACGCGCCAGTAATCCAGCGCAGCCTTTGGTCGGGATTCGAAACGAGACGCAGCTCTTCCTGAAAATCGTGAACATCGTTCGCGTTGCTATTGGGTGATGGCAGCCGATCACCGGGTGTCAGCAGAGCCTCGCCGAGATATTCAAAGGTCTCATCCTCCTGCAACTGGCGTTGCGTGTACGAGGTCGAGGAGACCAGGTGCGCGAAAGATACATCCAGATCTGCGGTGACGTTATAAAGCTTGAAATAATCGGTGAATTGCTCGGGCGTCAGCGACGCGTAGGTATACGCGCCGAGTTGCGGGAAGACCGCATTCCTGCCGAGCGCGTTGAGCCTCGCCAACGTTGCGCTGGCATCTACGATGAGCGTATCGACCGGCTTCCAGCGCACCGCAAG
>Ga0302324_100016397_pt1 | contig 14763 bp, 11 predicted proteins | sample Palsa_T0_1_FD_201949 | JGI IMG/M metagenome (GOLD analysis project Ga0302324, IMG submission 201949) | Peat permafrost microbial communities from Stordalen Mire near Abisko, Sweden - Palsa_T0_1 | ecosystem: Environmental > Terrestrial > Soil > Palsa > Peat permafrost | place: Sweden: Abisko...
CGGTTGCTCTCTTTTTATCAACAGAAAACAAATCCGAAAAACCCAAGAAAGGAGCCCGGCAGAACGCGCCCCTGAACTTTACTCCTTCAGGCTCATCCTTGGATTAGAAAATGCTATCACCGCTGCGGCAGGTAGTGGCTCAATTTGAGAATGGGCGATTGATTGTTCATTTTTCGGCCGCAGAGGGCTTCGGCGCTGATACGGAAGGTACTTTTTCAGGCCCTGAAACATGTTTCGTGATGAGGTACGTCACGCCCGATCCGATGATTATACCCAGGACGGTGCCGAGGATGGTCCAAAAGATTCCCCACTTATGTAGTCCAGTGTGATGGCGACTACTGTTGGTTAGCAACTGCGTAGCCGCATGCTGGTTGTAGCGAAATACCAAGTCCTCCAATTCCCCATGTAGGTCTGCCAGTTTGCTGTAAGCGTCGATCAGAGACGATACCCCTGATTCCCATTCTTCATCCCACTTGTTCCTGGCCTTTGCATGTTTTCCTCTGCCCGCTAAATCATCTATTTCTTGCAGGCGAGCTTCGATCATTGGACGCGTCGGTGCCATCCCGAAGCCTTCCGTCGATTCTCGAATTGGGAGTACCTTCTCCCGATAAGAATCGTAGATCGGTCCAAATTTAACCGTAAGGGCTCCCAGTGCAATCTCGTAGGGTTCAATGATCGCGCGACGCAAATGCTCCCCGGCACTGGATAACTGATCTGCTCTCTTCTCGGATGGGTTCATGGGGTCCAGCAATGTCGCCATGTGACTAAGGGCATCCCTTAGGTTCGCCATCGAGCAGGTATGAGCGATTCCCGCCTTCCTTTCCAAGAAATGGGCTGCCTTGTCTGCTTTTGTGTAGTTATCGCGAATCAGCACGAGGAAACGGATGAATAGATCCATCTCCTCTGGCGAAAAATGCTTGAAGGGGTCCTCAGACATTGCTGGCGTACCCATATTCGGGAATTGTATCGCTTCCAGTTACCTAACGCCAGAAAAAGTGGGAAATTACACGCACTAAGGCTGCGCCATTTGGCTCAGGTGAATGCACCGGGCTTGGAAATTTTACTTCTTTGGTCGCTTGAAAAGCGCGAGAAACCGATATCCAGCAGCTACCAATGCTGACGATTCAGCCGGGCTAAGAACCTTCTCGCCTTTGTGGTTGTAACCACCGTACTGTGTAGAAAAATCGTACTTCAGGTTCACATTTTTCTTTCGCTGATTACGAATATACTCAAGGGTAACGTCCTCGGGCTGGACGTGATCTTCTCGGGCGATCAGCGCATCGAGTTTTTTTTCTAGAGTGGACATGTCGCACCTAAACATTACATCCGGGGCATTTCGACGGCCACATGTCCCGGGTTGTGTTGCGGTTGCTGACGCTAGGGGGGTCAAAGGATGCATCAATGACTTTAGATCATATTGCACAAGACGACCGCTGTCAACCCGAAAAGGAACTCGCACACGGGTTCAAAACTGCCTGTGGGTAGCGCTACGAGTCTCTACGCTCGTAGCATCCCTCACCTATCTTGATTGTAATCCGAATGGTACCCAAAAGGCAGGTTCGTCTTTGGCTTGCTTGAGCGGTCATCCATGACTTCAAGCGTGACAGAATCGCGCCGGAAGTCAAGAGGGACGAATTTTCAAATTGAGCCACTACCCTGCGGCATCGGGCGGTTTATTTTGCTTTCGGAACAGGTTTCGCGAACCTCGACTCTTCCACCGGCGCGTTCGGCTTCACTTCGGTCAGCGTGTAGTCCTCCCTGCCGCTGACCCATCCGAAGGTGTATTTGAACGGCATCATAACCCCGGCCACCGGCCGATAATCGGAGTAGTCCCACTGCGTCGGGACGCGGCCCACCGCCGAATTGGCGTAGCGGATCATCCGCCTGAGCAGGCCGGTCTTCTGGTCGAAATAAAACGTCGCCACCAGGCCGGGGGCACGCGATCCCTGGACGACGTAGATGTCACGGCCGTCGATAGTAGTCGGATAGCTCACCCGCCAGTTGGTGAAAAAATCCTTGATGTGCCCTGGAAAGGCCATTTGCCCATCCAGCTTGGCTCCTTCCAGCGCGCTTGCGGTCCAGGAATATTCCTGAACCACGGTCAGCGGCAGAACAACCGATGCGTCGCGGCCATCGGTGACTCGTTCCAGGTCGCCTTCACGCTGGTGGACGATGGTGGTCAATTGATTCGGGGCTTTCGCATAGACCTCGGCCGGATCGCCTTTTTCGTTTCCGAACAACAGGCTGGTCCCTTTGGCCGTATAACTGGTCAGCTTCGCCAAATTGTCGGCGCCGCCGAGAGCCTGGATATACTTGTCAAAAATCGCCGCGGCGGGGGGCACCGCTGTTCCGGAAGTAGCCTGGGTCAGGACATCCGGCGGCGTTGTAACGGGATCACTGTAGATCGCGTCGATGGGAGGCGTCGTAGCCGGACCCCCGGTGCCACGATGGCAGGTCCAACAAGTCACCATCTGGGCGCCGCCGAAATTGCTCTTGTTGATGCCTTGCATCATCGCTATCATTTTGCGAGCGACTTGTTTCCGGGGAATGTCTTTATCCCACTGTGGATCGGAGCCTCCGGCGCCGACATGGCAGTCGCCGCAGCACACGTTGAGGGCGGCCGAAAAAAGGCCCATGGTCCCCATGAACTCGTCTACGGTAAGACCCTTCAGGATCTGGATATTCTTGAACACGTCGTCCGCCATCTGCGGCTTGGCCTGCGCGAAGGCGACGCCCCCGAACGGCACGGCCGCCCCCAGCCACGCCACCGCACTGCCAAACATCCATCGTTTCGCCTTCATCGATAGCTCCTCATGGTCCTCATCCTCATAGGAAATTGAATGATATAAAGCGATCCGAAGCAAAGTCAAACGGTCCTTGCATATAAGAGGGTGACGCCCCCACGAACTGGCGAAACTTCCGATCTCTGAATGCGTTGGTGCGCGCCAGTCTGACCTTGCTAGCGCGTTGAAGCGGTCCGATTCTCGGCGAGCAAGCTTTCCACCTGCGCGTAGAATTCGTGCGCCGCTTGGCGATAGAGTTCGCCGCTGGCCGGTCCCGGGAATCCGGCATGAACGAAGCGCACTCGCCCATCGCGGCCCAGGAAGAACGTCGTCGGCCAGGAATTCAGGTTGACTGGCTGCGTCAGCTTCGCGTCGCGATCGTCCGGCGTCCCGCCCAGCAACACAGTGTAATCGATCCCGTACTCCTTCATGAACGCGCGCAAACGTGTCGGGTTCGTTAGCTGATCGCCTTCCTCGAATGAAAGCGCCACAACTTCGAGGCCCTCGCCGCGATACTTGCGATACAGCTCGGCTAGGAATGGCGCTTCGTCGTGGCAATTGGGGCACCAGCTTCCGGTGATGTTCACCAAGACAACCTTGCCCTGAAAGCGCGCGTCGGTATTCGAAACGATTTTGCCATTGAGATCGGGGAAGCTGAACCTAAATGGTTCAGTGGGATCCTTGACCGTCGTGTGATGATCCGGATCGGTCGGCGGCGCGAGGCCCTTGGCGCGTGCGACATCGGGCCGCGTGCCGGTCATCTGGCTTTTACCATGCAGATCCGTCATGTCGATCGCGAGCGTCCCATCGCTAGCGGGCGTAAGGATCATGAGCGACGGCCGGCCGCCCGAGAAATGACTCAGGACAAACTTGCCATCCTTATAACTGCCGGTCAACGCGCCGGTGTCGCCATCCACGCGCAAAATCGCGGCCGTGACATCCGAGGCGCTCTTCTGCTGAACGATCAGACGCCAGGCCTGCTCGCCCTTGGCGCTTTTCACGCCCACTTCCCAAAGTCCGTTGATGGAGGGAGCGGCGGCGGTTGAGCTTGCCATTGCCTGATGCCGGTGCGCCGCGATCGGATAGATCTTCTTCAACATCGGCCCATACTGACCGACTAGCGCGCCATCCTGCAGTTTGGCTTCGAGCTTCGCGGCGTAAGAATCGAAGTTCAACACAAGCGAGCCGTCATGGAAGCTTGCACCGCTGGCGACGACCTTGTCTTCTCCATTGAACAGCCAGCCCTGGATGTTGGATCCATCGCCCGCGATCTGGAGCCGGAACGGGATGTCCTGGCCATTAAAGGTGATGGTGGCGTCCCAAAGGCCAGCCGGCGATTGTGCCCCATCTGTTTGAGCAACGGCCACGGGCGCGATGGCAAGAAGGAGAGCAGCCAAGAATTTAGTCTTCACGTTGGCTCCTTTCGGGAACAAGTGATTTGGTAGTTCTTAGTATACAGTTTGAGAACGGTATGATTTAGTCCTTTCGCCATTCGATTGGGAAGAGCTGTCCAGCCTTCGCCGGATCCAGCTCCACCCCGGCGAGTTTCGCGGCTCTAGCCAGAACGGGATCGCGTCCGGCGGCCAGGTCGGCCGGCGACGGAAGAATCAACTCGTCGGGAACAACGCCGGTGTGCTCCAGGCTTTTGCCATCGCTCATGATGAGGTCGGCATCGGTGATCGACGCGCCGTAGAAAATCTGGGTGTCGGCGCCTTGATGAAACTGGTAGCGGCGCGACTCCATGACCAATCCCGAGCTGTGATCCCCGAGCACAGTGCCGCGATGCTCGAGTTGGATGACGCGCGCGAAAAGCTCGGCCGCGGACGCCGACCGGCTGTCCACCAGCACGATCAATTTGCCGGCGAACGCGTTCGCGCCACGGGATTTTGCGAACTGGGGCTTCAGATCGGACTTCCGGCCGACGCGCCGTGCAATGGTCACATCGTGATCGATGACGCCAGAGACCAGGCGCTCGAGAGTCGTTATCAATCCGCCGGGATTGCCCCGCAAATCCAAGATGAGCGTCTGGTACTTCCGCGCATCCTTGATCAGACGGTCCACTTCTTCGTCCGGCATAAAGAACTCCGGCATTTTCCAGATCACTAAACTCTCGCCGAAAGTGGCCAGCCGTTGCCGGTTCTCGCCCTCGCCGTTCTGCTCATCGCGCACTATCTGCCAGAAATCGCTGTCGTTGGTGAGATCCACAACCTGCTTGCCCCGAGTGACTTTGGGTGTGACATCCACCTTGCGCGTCGCGCCGTCCGGCCCTCGCACCGTGAGGCTCATCATCGGCAACGACAGCAGAGTGTTGAAAATGTAGCTCATGGTGGCGAAGTTGTTGCGCTGTGGCGCCATTCCCTCCCAGGTGAGGACTTCGTCGCCCGCCGCTAATTTCTCCGCGGCGTCGCGATTCGGACGAACCGCCGTGATGAAGCAGCGATCTCCGATCATCTGCTGGATATAACCGTATTCCCGGTGAACAAAGCGGGAAGGCGGCAGAAAAAACGTATGTGAATCTTTCAGTGCGTCCAGGGTTTGGCCGATCGTCGTGAATGCCTCGCCGATGCTGTTGGCGGATTGCAGCCGGGCATCGGCCGCTTTGAAACGCGCGCGCATGTCGATGCCGTGATAGGTGGGATCGTAATAGTGATGCTCGATCGCATCTTGCACGTCGCGCAACATCTGCCGCGCCCGATCGCGCTGAAAGTTGTCGAACTGAGTCTGAGCCGGCAGGCGCAACAGGGCAGCGGCCATAATGGCGCCAATCGCAAGCGGCCGCAAGTTAATCCTTAATGCTGGACGACGGCGCGGGTTGTTCCGCCAGCAGGCGATCCACGTCAGCTCGAAACACGGACTCCCGCACCGCGCCGATGTAGGATTTGGCCGCGCGGCCATTGCGATCGAGTAGCACCGTGGTGGGCAGTGCCTCAACCGCGGGCGCCGACCGCAAAGCGAAATCGGGCATGAGCACGGGATAAGGCAAGTGGAATTCGCTCATGAACGACTGCACCGCGCGCTTGCCGCCCTCGGCACTCTGATCCACCCCATCCATGGAGACGCCGACGATCGAGAGACCTTTATAGCGATAGTCGCGCGCCAGGTCGATCAACCCAGGCGTCTCTTGCCGGCAAGGAGCGCACCAACTGGCCCAATAGTTGATGAGCACCACCTGGCCGCGATGATCGGAGAGGCGCCAGGAGCCGCCGTTGAGTTCGGGCAGCACCAGGTCAGCCACAGGCTTTCGATCCTTCACTTCCTTGACGCCGGCCGCTTGATCGGTCCAGCTTTGCGACGCAAGCGCGATCCACAATACGGCGGCGGCGAAGAGCACGTATTGGAGAATCGTTCGGAGGTTTAGTTTGTTTTCCAACCACCTTCATTATATCGGCCGAATACGACATCCGAGGACCGCGGAACGTTTGAGAGGATCGGAGACAGCCTGTTTTCTTGGGATAAACTGGACAGAGGCCGCGAGGAAAATCTGGCTTGTCCGCCGAGCAATTTGGAACCAACGACGAAGGCATTTCCAGCAACCAGGGATCACCCGGCGCGGAAGAAGCCGAAACGCCGTTTTTCACTCGCACCATCCGGCCGAGCGACACGCTCGCCGGAACGGTCATCGGTTCTTATCATTTGTTGCAACTCCTGGGACACGGCGGGATGGGTGAGGTGTGGCTCGCCGATCAGAAGCTGCCGGTTCGGCGGCGCGTCGCCATCAAGCTGATCAAGGCCGGCATGGACACGCGCGAAGTTGTAGCGCGTTTCGAATCCGAGCGTCAGGCGCTGGCGCTGATGGATCATCCGGCCATCGCCAAGGTGTTCGATGCCGGCTCAGCGCCCGAAGGCCGGCCGTACTTCGTGATGGAGTTCGTCAGCGGCATTCCCATCACGACTTATTGCGACAAGCAAAAGCTGACCATGCGCCAGAGACTGGAGCTGTTCGTCCGCGTGTGCGAAGGCGTGCAGCATGCCCACCAGAAAGCCATCCTGCATCGCGATCTGAAGCCTTCCAACATCCTGGTGGGTGAGATCGACGGCGTTGCGGCCCCTAGAATTATCGACTTCGGTGTAGCGAAAGCAACCGCGCAGGGGCTGACGCCCGACACGATGTTCACGCGCGTGGGAACCATTGTCGGAACGCCCGGCTACATGAGTCCGGAGCAAGCTGATTCAGCGGGCGTGGACGTGGACACTCGCGCGGATGTGTATTCGCTGGGCGTGGTTCTGTATGAGCTGCTGGTAGGCGCGCTGCCGCTGGATTTCAGCGCGACGCCTCTGGATGAGGTTCAGCGCAAGCTGCGCGAAGAGGACGCTCCGCGGCCCAGCACCATGCTGCGAACGCTCGCCGGCCAGTCCCAGATTACGGCGCAAAACCGCGGCGCCGATGGTCCCACGCTCGCACGCCAGTTGCGCGGCGATCTGGACGCGATCGCCCTAAAGGCCCTGGAGAAAGACCGAGCCCGAAGGTATGCCACGCCCGCGGAGCTGGCCGCCGACATCGGAAGATATTTGCGCAACGAGCCGGTCGTGGCGCGCCCGGCCGGGGCCGCATATCGGGCTCGCAAGTACATTCGCCGCCACAGGGTCGCGGTAGGGGCCACGGCCATCGCCGCCGTTCTGCTGATCGCCTTTGCGGTGGCGCAAACGACTGAGCTGCGGCGCACGCGGCGCGAACGTGACCGCGCGGATCGCGTCACCGAGTTCATGACTGGCATGTTCAAGGTGTCGGACCCGAGCGAAGCGCGGGGCAACGACATCCGGGCCCGCGAGATTCTTGATAAGGCTTCGAAAGATATCGATACTGGCCTCGCTAAGGACCCGGAGCTCCAGGCCCAGATGATGGACGTGATGGGCAATGTATATGACAGCCTGGGACTGTACTCGACGGCCAAGCCGCTGCTCAGCCACGCCGTGGAGATTCGCCGGCGCACGCTCGGCGCCAGCAACCCGGACACCCTGAAATCGATGTACGATCTCGCCGCCATACTGATTGATGAAAGCCGCTACTCAGAGGCGGAGAAGCTGGCTCGTGAAACCCTGGACGCTCGCCGGCGTTTGCTTGGCTCCGAGCACCTCGATACCTTGAGTTCGATGACCCAGTTGGCCTTCATCTTGGACGGTGAAGGCCGCTACGCCGATGCGGAGAAGTTGAATCGCGAGGCCATTCAAGTTGGCACGCGAGCATTCGGCCCCCAGGACAAATCGACGATGAAGGCGATGAGGGGCCTGGCAATCGACCTGGCTTATCAAGGTAAATACGCTGATGCAGAGAAAGCATTTCGAGAGGTGCTGGAAGTTGATCGGCGTGTATTGGGTTCCGACCATCCTACTACGCTGGGCGACATGAACAACCTGGCCGCCGCGCTGCTCCAGGAGAGAAAGCTGGACGAAGCCGAAAAACTATATATGGATGCGATTCAGGCTGATCGCCGAGTGTTCGGGCCGGAACATCCTAGCACATTGCTGGCTATGGGAAGCCTGGCCCAGGTGTTGACCACCCAGAAACGTTATGCCGATGCGGAGAAACTGCTCCGCGAAACGCTCGATATCAAGCGCAAGCGGCTGGGCGCGGAACATCGTTCCACGCTGGTAACGGCTGGAAACCTGGCCAAGGTTCTCATGAGGGAGGGCCAGTATGCGGAGGCTGAGCGACTGATGCGTCAAACTCTGCAGACGGAAAGCCGAACGCTGGGCCAGCAACATTTCGATACGCTGATCACGATGGACAATCTGGGTGAACTCTTGAAGACAGAAAAGCGGTATTCCGAAGCCGAGAAGACGTATCGGGAAGAGTTGGAAGGGTGGCGTAAGGCGGTCGGTCTTTCTCACCCGAATACTGCCTCGGCGGCCTACAGCTTGGCTTGCGATCTTGCGCTCGAGGGGAAACAGGAACAAGCGCTCGATAGCTTGAAATTCGCCCTGGAGCATGCACTTCCAGCCGAAGACCGCCAGGGCTTGGAGAAGGATCCCGATCTGAACTCTCTACACGGCGATCCGCGCTTCGCTGCCTTGGTGGCATCCTCGGCCGCTCGGCACTAAGGTTTCCAGGCCGGTCCGCGCACCACTTTGCCCGGCAGCGCGTTCGTCATGCCCCCGTGTTCGATGACCGGTACGCCGTTCACCAGCACGTATTGCATCCCTTCTGATAATTGGTTGGGCTTTTCGAAAGTGGCGAGGTCGGTAATGACGCCGGGATCGAAAACCACAATGTCCGCCCACATGCCCGTCTTGATGACTCCGCGGTCGGCGAGCCGCAGATGCGACGCGGGCAGCGCGCTGAATTTGCGGATGGCGTCGGGCAGCGTGAGTGCGCCGTCTTCGCGAACGTACTTGCGCAGAATGTGCGGGAATGTTCCATAGGCGCGCGGGTGCGGGTGCTCCTGGCCAAGCAAGCCGTCAGTCGCGGTGCCTTGAGAATCGTTGCACACGCTGACCCACGATTGCTGGAGCGCGAGCCGGACGTCGGGTTCAGCCATGCCGAAGACGGCAACGTCGGTAGCCGCATTGTCTTCGATCAGGAAGTCGAAGATAGTGTCGAAGGCGTCTTTGTTCCAGAGCTTCGCGATTTCCGCGATGGTTTTGCCTTGCAAAGGCAGCAGTTTTGGATTCTGTACCACGCTGATCAGGATCGCTTCAGGGCCCGTGATCTCGTCCCATTCGTTATCCCAAGTGGTGCTGGGGGTCTGCATGTCTTTGCGGATTCTGGCCCGCGTGGCGGGATCTTTGAGGCGTTCGATGAGTTTGGCGTCGCCGCCATCGTGCGCCCAGGGCGGAATGAAGGCCGAGAAGCTGTTGAACCAGGCCGTATACGCGTACGTATTGGCGGCGATTTCGACTCCGGCTCGCCGCGCCTCATCTATATGCGCGACGATTTCGGGCATGCGCCCCCAATTCTGACGTCCCGCCGTTTTCAGATGCCAGATTTCGACCGGCACATGCGTTTCGCGGCCGATACGAATGGCTTCGTCGATGGCGGCGATGATGGCATCGCCCTCGCTGCGCATATGCGTGGCGTAAATGCCGCCGAGCTTGGCGCCCTCGGACGCAAGAGCGATCAGCTCTTCGGTGGTGGCATAGGGCGCGGGCGCGTATTGCAGCGAAGTGGACACGCCCACCGCGCCGTCGTGCATGGCGTCGCGAACCAGGGCTCTCATGCGGTCGAGTTCGGCGGGCGTAGGCGCGCGATCGCCATCGCCGATCACCGCCCTCCGCACCTGCGTGGCGCCCACGTAACTTGCAAGGTTAATGCCCATGCCCTGCTTTTCGAGACGGGCGAAAAACTCGCGGAAGGTGTTCCAGGAGGGGTCGATTTTATAGTGTTCATATGCGGCGTGATCAGCCGCGCGAATGGCATCGGTGAGTGGTGCGGCCGATCCGCCTTCGCCGGTAATCTCCGTGGTGATGCCCTGATAGATCTTCGATGGGAGATGCGGATTCACCAGTATGGATTGCTCCGACTGCCCCAGCATGTCGATGAAGCCCGGTGCGACCACCATGCCGGCGGCATCGATGGTCTGCTTGGCCGTGGCCGAATCAAGATGGCCGATGGCCGCGATATGGCCATCGCGGATTGCGATATCGGCGGCGTACCAAGGCGAGCCGGTGCCGTCGATAATATGACCGTTGCGGATGACCAGATCGTAATTCTGGCCGAACATGCTGAGCGGGACGAGAAGCAGAAGCGTGAACTTCACTCATCTAATATGGCACTAATGGTGCAAGTACCGGTCATCGAAACAGAACGGCTGAAGCTGCGGGGGCACCTTTCCGAAGAGGAATCGTGGGAGAAGCGCTGGGAGGAGATTCAAAACAAGATGTGGGCATAATGTATTATGACCATTACGTAAGGGTCTGCTTTATGAGCGAACATTCCAAAATCGAGTGGACCGAGGCGACGTGGAATCCAGTTCGCGGGTGCTTGAAGGTTAGCCCCGGGTGCAAGCATTGTTACGCCGAAACTTTTGCGGAACGATTCAGGCGTGTGCCTGATCATCCCTACGAGCACGGCTTCGATCCACGGCTCGTGCCTGAGAAGCTTATTGAGCCGCTGACGTGGGCGTCGCCAAAAGTAGTTTTCGTGAACAGCATGAGCGACCTGTTCCAGGATGCCGTGCCTGACGAATACATCATAGCGGTCGCCAAGGTGATGCTATGCGCGCCGTGGCACACTTTTCAAGTTCTAACAAAGCGATCCGCACGTTTGACGTTGCTGCTGCAGAATCAGCTTCGGCTCGCAGCAGCCGCGCAACATATTTGGTGGGGAGTTAGCGTGGAGGACAGGAAATATGGAGTTCCACGGATCGCTCATCTTCGCAACGCGCCTGCTCGCACGCGGTTCCTAAGCATCGAGCCGCTACTGGAGCACCTCGGCAACTTAGACTTGCGCGGTATAGACTGGGTAATCGTTGGTGGGGAGAGCGGTGCTGGGGCAAGGCCCATGAAAAAAGAATGGGTTGAGTCTATTCGTCGAGCCTGTAGAACTGGAGGAACGCGATTCTTCTTTAAACAGTGGGGCGGCGTCCAGAAAGGCAAGTTCGGGCGCGCGCTAAACGGACGCACATATGACGAAATGCCTGCCCAGTCAATAGGCCACGTGCCGTCTCGGGCGGAGCGGCTCAATCTGATACGCGAGGCTCTACCGCTTACTGGCGGGTGGCCCGACGTCCCCTTAGTTCAGCTCAAGCCCGAACGGGTGCTGGCCTAGCCGACCGTGTACCGGAGTTTTCGGTATGAAGCCGGTCGAATACTACAAAGATCGAGAACAAACCTACCTCAAGCATTTCTTTCTTGAGCGGTACCTAGAAACGGTTGCGTACCACATCGGCTTTTCACGGACTGAGTTCGTGTACGTGGATTGTTTCTCTGGACCATGGCGGGCTGCAGATGAGGAGCTCGGAGATACTTCCATTCGGATAGCTTTGGACAGACTAAACTCCGTCCGCACGGGACTTGCGCTAAGACAGAAGCATCCGGCGATCCGTGCCATCTTCGTCGAAAAATCTCCGGCGGCGTTCACCACCCTCCAACAGGTTCTGCGGGAACATTCTGGAGACGTCACGACTATGGCAATCCAGGGAGCATTCGAGGGAAACATCGGACACATTCTCGATCAGATTGGCTCGACATTTGCGTTTTTCTTTGTTGACCCCACTGGGTGGACCGGCTTTGCTATGGACAATCTTCGGCCCATCCTTCAGCGCACTAAAGGCGAAGTGATGATTAACTTCATGTACGACCATATCAACAGATTCCTCGGCTTTCGGAAAGCTTCCAACGAAGAATCGCTAGATCGGTGCCTCGGGTCGCCCGACTGGCGGAAGGTTCTGGATAGGCCAGACCGCGAGTCAGCGCTCGTTAACTTGTACGTCGATCAAATCCGCGCAACGGGAGGCTTCCGCTATGCGACATTCACACGGGTACTCAAGCCTCTTCATGACCGTGCCTACTTCTACCTCGTCTATGCCACGCGGCATGCGAAGGGGATAGAAGAGTTTCGTGAAGTTGAAAAGAAAGTGGCGAGGGAGCAAGAAGTAGTTCGGGAGAGGGCGCAGCGGGAGCACCGCGAAGATAGGAGCGGGCAGGCGGAATTCGGCTTTCCGGCCGATTCTCCATCCAAAGGGCTGCAGGACGAGCGAAAACAACAGCTACAGAAAGCCGAGGCCACGATCATCGCTCTGCTCCGAAAGGGGCCGGTCCTATACGAAGTACTTCAGCCGCAGGTCCTAGAAATGCCGCTGGTCCGGAAATCAGATCTAAATCGCATCCTTGTGAGCGGCCATCGATCAGGGCGCTTCGTAATTGACGGGCTGGGCCCCGGTGAACGAACACCCAAGTCGGGTTGTAAAATCCGCCTGGGTACGGAACCCTCAGCCAAGCGAGACTGAAGGGTCATGGCGAGTCTTTTTCAATCTTCTGTGCAAGTACCGGTCATCGAAACAGAACGGCTGAAGCTGCGGGGGCATGGCTTGGAGGATTTCGGCGCGTGCGCGGCCATGTGGGCGGACCCCGTCGTGACCCGCCACATCGGCGGACGGCCCTTTTCCGAAGAGGAATCCTGGACCAGGTTGCTGCGTTACGTTGGCCATTGGGCCTTGCTCGGCTTCGGATATTGGGTGGTTGAAGAAAAGCCGACAGGCAGCTTTGTGGGAGAGATTGGATTCGCCGATTATAAGCGGGATATGCAGCCGCCGCTCAAGGGCACGCCGGAGATCGGTTGGGCATTCGCGGCGCAATCCCACGGTAAGGGCTATGCGACGGAGTCCGTTCGCGCAGCCGTCGCGTGGGCCGATGCGCGCTTCGGTGCGGGCCCAACTGCGTGCATCATCGCTCCTGAGAACCTGGCGTCGATTCGGGTCGCGGAGAAATGCGGGTACCGGAAATTGCAGCTTGCCACGTACAAGGGGCAGCCGACGCTAGTGTTTGTGCGCTAGTTCGGCTTTACGCTAATGGCGCGATAAACGTCGGCGCTCTTATAGAAGACACCGTTCTTGGCCACCAGCCGGCAACGGCGGATATCACTGATGTGTTCCGCTGGATTGCCTTCCACAAGTACGAAATCGGCCAGCTTCCCGGGCGCAATTGAGCCAAGATCGTTATCATGCCTCAGCAGCCGGGCCGCATTGATGGTAGCGATCTGTAACGCCTTCGCGGGTGGGATTCCGGCTTGCACCTCCAACTCTAATTCACGATGCAGCATGATACCGGCCGTCGCGTCGGTTCCCGCCAGGATGGGAATGCCCGCGTCGTACAGTCGCTTGGTCATTCGCAACATGGCCGCGTAGGAATCCTTGTACAACTGGTCGTTCTGCTCGGTCACGGCAAGTCCGCCGGCGAAGGCGGCGCGCTGAACTTGTGCGGGCAGCCGGTCCAGCACCGGCGCGTAATCGGGAGACACCTTCCCAGGACGCCCCGTGAACATGCCCTCGAAAGTAGCCAGGGTCACATCAACGGTGGTGTGATGGCGTTGGAGCAGGCCGATAAAATCATTTACCTCTTTGGAATCCAGATCCAGCTTCGCGGCGTTTTCGCCCACGGCGCTAAAGCGTTCCGGGGTGCGGGTATCTTTCACTTTCGAGGCAAGAAAGTTTAGAAAAATAAAATTGATGTGTTGGATTTCGTCGGCGCCCTCTTCTACAAACTGGCTGGCGATCATGCCGTTTGGAATGTGGCCGCTCACTCGCAAGCCGCGCGCATGAGCGGCCTTCACTATGCCAGGAAAGAGTTCCGGTTTAAGCGAACTGTACACCTTGATCTGGACATATCCAAGATCGGCGTAGCGGTTTACGGCCGCTTGTGCTTCCTCGGGCGCATCGGCATACAGACCTGTCGGGGCCTGAAATGGTCCGCGCCCGTCGATAAATCCGGCTTTCCATACGCGCGGACCTATAGCCGCGCCACTGTCCCATTGGTCCTGAAGGTGCTTCAGCTCGTCGATATCGTTGCCCATGTCGCGAACGCTGGTGACGCCGCTGGCAATGTTCAGGAGCCCATCCAAGGCCTGGGCGTGCACATGCATGTCAAAAAGACCAGGCAGCAATGTTTCGCCCGTCCCATCAATTCGCGGAGCATCTTTCGGAACGCTGACACCGGCGGATGGACCAACCATGGTTATGCGTTCCTTGTTAATGACGACAGTTTGATCGTCGCGCATGGCCGCGCGCTCGGAGTCAAAAACGCGAACATGCTCCACCGCGAGCGGATGATCCGGATGTTGAGCCAATTCCCGCGCCAAGCGCGCGTTGCGGGCGTCCTCAGCCGCGCGATCGAGCGCATAGAGCCGATCGTTGGTTCCCTCCCAGCCCTCCCTCAAAATTCCGAACCATTTGCCCGGAGACGCGAAGAAGCGTTGGTCGTCATCCAGCCAGATAGTTTGCGGTTCGTAAGAAATTCCCGTTATCCCGAACTCCGTTACGTGCAATTTTCGGCCATGATCCTCGACTGTTACGTCCGCCAGCCGTTCCAATCTTGCCTCGCCAGCAGG
>Ga0302324_100016399_pt1 | contig 14762 bp, 11 predicted proteins | sample Palsa_T0_1_FD_201949 | JGI IMG/M metagenome (GOLD analysis project Ga0302324, IMG submission 201949) | Peat permafrost microbial communities from Stordalen Mire near Abisko, Sweden - Palsa_T0_1 | ecosystem: Environmental > Terrestrial > Soil > Palsa > Peat permafrost | place: Sweden: Abisko...
CTCGGTGATCTCCTGGTTGACCCCTACGATGACGTTGCCTTCGTAGTCCTTCTGATCTTCGAGCGCCACGCGGCCCACGATGCGGTCGCGCAACGGCTCGATGATTTCACCGGATTCGATGATCGGCTCGACGTAAATGCCTTCACCGGTGCCGCAATCGGTTTCGGCGATGATCACATCCTGGGAGACGTCCACCAGGCGCCGCGTCAGGTAGCCGGAGTCGGCCGTCTTCAGTGCCGTATCCGCCAGACCCTTGCGCGCGCCGTGCGTGGAAATGAAGTATTGCAGCACGTTGAGGCCTTCGCGGAAGTTGGCGGTGATGGGCGTTTCGATGATCTCGCCGGAGGGCTTGGCCATCAGGCCGCGCATCCCCGAGAGCTGGCGGATCTGCTGCTTCGAACCGCGCGCGCCGGAGTCGGCCATGATGTAAATCGGGTTGAGGTAACGGCCGGTGCGGTCGTCCTCTTCCATGGCCTGGAACATCTCGTCAGAAACCTTTTCAGTAACCTTGGACCAGATTTCGATGATCTTGTTGTAGCGCTCGCCGTGAGTGATGGCGCCGTCCTGATACTGGTTCTCGACGTTCACCACTTCCTTTTCGGCGGCGCGCACCAGGCCCGCCTTCTCGGACGGGACCACCATGTCGTCGATGCCGATCGAAATGCCCGCGCGCGTGGCGTAGAGGAAGCCCAGGCTCTTAACCTCGTCGAGCATCTGCACCGTGACCACCAGGCCGAATTTCAGGTAGCAATACTGCACCAGCTGCGCCAGGCCCTTCTTCTTGAGCAGGCCGTTGATGAAAGGCATGTCCGGCGGCAGTTGATCGTTCAGGATCACGCGGCCGACGGTAGTCTCCATGTACTGCTTGATGAACTCGATCGGCTCGGTGTGCAGGATGTTCTGGTTGTCGAAAGCATGCACCAGCTCGATCACTTTGCCGGTGTAGCGCAGCTTGATCGGCGTCAGCGTCTCGACCTCGCCCATCTCGAGCGCGATCAGCACGTCTTCGACCGACGCGAATGTTCGGCCTTCGCCCTTGGTGCCGGGGCGCGCCTTGGTCAGGTAGTAGCAGCCCAGCACCATATCCTGGGTGGGTACCGCGATGGGGCCGCCATGTGCCGGCGACAGAATGTTGTTGGACGCCAGCATCAGCGTCGAGGCTTCAATCTGCGCTTCCGGAGACAACGGGATGTGTACGGCCATCTGGTCGCCGTCGAAGTCGGCGTTGAACGCCGTGCAAACCAGCGGATGGATCTTGATGGCTTTGCCTTCCACCAGCACCGGCTCGAAGGCCTGTATACCCAGGCGGTGCAGCGTGGGAGCGCGGTTCAGCAGAATGGGGTGATCCTTGATCACCTCTTCGAGGATGTCCCACACCACCGGATCCTGCTGTTCGACGAGTTCTTTGGCCTGCTTAATGGTGGTGCAGTGGCCGCGCTGCTCGAGGCGATGATAAATGAACGGCTTGAACAGCTCCAGCGCCATCTTCTTCGGCAGACCGCACTGGTTCAGCTTCAATTCCGGTCCTACTACGATGACGGAGCGGCCGGAATAATCCACGCGCTTGCCGAGCAGGTTCTGGCGGAAGCGGCCCTGCTTGCCCTTGAGCGTGTCGGAGAGCGACTTCAGCGGGCGATTGTTGGCGCCGCGCAGCACGCGGCCGCGGCGGCCGTTGTCGAACAGCGCATCCACGGCTTCCTGCAGCATGCGCTTTTCGTTGCGCACGATGACGTCGGGAGCGTGCAGCTCGATCAGCTTTTTCAGGCGGTTATTGCGATTGATCACGCGCCGGTACAGGTCGTTGAGGTCGGAGGTGGCGAAACGGCCGCCATCGAGCGGCACCAGCGGCCGCAGCTCCGGCGGAATCACCGGGATCACGTCCAGAATCATCCACTCCGGCTTGTTGCCGGACTTGCGGAAGGATTCCACTACGCGCAGGCGCTTGGCGAATTTCAGCTTCTTCTGCTGCGAGGCTTCCGTCTTCATGCGCTCGCGGATTTCGACGCTGAGGCCTTCGACGTCAACCTTCTTCAGCAGCTCTTTGATACCTTCGGCGCCCATCATGGCGACGAACTTGCCGGCAAACTCCGTGTCCATCTGGCGCTTGCGCTCGTCGGTGATGACTTCGCCCATGCTCAACTCGGGGACTTCGCCCGGATCCACTATCACGAACGCTTCGAAGTACAGCACGCGCTCGAGCTCGCGCAGGGTGATGTCCAACAGGTGGCCGATACGGCTGGGCAGGCCCTTGAAAAACCAGACGTGCGAGCACGGGCTGGCCAGCTCGATGTGCCCCAGGCGCTCGCGGCGCACGCGGGCCAGGGTGACTTCCACACTGCACTTATCGCAGATCACGCCGCGATGTTTCATGCGCTTGTACTTTCCGCACAAGCACTCCCAATCCTGGGTGGGGCCGAAGATGCGCGCGCAGAACAAACCGTCGCGCTCCGGCTTAAAAGTCCGGTAATTGATGGTCTCCGGCTTGGTAACTTCCCCGTGGGACCAGCTCCGGATCTTTTCTGGCGATGCCAAACTAATCCGGATGGAATCGAAATCGGCGATCAGATTCGCTCTATCGTAAGGAGAAGATCTCACAATAACCCCCTAGGTGTGCGCCTCACGGCGCTGGTTCACTTCGTTCACGGTGCTGGGTTCTGGGTGCTGGCAAACTTTTCAGCCGTCTGCCATAAGTACGCCAGGACCCAGCACCTAGAACCCAGCACCCGCTTTAGCACCCAGCCCCCTCTTAATCGGCCGCCGGAGCCATGTCCGGAATCTCGTGCGGCTTCTTCATCAACTCCACGTCCAGGCACAAGGACTGCAATTCTCGTATGAGCACGTTGAACGACTCCGGAACGCCCGGCTCGACCGCCGCTTCGCCCTTGACTATCGCCTCGTAAATCTTGGCGCGGCCATAGACGTCGTCGGACTTCGCCGTCAGCAGCTCCTGCAGTATGTATGCGGCGCCATAGGCTTCGAGCGCCCAGACTTCCATTTCGCCGAAACGCTGTCCGCCGAACTGGGCCTTGCCGCCCAGTGGCTGCTGCGTGATCAGCGAATAAGGCCCGATGGATCTCGCGTGAATCTTGTCGTCCACCAGGTGCGAAAGTTTCAGCATGTAAATGTAGCCGACCGTCACAGGCTGCTCGAAAGCCTGCCCGGTCATACCGTCGTAAAGCGCCGTCTTGCCGTCTTTCGGTAAATTGGCATCGGTCAGCGCCTTCTTGATTTCGCGCTCGGTGGCGCCGTCGAATACCGGCGTGGCGTAGTGCAGGCCCAGCGCCTTGGCGGCCCAGCCCAGATGCGTCTCGAGAATCTGGCCGACGTTCATACGGGAAGGCACGCCCAGAGGATTCAGCACGATTTCAACCGGCGTCCCGTCCGGCAGATAGGGCATGTCCTCATCGGGCAGAATGCGCGCGATCACGCCTTTGTTCCCGTGCCGGCCGGCCATCTTATCGCCCACCGACAGCTTGCGCTTCATGGCGATGTAGACCTTCACCAGCTTGATTACGCCGGGCGGCAGTTCGTCGCCCTTGCGCAGCTTGGCGACCTTTTCGTCGGTGATCTTCTCGAGCACCGCGATCTGCCGCGAGGTCATTTCTTCGATTTCGTCGATCTGCTCGTTGACCCGCGCATCCTTTTCCTTGAAGCGCATGCGCTTCAAGTCGCGCGATTTCATCTTCTCAATGAGCTCGCGGGTCAGGTCCGTGTCTTTCGCCAGCAGACGTTTGTTGGTCTTCTCGTCGTGCAAGTCGGCCAGCAGCCGCTTGCCTTCGAGCAGGTTGCCGAGACGCTTGGCGCGCTCGTCGGTCAAAATGCGGATCTCGTCCTGCAGGTTGCGCTGCAGGCGCGTGATCTGGGATTCCTCGATCGATTTCGAGCGTTCGTCCTTCTCCTGGCCCTTGCGCGAAAAGATCTTGCAATCGACCACCGTGCCCTCGATGCCGGGCGGGCAGTAGAGCGAAGCGTCCTTCACGTCGCCGGCCTTTTCGCCGAAGATGGCGCGCAGCAGCTTCTCTTCGGGGGTGAGCTGGGTCTCGCCTTTGGGAGTTACTTTGCCCACCAGGATGTCGCCGGGCTTAACCGTGGCGCCCACGCGAATCACGCCGCTCTCGTCGAGATTGCGCAGGAAGGCATCCGCGATGTTGGGGATGTCGCGGGTGATCTCCTCGGGTCCGAGCTTGGTGTCGCGGCCCTCGATCTCGAACTCTTCGATGTGAATGGAAGTGTAGTAGTCTTCCTTGACCAGCTTTTCGCTGACCAGGATGGCATCCTCAAAGTTGCAGCCGCGCCAGGGCATGAAGGCCACCAGCACGTTGCGGCCGAGGGCCAACTCGCCCATGTCGGTGCAAGGGCCGTCCGCCAGCACCTGATTTTTAGCCACCCGCTGCCCCATGGCCACGATGGGCTTCTGGTTGATGCAGGTGTTCTGGTTGGAGCGCTTGAACTTGGTGAGCTGGTAGATGTCCGCGCCCACCTCGCGGGAAAGCTGGCCCTCATGCGCGATGCCGCCTTCCACGCGCACGATGATGCGCTCGGAGTCCACCGAATCGACAATGCCGGGGCGTTTGCAGAGCACTACGGCGCCCGAATCGCGGGCGGTCACGCGCTCCATGCCGGTGCCCACATAGGGCGCATCGGCGCGCAGCAGCGGTACCGCCTGGCGCTGCATGTTGGAGCCCATCAGGGCGCGGTTGGCGTCGTCGTTTTCGAGGAACGGAATCAAGCTGGCCGCCACCGACACGAGCTGCTTCGGACTGACGTCGATGTACTGGATCTCGTCGCGATGCTTCAGCACGAAGTTGCCCGCCTGGCGGGCGTTGCAAAGCTCGGAAACGATCCGGCCGGTCTCGTCGATCTCCACGTTGGCTTGCGCGATGATGTACTTGTCCTCTTCCCAGGCGGACAGGTACTCGCAGTGCGCTTCGTATTCGGCGGCCTGCTTCTTCGCTCCCAGCGAGTTATTGGCCTTCTCGATGTCGGCGCGGCGCGCGATGTCGCCCACCTTGAACTGCGTGTCGCCGGGATTGAGGATGCGGACCTCGTCCACCACCACGCTCTTTTGGACCTTGCGGTAGGGGCTTTCGATGAAGCCGTATTCGTTGATGCACGCAAAGCAGGAAAGCGAGGAGATCAGACCGATGTTGGGACCTTCCGGCGTTTCGATGGGGCAGATGCGCCCATAGTGCGTCGGGTGTACGTCGCGGACTTCGAATCCGGCCCTCTCCCTCGACAGACCACCGGGACCGAGCGCGGAGAGACGCCGTTTATGCGTAATCTCCGAGAGCGGATTGGTCTGGTCCATGAACTGCGAAAGCTGGCTCGATCCGAAGAACTCGCGGATAGCGGCCATAACGGGCTTGGCGTTTACCAGGTCGTGCGGCATGGCCGTGGACATTTCCTGGTAGACCGACATCTTTTCTTTAATGGCGCGCTCCATGCGCACCAGGCCGATGCGGAACTGGTTCTCCAGCAATTCGCCCACGGCACGCACGCGGCGGTTTCCCAGGTGATCGATGTCGTCCACCGCGCCGATGCCCTTGCGCAGCTTGAGCAGGTACTTGATGGTGGCGCGGAAATCCTCGGGATCGAGGGTGCGCTTGTCGAGCGGCGTGGCGTCGGCCCGGTCGAACAGCTTGATGTTGAACTTCATGCGGCCCACACGCGAGAAATCGTACTTGCGGGCGTCGAAGAACATGCCCTGGAACAGTTGCGTGGCCGTATCGAGCGTGGGCGGATCGCCGGGGCGCAGCTTGCGGTAGATTTCGATTAAGGCTTCGTTTTGCGCTTTGACGCTGTCCTTTTTCAACGTTGCCGAGATGACCGTGCCCACGTCGTCGCGCTCCGGGAAGAAGACTTCGAATTCCTCGATGCCGGAGTCCATCAACTTTTGAATGCCGGTGGTGGTGAGCGGGTTGTTGGCGTCGATCAGGACTTCGCCCGTCGACATATCCACCACGTCGGCGGCGATGGAGGCGCCTTCCAGATCGTTGGGGGCGATCTCCACCTGCTGGATCTTGGACTGCTGAATGGCCTTCAACAGCGTGGGGGTTATCTTTTTGCCCTGGCCAACGATGGTCTCTCCGCCCTTGGCCGTGATGGCGTGCGACAGCTTCAGGCCGGTCAGGCCGTTGGTGAGCTGGCCGTCTTTATTGTAGAGATTCCAGTAAAGCTTGTTGTCCTTGATGGAGATGCGGTCTACGGTGTAGAACGCCCGCAGGATCTGCTCGTCGCTCTTGAATCCCAAGGCGCGCAGAAACACCGATCCGTAGAACTTGCGTTTGCGGTCGATGCGCACGTACAGCAGGTTCTTGTTGTCGTACTCAAATTCCACCCAGCTCCCGCGGTACGGAATGATCTTGCCCAGGAAATATCCCTGCGCCGGAACGCGCTCGAAAAACACGCCGGGCGAACGGTGCAATTGGGACACGATCACGCGCTCGGTGCCATTGATGATGAAGGTGCCGTTGTCGGTCATCAGCGGGATTTCACCGAAGAAGACCTCTTGCTCCTTAATATCGCGCACACTCTTGGTGCCGGTAGTGGGATCTTTGGCATACACCGTCAGCCGGATGGTGACCTTCAGCGGAGCAGCGTAAGTCATGCCGCGCTCCTGGCACTCCACCATGTCGTACTTCAGCTGCAGCCCCACCGGGTCGCCGCATTTGTTGCAGAACGTGACCACGTTCTTGTTGAAAGTGCCGCAGTGATGGCAAAGCACATCGCCCGAGTGAAAGGGATCGGTGCGGATCGTGGCGCCGCAATTGCGGCAGGTCGAGCGCAGATGGTGCAGGCCTTTCAGATTCCCGCACTTGCATTCCCAGTTGCCGATGGCGTAATCCACGAACTCCAGTTCGCTCACGCCACGGAAGTCCGAGATTGGAAACACCGAGCTGAAAACCGTTTCGAGACCGGTATCTTCCCGCTCGCTGGGCAGCAGGTCCATCTGTAGAAACCGCTCGTAAGAGTTCTTCTGAACTTCGATCAGATTCGGAATCGGAATCGAAGTCTTGATCTTGGAAAAATCAACTCGCTCGGGGGCGGCGCCGCTTGTTTGAGTATCCATTCGTTTTTTAAACTCCTGAGGGCCGAACAGCCTAAGCAAAAAGCAATCAATTACAAAAACGTCGGCCAACCCGGAGGAGCAGCGCTCCCGAGAGTGGCCGTCGCGACATGATACAAGGGCAGGAACCGGATTGGGACCGGAATTGCGCTTACTGCGAGAGTGTGGTCTGGGTCGTCAGCGAAAAAGGCTGAGAAGGGCGGAGGGCAGAGGCGAGCCAAGACACACAAATCCTCAACGGGAATTGCAGGCGCAAAAAGGGACGCAAATCCCCTTTTTGCAGTTTTGCGCCAACTGCAATTGAATTGCCAGGATTCGAAATTCACATTCACCAATAGGGATCGAATCCGGTTGAAACGAGACCCCAACCAGATATCCTACCAGATTCTACCCTGGTCGTCAAATTGCACCCTGGAAACGGCATCTTGGCCTCTACTTCCAGCAACCTGCGGGCATTTGAGCCCGCTTCCCTATTTTACTTCAACGGTCGCCCCAGCGTCGGTGAACTTCTTCCGGATGGTTTCTGCTTCGTCCTTGCTCACGCCTTCCTTAACAGGTTTGGGCGCGCCGTCCACCAGATCCTTGGCCTCCTTCAGGCCCAGGCTGGTGACTTCCCGAACCGCCTTGATGACATTGATCTTATTGGCGCCGACCGCGGTGAGAACCACGGAGAATTCGGTCTTCTCCTCGGCTACGGGCGCAGCCGCTGCCGCAGCACCGCCGCCGGCGGCCATCGCCGGGGCCGCAGCCGCCGCCGAAACGCCCAACTTTTCTTCCAGCAGCTTAACGAGCTGGGAAGCTTCGAGCAACGTCAAGCCTTGAATCTGATCTGCTATTGCGTTGATATCCGCCATTTGTCCGTTGAACTCCAATCAAAAAAACTGATGATGGGTGACAGGCTACCAGCCACTCACCCTTCTGCTTTGAACTTATTCTCTTTGCAACCTTGGTCGACCACCACCGCCAAATTGCGCCCCACGGCACCGAGCGTCGATGCCAGCCGTTGCGCCGGAGCGTTGATCATGAATAGTAGCCGCGCGAAGATCTCCTCCTTCGACGGCATGTTGGCGAGGTCGCCGATGGTTTTGATATCGATGGCACGGCCTTCGACCATGCCGGCCTTGAAAGTGAACGAGGGGTTCGCCTTGGCATAGACTGTCAGAGCCTTGGCCAGGGCCACCGGATCGGCGGTGGTATAGGCCAGCGACGTCATGCCGCGCAGGTCCTTCAGAATTTCCTGGGCGAGGGTGCCCTCCGCCGCTCTTTCGGCGATGTTGTTCTTGATCACGCGGTACTTTCCGCCGGCCGCCCGTATGGTCTTGCGCAACTCGAAATCCTGCGACACCCGCAGCTTTTCGTAGCCTGTGACAAACAGGTTCCGAGACCCTTCCAAGTCGCGATGCAGAGCTTCGAGATCCTTTTTCTTTTCTTCTTTCTTTTTCATTTCAATACCCGCGAAGAATTAAACGGCCGACTTGGCGCTGAAGATCGCCACATCCAGGGAGACGCCCGGTCCCATGGTCGAGCAGATGGTCGCGCTCTTCATATATTTGCCTTTGGCCGCCGGCGGCTTGGCTTTGACTACCGCACTGATCAGGCTGGAGGCGTTTTCCACCAGCTTCTCCGCGGCGAAGCTGATCTTACCCACCGGCGCATGAATGATTCCGGTCTTATCCACGCGAAACTCGACTTTGCCGGCCTTGATCTCCCTAAGCGCCTTGACCACATCCGTGGTGACCGTGCCAGTCTTCGGATTCGGCATCAGTCCGCGGGGACCCAGGATCTTACCGAGCTTGCCGACCAGACGCATCATGTCCGGGGTGGCGATCACGGCGTCGAAATCTGTCCAACTCTCCGACTGGATTTTGTTCACCATGTTCTCTCCGCCGACGAAATCGGCACCGGCCTCTTCGGCTTCCTTTTGTTTATCGCCGCTCGCGATCACCAGCACTTTTTTCGACTTGCCCAAGCCGTTGGGCATCAAGACGGTGCCGCGCACCATCTGGTCGGCGTGCTTGGGATCCACCCCCAGGCGCAGATGGACCTCAACGGTCTCATCGAACTTGGCGTACTTGATTTTCTGGAGAAGCGGTACGGCCTCTTCGATCACATACTCGCGCTTTTCGACCTGTTTGGCCGCGGCTTGATATTGCTTTCCGGGTTGATTCGCCATAATTCCTCACTGGTACAAGCGGTCCGCTCTCAGAAGCGCAGACCTCCCATTGAGCATCTCGGGGACATTTGAAAGATTAGCATATTCGCCGGGCGAATGTCCAACAGCTGCAAATCCGGGCTGGGAATGGCCGTCGCGACACGGTCAGGTGCTACAATTCCGGTAACCGGGCATGCCCTACAAAGACATTGCTTCCTATGGAGTTATCGGCGATCTACACTCGGCGGCGCTGGTCGGCATAGACGGTTCCATGGATTGGTGCTGCCTTCCGCACTTCGATTCTCCCAGTGTCTTTGCCGCCATACTCGACGATCAGAAGGGGGGCTTCTTCAGCATCAGCCCCGCATCCGAAGCGAGCCCGCGGCAGATGTACCTTCCCGAGACCAACGTCTTGCTCACGCGCTTCCTGAGCGAGGGCGGAGTCGGCGAGATTACCGATTTCATGCCCATCCCGGCCCGCTCCACGGCAGGGAGTCTCCGGCACGACATCGTGCGCCAGGTCAAGTGCGTGCGGGGTGAGATGTCTTTCCGGCTGGAATGCCGGCCGGCGCTGGATTACGCGCGCGCCCGGCACAAGGTCACGGTGAAGGCGTCGCATGCCGTATTCAGCGCGCCGGGTATCAAACTGGCACTGTCCGGAACGTGCGCTCTCCGGCGCAACGGCAACGGCATTACGGCGGATTTCACGCTGCGTGCCAAGGAGAGCGCCTCCTTCGTCTTCCAATATCTTGATAAGGGTTCCACGGCCATAGACGACCCTGCAACGTTTGCCGACAGCGCGCTGGGCGAAACGATCGCATATTGGAAGCGCTGGGTGGCCCGCTGCCGCTATCGCGGGCGATGGCGTGAAATGGTGATCCGCTCGGCGCTGGCGTTGAAACTGCTCACCTTTGCCCCCACGGGCGCCATAATCGCCGCCCCCACCTGCAGCCTGCCGGAAATCATCGGCGGCATGCGTAACTGGGATTACCGCTACACCTGGATCCGCGATGCGGCCTTTACCATCCACGCCTTCCTGCTCCTCGGCTATACCGAGGAGGCATCCGGATTTATGGACTGGCTGCAACAAAGGGCCAAAGAGCACGAATCCAGCGGGCCGCTGCGGGTACTGTATGGCATTGACGGCCGCCACGATCTTCCCGAGATCACTTTGGATCACCTGGACGGCTATCGCGGTTCCCGGCCAGTGCGGGTCGGCAATGCCGCCAGCGGGCAACTGCAGCTGGACATTTACGGCGAGCTGATCGATTCCATTTACCTGTATGACAAGCACGGCCAACCTATCTCATACGATCTATGGCTGTACGTGCGCCGCATGCTGCACTGGGTCTGCCGGAACTGGAGGCGCAAAGACCACGGCATCTGGGAAAGCCGCCAAGGCCCCGAGCACTTCGTCTATTCCAAGATGCAGTGCTGGGTGGCGCTCGACCGCGGCCTGCGCATGGCCCGCTATCACGGCCTGCCCCTGGATCACGACGCCATACGCAAGGCCGCCGGCGAGATCTACGAAGCCATCATGCAACATGGCTGGAACGAGCAAAGACAATCCTTCGTGCAATACTTCGGCTCCGACGCCATGGATGCCAATACGCTGCTGCTGCCGGTGATGCTCTTCCTATCGCCCACCGATCCGCGCATGCGTGCCACCGTCAAGCGCATACAGGAGGAACTGGTATCCGATAGCCTGGTCTATCGCTACGAGATCGGGAAGGCCACCGGCGACGGCCTGGTGGGAAAAGAAGGCACATTCAGCATATGCACCTTTTGGCTGGTAGAGGTGCTTGCAAAGATGGGAAAGACTGAAGAAGCGCGTCTCATTTTCGAGAAGATGCTGACTTACGCGAATCACCTCGGACTCTATGCCGAGGAGATCGGCCCGGCAGGTGAGGCCATGGGCAACTTTCCGCAGGCATTCACCCATCTGGGTCTGATCAACGCCGCCTTCGAACTCGACCGCGCACTGGATCAACGCGCCGGGCATTGACCACTACCGGTCATTCGCAGCGCAGCGCCGCCATGGGTTCGATTCGTACTGCGCGGCGCGCCGGCAGGTAACTGGCGAGCAGCGCTACGGAATACGATCCCGCCGAAATGGACGCACAGGCCGCGGCGAAGTCGGCCAGGGACAGCCCGATCGCGGGATTCGAGACTGCGCAGTATACCGGACCCGGATGGGAATCGGTGGATGAGGCCGTGAAGGCCGGAGAGCTAAACAGGCTTGCCTGATGGTAGACTTCGGACGAGTGAATCCTACGCACAATATCAACGCATTGTTACTCGACAAGCCGCGGCCTGGAGACATCTATACGCATTGTTTTTCGGGCCGCCGGGAGGACTCGATTTCGAGCGATCCGCACATCCATAGCGGAATGCCGGTATGAAAGACATGACCAACATCATGTCGAAGCTCCCGAGCCTGGGGTCGCCGCTTCTGGAGGTGGATCCGGGCGCCGGGCCGGATATCGCCGTGCTTGGCCTCGACCGGAGAAACTTCGGTTTTGTGGATTCGGCGGGCGCTTACGCGCGGGGAAGGTCGTATGAGATTGAACGGCCGTGCGGGCCAGGACTGGAAAACGTTCCTTATCAGAAGCAATTATGGAAAAAATAATTCGGCCCTTGTGGCCAACTCTGATTCTTTTCAGCGCGAGCCTCGTATTTGCGCAGCCGCAGCAATACGACCTTCTGCTCCAGGGCGGCCATGTGATCGACGCGAAGAATAGTGTCGACGCTGTGCGCGATGTTGCTATCCGCGACGGAAAGATCGCCGCGGTGGCTGCACACATCGATCCGGCGCAGGCCTTTAAGGTCGTGAACGTCGGCGGATTATACGTGACGCCGGGCCTGGTCGACATTCATGTACACGTGTATGCGGGCACGGGAGAGCCGCGTTCCTACGCCGGAGACAATAGTTTGTATCCGGATGGATACACTTTCCGGGTGGGTGTAACCACGGTCGCCGACGCCGGCTGCGCCGGCTGGCGGAACTTCGAGGACTTCAAAGAGCGCATCATCGACCGCGCCAAAACGAGGGTCCTGGCGTTCATCAATATCGTTGGTCATGGCATGCGCGGGCCGAAGTTTGAGAACGAACTTGCCGACATGGAGGCCAAGCCAACCGCCGAAATGGCGCTGCGGCACAAAGGCTTGATCATAGGGGTCAAGACGGCGCATTATACGGGTCCCGAGTGGACGCCCGTGGAGCAGGCGGTCGAAGCCGGCACCCTCGCCAATATCCCGGTGATGGTGGATTTCGGCACGAATCGCAAAGAGAGGCCGATGAGCGAACTGGTGACCAGGAAACTGCGCCCCGGCGACATCTATACGCACTGCTATTCGGGATTGAGAAACGAGCTGGATGAAGCGGGGCATGTCAACCCGGCGATGTTCGAGGCGCGCAAGCGCGGAGTCATTTTCGACGTCGGTCACGGCGGAGGAAGCTTTGCCTGGCGCATCGCTGTCCCCGCCATCAAGCAGGGATTCCCGCCCGATTCCATCTCCACGGATCTGCACACCGGGAGTATGAACAGCGGCATGAAGGATATGGCCAATCTGATGAGCAAATTTCTGGCGATGGGTCAAACCCTCAAGGACGTGATAGCGGAGTCGACCTGGCATCCGGCTCGCGAGATTCATCGCGAGGATCTCGGCAGCCTCTCGCCCGGCGCCGGTGCCGATATCGCCGTCTTGCGCCTGGAGCGAGGCAATTTCGGTTACACCGATATGTACGGAGCGCGGCTCAATGGCAAGCAGAGGCTCACCTGCGAGCTGACTCTGCGTGATGGAAAAGTCGTCTGGGACCTGAACGGCATCACGCGGCCGGACTGGACCACCCTGCCGCGCGACTATCGGCAAACGGGCGACGCAAGATGGGACGCGGTCAATCCCGCGCCGGTCAGAGGGCAGGATGCGAAGCAATGATCAACCCCGGAGCCTCAGGCCCGATCCCAAACTGCTTGAGTTTCTGTTGCGTTACGACCCAGGAGTCCGTGAGCTACTTCTGGGCGCGCGTCAGATCGTGCTCGCGGAAATCCCTTCCGTAAGCGAAACCGTAAACGACGTGTCGTACGCCGTGACAGTCGGATTCACCTTCTCCGGCCGCGTTAAGGAAGTATTCTGCTATCTCGTAGCCTATAGTTCTTACGTCAATCTGGGCTTCGCCCGGGGGACGGAGTTGCCCGACCCCCACAGGCGGCTCAAAGGCACTGGTAAGCTGCACCGGCATCTTCGAATTGAAACTCAGGCTGACCTGAACGATCCTGAACTGCGCCGCTTCGTCCATCTGGCCGCGGATCGCGCTGAGATTGGCGGCGGGCCTGTTGCTTTGAAGCCAACGGTGGTGGTCAAGGAATCGGCCGCGAGGAAGCGACGCGAAACTGGACGGCTCCGATGATCCGGGTCATAGCTACTCCTCCACGAAGGCTTTCAACCTGCCGATGACTGCATCCCATTGCTCGGAGATCTGGTCGAGACAGCGGCGCGGTATTGCGAGAGCTCCCGGTTCCAGTTCCCAAATCCGCTCACGTCCGTGCCGGCGGTCGCGCACCAGACCCGCATCGGCAAGTGCGTGAAGGTGCTTGGTGATCGCCTGACGCGTGACCCGGGCACCCTCACTGAGGCGTGTAATCGACTGTGGTCCATCGAAGCAGAGCCTCGCAACGACCCTGAGCCGGGTCGTATCGCCCAGGGCCGCGAACACTGGCGCGGCGTTCGTCCACCTGGCCTCCACGGCGCTACGGCTGCGAGACATGGCGCTCGATGTTGCGGGTCTGCTCGGCCCATCCCTGGTCGTCCATCCGGAATGCCTGCGCTCGACGTTCAACCGGAATTTGGTCAAAGCCGGACTCAACGATGGTGAGTAGAGTGCCGTCGTCCGTTTCCTCCAGCCGGAACTCGACCAGCGTCGTCGGCTCAACCGAGTAGTCAAAGGTCGGATCAACCGCGTAGGGGTGCCATCGATACGCGAAATAGTCCTCAGCCTCAATCCGCTCGACCTGTAACTCCATGGTCAGATGCTCGTAGCCGGGATGGGTTATCTTCCCGTGGATAGCCGCGCCCTCCTTAAATTCTCCCTCCAGCTTCACACGGAACCAGGCGCCGAACTCGCCCGCGTTGGTGAGGGCACGCCACACCCGCGAGCGCGGCGCGCGAAGAACAATTTTCTTTTCGATACGATCCGTATCAGCTTCACTCATTTGCAACCTCCTGGTTGCAAATTTACCACGCCGCCGGATAATATGCAACCGCTGAGTTGCGCGAGTGCCGGCGGCCTGATTGCTGAGCTGCGGCTATTGAGGCTCGCGTAATACTGTGACAACCGGACCTCGGTTGTGGCGCACGCTTCAGCGTGCTGCCGTGGGCTTCAGCCCACGGCCAGACGGAGACCTGAAGTTGCCGCGGCACGCTGAAGCGTAATGCCACATAGTTTTTTGATGGGCGGGGTGGGGCTGCAGAATTCCAGTTCAAGAAATATTGCAAAGTACTTGGCATTGTCAAGGTCATGCGCTATCCTAATTGCAGACATGA
>Ga0302324_100016405_pt1 | contig 14759 bp, 9 predicted proteins | sample Palsa_T0_1_FD_201949 | JGI IMG/M metagenome (GOLD analysis project Ga0302324, IMG submission 201949) | Peat permafrost microbial communities from Stordalen Mire near Abisko, Sweden - Palsa_T0_1 | ecosystem: Environmental > Terrestrial > Soil > Palsa > Peat permafrost | place: Sweden: Abisko...
GGCGACGAGGATGTAGAGCATACCGAGGGTGATGCCGTTGACGAGCTGGTCGAGCAGCTCCGGCACGGAGACCAGGCCAAGGAGGTAAATTGCGGCGTCCTCTGTGGGCGGCGGAAAAGTCGGACTCACCGTTCGCCCTCGCGGTGCCTGCTTCCATGCTACCTTCGGCCAAGGGTTTGAAACTGAACGAACCCGTCGAAGGTCTAACCAGCACCTAGGCCGCACCGACTTCCAGGGATTCCACCCGTAGGAGGCAGGGAGCGGCCGGGCCGCTCGGGGAGTTTCGAACCGTCATGTCAATGTGGGAACCGTTCACTGAACGCGCACGGCGCAGCATCGTGCTCGCTCAGGAAGAGGCGCAGCGTCTCGGGAACAACTACATCGGGACCGAGCACATTCTGCTCGGGATCATCTCCGAGGGGGAGAGCCTCGCGGCGAAAGTCCTCGAGACCCTGGGCGTCAACCTGGCCAAGGTGCGCCAAGAGGTCGAGGCGATCGTCGGGCGGGGCGGGCAGACCGTCCAGCAGGAGATGGTCTTCACGCCGCGTGCCAAGCGCGTGATCGAGCTGGCCTTCGAAGAGGCCCGGCAGCTGAACCACAACTACATCGGGACCGAGCACCTGCTCTTGGGCCTGATCCGGGAGGGGGAAGGCGTCGCCGCGCGCGTCCTGACCAACCTCGGCGTCGACCCGGCCAAGGTCCGGGTCCAGACGACCTCGCTGCTGGGTGCCGAGGGACAGCCGCCGGCCCCCAAGGGCAAGTCGAAGACCCCGACGCTGGACGCCTACGGCCGCGACCTCACCACGCTGGCCCGCGAGAACAAGCTCGACCCGGTCATCGGCCGGGCCACCGAGATCGAGCGGGTCATCCAGATCCTCAGCCGCCGGACGAAGAACAACCCGGCCCTGATCGGGGAGCCCGGCGTCGGCAAGACGGCGATCGCCGAGGGCTTGGCGCAGCGCGTCATCAAGAACGAAGTCCCCGAGCCGCTGCGCGACAAGCGCGTCATCACGCTCGACCTGGCCGGCCTGGTCGCCGGGACGAAGTACCGCGGCGAGTTCGAAGAGCGGATGAAGCGCGTCATGGACGAGATCCGCGGCGCCGCCGGCGAGATCATCCTGTTCATCGACGAGCTGCACACGCTGGTCGGCGCCGGTGCCGCCGAGGGTGCGATCGACGCGTCGAACATCATCAAGCCCGCGCTGGCGCGCGGCGAGCTGCAGTGCATCGGGGCGACGACGCTCAACGAGTTCCGCAAGCACATCGAGAAGGACTCGGCGCTCGAACGGCGCTTCCAGCCGGTTATGGTCGGCGAGCCGACGGTCGAAGAGACGGTCGAGATCCTCAAAGGCCTGCGCGACCGCTACGAAGCGCACCACAAGGTCACCATCACCGACGAGGCGCTGGTCGCCGCCGCGAAGCTCGGCGACCGCTACATCAGCGATCGCTTCTTGCCCGACAAGGCCGTCGACCTGATCGACGAAGCGGCCTCGCGCGTGCGCTTGCAGGCGACGCTGCCGCCGCCGGAAGTCCGCGAGATCGAGAACCAGATCCGCCAGGTCAAGCAAGAAAAAGAGTCGGTCGTCAAGTCGCAAGAGTTCGAGAAGGCGGCCGCGATCCGCGACCGTGAGGAGAAGCTGCGCCTAGAGAAGCAGCGGCTCGAGGCCGAGTGGGCCGACAAGCGCGCTGCGGCCGACAAGACGCTCAAGGTGACCGAAGCGGACGTCGCCCACATCGTCTCGTCGTGGACGAAGATCCCCGTCTCGAAGCTGGCCGAACAAGAGACGGCCAAGCTGTTGGGGATGGAGGAGCAACTCCACAAGCGCGTCATCGGGCAGAATCAGGCGATCGGCACGGTCACCCGCGCCATCCGCCGCTCGCGCGCCGGACTCAAGAACCCCAAGCGCCCGATCGGCTCGTTCATCTTCCTTGGCCCGACCGGCGTCGGCAAGACCGAAGTCGCGCGCTCGCTGGCCGAGTTCATGTTCGACGACGCCGAGTCGATGATTCGCATCGACATGTCGGAGTACATGGAGAAGTACTCGGTCTCGCGTTTGGTCGGCGCGCCGCCCGGCTACGTCGGCTATGAAGAGGGCGGCCAGCTCACCGAAGCGGTGCGCCGCCGGCCGTATTCGGTCGTCCTGCTCGACGAGATCGAGAAGGCGCATCCCGACGTCTTCAACTTGCTCTTGCAAGTGCTGGAGGACGGGCGGCTGACCGACTCTCAGGGCCGCGTCGTCGACTTCAAGAATACGGTCATCATCATGACCTCGAACGTCGGCGCGACCGGGATGACGACCACCAGCGACATCGGCTTCCGCCCGCAGAAGGACACCGGTACGACCGATGCCCAGCACTACGAGCGCATGAAGAATCGCGTCCTGGAAGAAGTGAAGCACGCCTTCCGGCCCGAGTTTCTCAACCGCGTCGACGAGATCGTCGTCTTCCACCAACTCAGCCGCGAGGAGATCGCCGAGATCGTCGGGCTGGAGCTCGAGAAAGTCATCCGCGAGGTGCGCGCTCAGGAGATGTATCTCGAGGTCACCGAAGACGCGAAGCAACTGCTCGCCAAGAAGGGTTGGGATCCGCAGTTCGGTGCGCGTCCGCTGCGCCGCGCGATTCAGCGCGAAGTCGAGGACGAACTGGCCGAGGAGATGATTCGCGGCACCTTCGGGAGCGGCGACCGCATCCTCGCCGAAGTCAACGCCGACAATCCTGAGAAGCTGCGCTTCTCGAAGATCCCGAAACTCGAACCGCCGACGCCCCCGCAGCCGGAGGTCCAGTCGGCTTAGCCGAACCACCTCAGGTTGACGCCCTATGGCCTCTGGCGATCGCGCCTCCCGGCGCAGATCGGCACCTGGTTCGCTCGTGACCTAACCCGCGATGCGCTCGCCCTCGTCGAGGGCGAGCGCGTCGTCCTGCGCTCGGTCGAGCCCAACCGGATCGAGGCGACGGTCCGCGACCGTACCACCGTGCAGACGACCGTCGAGTGGGCGACCGGGACCGGGCCGCAGGCGCTGCGGGCCGTCTGCACCTGCGGCGCGACCGGGGTCTGCCAGCACGTCGTCGCGACCCTCGAGGTCGTGCGCGTCGCCGAGGACGCCTCCGCGCCGGCGCCGGCCGGCGAGGGGCCCGAGGTCGACCTGTCGTGGATCCCCGACACCGAGACGGAGAACGGGCGCACGCGGGCACGCTCGGTTTGGCCGGTCCTGTCCGTCTCGAACGGCGGGACGCTCGGCGGTTCGCTCTACCTCGACACGCCGCGCCTGCGCGGCGTCATCCGCGACGCGGACGCGATCCTGGCGATGATGGACCAGACCCCGGCCGACGACTGGGACGAGGTCGATCGCTCGCTGTTGCGCGACGACGCGGTGAACGAGGCCTTCGGCGCACGCGCCTCGCCGAAGGCGCTGGCCCGAGCGCTCTTCCGACTGGCGCGCCACCCGCGGCTGCGCTTCGAGGACGCGCCCGGCGAGAACCGGCACCCCTCGGAGCTGCCCCCGTTCGCCGTCGAGTCGCGCGGGATGCGGCTGCGCGCGGTCCGCGCCGGCGCGTCGTTCGTGCCGGTCGTCGAGAACGCGGACGGCGCGCCGGTCGCGCTGGGCGAGGCGCTGGTCCTCGACGGTCCGCCGGCCTGGCTGATCGCCGAACGCACCGCGTACCTGCTCGACGGGGCCTTCGACGCACGCAAGGTCATCGCGGCTGCCCGCACCGCCGCGGAGGTGCCGGTCGAGGCGGAGCGCGCGCCCTCGACGCGCGCCGTCGCTCGCGTCGCGCCGTTCCTGACCGACCTCGAGCGCGCGGCGCTGGGTGTCGACGACGCGGCGCGGCCGGCGCTGGTCGTGCGCGCCGGCTGGCGCGACTCGGCGCTGGTCGCTCGGCTGACCTTCGCCGACCGCGTCACGGGCGCGTTCGCGCCCTTCAACGCCCACGGTGCGGTGACGTCGAGCAACGGACGGTTCGTGCGCTGGGCGCCGGACATCGCGCGCGGCTTCGCGCGGCGCTTCCTCGAGACCGGGTTCGTCCCGCGCGGCGCCGACGTGTTCGCGTTGCACGATGCCGACCGGGCGGCCGAGATCGTTCGCGTGACCTGGCCGTCATGGGACGACGTCGAGATCCGCCTGGACGAGTCGCTGGCCTCGCTGCTCGGCGGCGGGGTGATCGACGTCGCGATCAGCGCCGCGGCCGTCGAGGGCGCCGGCGATTGGTTCGATCTCGACGTCTCGGTCTTCGTCGGCGACGGCCAGCCGCTGACGCGCGAAGAGCTGCGCGCGTTGCTCGGCGCCAAAGGGCGCTACGCCGAAGTGCGCGGCAAACTGGTCGACGTCGCCGACCTGCGCTCGCGCCAGCACTTGCTCTCCGAGTTGACGGATCGTCGCCGCACCGGCTTAGCGACGCTGGTCGCGATGCGCGACGAATTACATGACGCCTTCGGCGACGTCGTGCTGCCCGAAGAAGTCGAGCGCATCCGCGAACGGTTGCGCAACTTCGAGGGCGTGGAAGAAGTGCCGGTTCCGAACGCGTTGGTTGGCACGCTGCGCGACTATCAGCGCCGCGGGCTGGATTTTCTTTCCTACTTGTCGTCGTTCCGTTTCGGTGGGATTTTAGCTGACGATATGGGCGTGGGAAAGGCCGGGTCGGTGCATATGCGCGTCATCACGCCGACGGGATTGCGTCGTTTTGGCGATCTGCAGGTTGGCGACGACGTCATGGGACGCGATGGATTGCCACACAAGGTCATCGGCGTGTATCCCCAGGGCGTGCTTCCCGCGTATCGCGTTACGTTCAGCGATGGATCGTCGACTCAGGTGTCCGACGATCACCTTTGGGCGGTGAATTCGGCCGTGCGTAAGAAGCGCGGACTCCCGTACCGCGTGCTGACGACTGGCGAGATTCGCGAACGCCTCTTCGACGCGGCGGGGAATGCGCGACACTATATACCGATTGCCGATCCGATGCACTTCGGACAAGCGCCGACGTTGCCGATTGATCCGTATCTGCTCGGCTGTCTCCTGGGTGACGGATGTCTCATCCGGAAGAGCGGTCTAGAGTTGACGACCGCCGACGACGCACTCCTCGAGGAGTGTCGGTCGCTGCTACCGACCGGAACGGAGTTCGTTTTTCAACGAGAGCACCACCATCGCGTTCGCCCGACTGTTCGGGGAATCCACCCGCTTTGGAGCGCGATCGAGGACCTTGGACTCCATGGCTTCGGTTCAAGCCAAAAGTTCGTCCCATCGGTCTATAAGACGGCTGCGCTTTCGGACCGATTGTCCATCTTGCAAGGGCTGCTCGATACCGATGGGACTACGCAGCCTCGGAATGGGAATGTCGAATTCACGAGCACGTCCGATCGGCTGGCGGAGGACGTCGCATTTCTCGTTCGCTCGCTCGGTGGCGTCGCGCGGATGCGATATAAAGCCGAGCCGAAGTACACCTACAAAGGCGAGCAGCGCATCGGAAAGCCGGCGTATCGGGTGGGGATCTCGTTGCCGCCGGAGTATGCGCCGTTTCGGTTGGCGCGGAAGATGGCGCGGTACACGCCGCGGACGAAGTATCTGCCGACCCGGGCGATCGTCGACGTGCAGTACGAGCAGGACTGCGAGATGATGTGCATCGCGGTCGATGCGCCGGACCGGCTGTTCCTGCTCGACGATTTCATCGTCACCCACAACACCGTCCAGGTCATCGCCCATTTGTTGCGGCGCAAGGAGACCGAAGGTGAGGTCCCGGTGCTGGTCATCGCGCCGACCTCGGTCACCCACACCTGGGAGAACGAGCTGAAGAAGTTCGCGCCTTCGGTGACGTCGCTGCGGCTGCAGTCGGGGAGCGATCGTGCCGCAAAGTACGAGACGATCCACGACTACGACGTGGTGATCACCTCGTACGCGCTGGCCCGGCTCGACGCGCACCAGCTCGAGCGCTTCCGCTTTCGCACGCTGGTCCTCGACGAAGCCCAGAACACGAAGAACCCCGCCTCGCAGATCGCGCGGGTCGTGCGCGGGCTGCAGGCCGACCATCGGCTGGCCCTGACCGGGACGCCGGTCGAGAATTCGCTGCGCGACCTGTGGGCGATCTTCGGCTTCGTCGAACCGGGGCTGCTCGGCTCGGAGGCCTCGTTCCGCCGCCGCTTCGAGATACCGATCGCCGACGGTGACGAGCGCGCGGCGCTGGTGCTGCGCTCGCGCCTCGAGCCGTTCGTCCTGCGGCGCACCAAGGAAGACGTCGCGCGCGAGCTGCCCGAGCGGACCGAGGCGGTGATCGAGTGCGAGCTCTCGCCGCTGCAGCGGCGGCTCTACCGCGGGATCGTCGAGGCGGCGCGGCGCGACGTCTTGGCCAAGCTCGACCGGGAAGGCGGCGAGGCGACGACGCTGCACGTCCTCGAGGCGCTGACCCGGCTGCGGCAGGTCTGCGCGCATCCGGGCCTGCTGATGCCCGAAGCGCTCGACGATGCCGAGGCGAGCGGGAAGTTCGAGGCGTTCCTGGAGACGGTCGACGAGATCCTGGACGGCGGCCACCGCGTGCTGGTCTTCAGCGCGTTCGCCTCGATGCTCAAGATCATGCGTCGCGCGCTCGACAAACGCGAGATCGCGTACGGCTACCTCGACGGAGCGACCAAGGACCGCGACCGCCAGGCCGAGGTCGATCGCTTCATGGCCGAGGACGGCCCGCCGGTGTTCCTGTGCTCGCTGAAGGCCGGCGGCGTCGGCCTGACCCTGACCGCCGCCGACTACGTGATCCTCTACGACCCGTGGTGGAACCCGGCCGTCGAACGTCAGGCGATCGACCGAACGCACCGGATCGGGCAGACGCGCCCGGTCACCGCGTACCGGATGGTGACGGCGGGCTCGGTCGAGGAGAAGATCCGCGCCCTGGCCGAGCGCAAGTCGACCCTCTCGAAGGCCGTCGTGAAGGCCGACAGCGCGGTGGCCAAGACGCTCACCCGCGACGATCTCGCCTTCTTGTTCAGCGACCCAGACTAACGGATTGCGCGGCGCGCGCTGCGCCAGCGACGCGCGTCACACCACTCTCCGCCGGCGTACGATTGTGTGATCGTGGCGGCTGCGCTCGTCGCGCGGCGTTGCCGATGATTGAGATACGCGATTCGTCTCCTCGACGTACCGCCCTCGCCGCATCCCCAAACAAGGACGTTCCCATGAAGCGGATCCTTTTGGCGTTGGTTCTGGCCCTCACGTTCGCGGCACCCGCCTTCGCCGTGACGTCCAACGACCTGGCCCCCGCCGATCGCTACTTCGGACGGCTCAAGATGAGCATCTTGGGCATCCGCAACTCGATCAAGGACCTCTCGGCGCGCGCCGACGCGTTTCCGACCGACGCCGACCACATCTTCGACAAAGCCGTCCTGGTCGAGGACGCGTTGCGCGATTGGCAAGCGAAGTTCCCCCGCGATCCGTGGATCCCCAAGTACACCTATTCGCTGGCACAGCTCTACGCGAAACTCGACCTCGACGACGCGCGCACCCGGCGCGACGACATGCTCGACTGGCTCGACGCGACGTACCCTGACAGCGAGTTCGCCGGGCAGCCGCGCGAGTAGCGGCTAGGGGGCCAACGCGCCGCTGAGGTCGGCGCGTGCGGCCCCGACCAGTTCGGCGCGGGTCACCGGGCGACAGTCGCGCGGGGTACGGTCGTCGTCGTGACCGGCGCACCAGCGGGCCGCCCGTAGATCGATCCCGTGCAGGTCGACGCCCCGCAGATCCGCGCAGCTGGTATGTGGCTCGTCGTTGTCCCAGCTCTGGCTGCACAGGATCGCGTCACCGATCGTGGCCCCGCCTAGGCGCGCATCGCGCAGATTTGCGCCGGCCAGGTTCGCGCCTTGCAGATCGGCCGACGAGAGGTCGATCTCCCGCGCGTCCATGCCGACCAAATCGGCGTCGCGCAAGACCGCGCCGTGCAGGTTCGCCTGCTTCAAGTTCGCGCCGACGACCCGAATCCCGCGCAAGTCCGCCCCATGCAGGTCGAGCCCCTCGAGCGAGCAGCCGGTGCAGTCGCGCACCACGATCCGCTGCGTCTGGGTGTTGGTCGACCGATCGAGCGAGATGCCGACGAAGCGGACGCCGTCGACCTGCGCGCCGGTGAACGAGACCTCGCGTATCTGGACGCCGACGAAGCGCGCCTGACGCAGATCGGCCCCGTCGAAGCGCGTCCCGTCGAGGTCGTCGCCGGTGAACGTCGCCTCGCGCAGGTTCGCGTGCGAGAAGTCGACGTCGCGCAAGTCGTCGCCGACGATGCGCACCCCATGCAGGTCCAGACCGCGCAGGTCCTTGGGCAGGCGGCAGCCGACGCACGACCCGATCAGCTGCCGGGCGACGTCGGTCTGCGCCTGTCCGGCCGCCGGCAGCATCAGCAGCAGCGCTCCCAGCGCGCAGGCGAGCGAACGAATCATCAGCGGGTCTCCTTCAGAAGAACTATGGAAATAAGACAACAGCGAAAAAAAAGGGCGGCTTACTCGCCCAGGGTCGTCCCGCTCAGGTGGAGCCCAGTGGTCTGCGCGCCGCTGAGGTTCGTGCTGCTCAGGTCGCACCCGTCGAGGTGCGCGTAGCTCAGGTCGGCCCCGGCGAGGTTCGCGTGCGAGAGATCGACGCCGCTGAAGTGCACACCGTGCAGATTCGCACCGCTCAGGTTGGCGCCGCGCAGGTCGGCGCCGCTGAGCTTGATCCCGTGCAGGTCTTGCCCGTGCAGGTCGAGTCCGTGCAAGTCGCAGCCGACGCAGTTGCCGACGACGCTGCGCAGCGCCGTTCCGCGCAGGCTGACCTCACGCAGCTCGACCCCGATCAGGCGCACGCCGTCGAGCTGCGCGCCGTCGAAGGTCGCGCCGCGCAACTCGACCCCGTTGAGGGACGCGCCACTCAGGTTGGCGCCGCTGAGGTTCGCGTTGCGCAGCGAGACGCCGATCAGTTTCGCACCGGCGAGGTTCGCCCCGTGCAGGTCGGCGCCGCCCAGATCGTCGCCGTTGAGGGTGAGGTCGTGCAGGTCGAGGCCGTGCAGGTCGGCGCCGCGCATCGAGCAGCCGACGCAGGCGCCGATCAACTCGCGGCTGAGCCGCATACCGTCAAGGCGCTGGTGATCGGTCTCCGGATCGTCGTCGGCGACCCGGCGCGGCAGGCTCTCGTGGATCGACTCTTGGACGTCCTCCGCAAGCTGGATGGCCATGGCCTTGATGGAGTCGCCGGACGGCACCGCGTGCCCCGACGGGAGCGCTACGGGGACGCGAACGATGACGGGCGCGACGTGCGGCAGCGGAGCGAGGTGCGGCACGGGGAGCACGCGCGCAGCGGTCAGCGGCTGGGGATGGGCCGGCGCGCCGGCGACCCTTTCGGTAGCGGCGTGCGCAGCCGGCTGCGCCAACCGGACCGACGCCGCGTGCGCGACGTGCATCGTCTGTTGCGCCGCGTGGACCGCGGTCGGTGGTGCCGCCACGGCGGCCATGGCCGCCGCGGACGGGAGTTCGACGGCCGGTGCGGCGGTCGCGACCAGCGCGACGGCGGCGCAGCCGGCCAGAGTGATGGCCAGTGCGGCGGCCGGCGAACGGTGCAGCCGAGCGCGATTCTGGTCGAGCAGCCGCTCGATCCGCACGCTGATCTGCTTGCGGGTGAGCAGCGCGCCCGGTGCGACGACGGCGTGTTCGGGCATCCGCATCTCGCGCGCCAGCTTCCAGAGCGAGGTTGCGTAGCGGTGCGGGGCGCCGGTCCGCTCGACGACGGCGTCATCGGAGGCGATCTCGCGTTCGAGCGCGATCCGTCGTCCGACCAGCCAGACGATCGGGTTGAACCACAGCAGTCGCTCGATCGTGCGCTGGAAGAGGTTCGTCCAGTCGTCGTAACGGCGCAGATGCGCGTACTCGTGCAGGACGAGCTGCTCGATCGCGGCCAGCCCATCGCTGGTCGCCAGTTCGGTCGGGATCAGAATGACGGGGCGGCGGAAACCGATCGCGACCGGCGTCTCGATCTCGTAGGAGAGGCGCAGGTAGATCTCACGGCCCGGACCGACCTCGGTCAGCCACGGTAGTTCGTCGGCCAACGGGCTGTCCAGCGGGCTCGAGCGGCGGCGCAGGCCGCGCACGCGCAGCAGGCTGCCCAGCAGGCTGCCCAGGCCGATCGCCGCGCCGACCAGCCAGACGGCGATCAGTCCGAGCGCGACGTTGCGCGAGAGCGTCGGGGTGCTCGAGGCGACGATGCAGCGGAAGAACGCGAACGCCATGACGGGCAGCGGAACGTCGTTCGCCACCGCGGGCGCGGCGTGGGTCGCCGGGGCGGCGGGGTGGGGCTGCGGCGGTGTGGCGCGCTGCATCGGTGCGGAGTCGGTCGACCGGGTGACGATGTCGGGCGTTACCTTCATCGGCATCGCGGCGGTCGCGTGCGACAGCGAGGTTCCGATCGCGAGGAACGGCATCAGCCCGGTCGCGACCAACGCGATCGTCCAGAGCAGATGCCGGGTCGCGGCGGTCAACGCGAGCGCGCGCGTCGCCACGAACACGCAAGCCGCTAAGATCGCACCGAGCACGATGCTCGCGACGACCGCGTAGACCGCGACGCCGACGATCGCCTCCAGCACGGTTACTTCTCCTTGGCGCGGTTGAGCAGCTCGCGCAGGCGCTCGATCTCGCTGTCGTCGACCGCCTCGGTCTCCAGCAGGTTCAGCACCAGCTCGCGCGGCGAGCCGTCGAAGAAGCGTGAGAGGACGTGCTGGACGACGCTGCGCTGTGCCTCGTCACGAGCGACGATGGGACGATACAGAAACGCTCGCCCGACGGCCTTGTGCCGGACGTAGCCCTTTTGCTCGAGGATGCGCAGGGTGGTCAGGACGGTGTTGTAGGCGAGCGGCGGATCGCCGATCGCGTCGACGACGTCGGCGACGGTCGCCTCGGCGCGGTCCCACAGGACCTGCATCAGTCGGTACTCGGCTTCCGTCAGGGTCGGCGACTTCTTACGCGGCATGCGACGACGCTACCATGCGCCGCCCGGTCTGTCAACTAAGGTTTTAAGATCGCCGCCCCGGCAAGCGGCCCAAGCAAGCCTTGGGCCGCCCGCCGGGCGCTAGACCGCGATGGGGGAGTAGTTCTCGCGGGTCGGGAGCTTCTCGGAGCTGATCACGGCCGCCGCGGCGGCGTTGTCCTTGTTCGCGCACGACTGGGCCGCGAATTCGCCACCGACCCGGTCGGCGATGGTGAAGTACTCGTTGGGCGCGGCGCGCTTCTCCCGCGGGACGATCACGCCGGCGTACACTTCCTGGATCGCCTGGTGGTCGCACTTGCGGAAGTAGGTCGGTCCGGCCTTGCCGCCGTCGTAGTGGTAGTCCTCGAAGGCCTCGACCAGCTTCTCGGCGTCGGTCGTCCCCGCGTGCTCGAGCCGGTTGATCAGGTTTTGCCCGGTCATCAGGCCCAGATACTGGCGCCAGTCGACGTTGGGCGTGCGGGTCTTGAGCGCGGCATAGTATTTGGCCGCGTCGCCGCCGGCCTCGGGTCCCCAGACGTAGCCCCACAGCGAGCCGACCAAGTCGTCGACCGGCATCCCGACCGCGACGTCGTTGCCGCACAGGATCCCACCGAAGAGCATCCGCTTGTTGAGGCTGAGCGCGACCGCGGCCTTGGTCGCGTTGATGCAGTCCGGCCCGTAGTTGCAGAAGACCAGGACGTCGGCGTCCGTGTTGCGCGCCTTGGTCAGGTACGAGGAGTAGTCGGTCGCGCCGAGCGGGTGCAGGTCGGCGCCCACTTCCTGGCCGCCGTGGGCTAGCAGGATGCGCTGGAACCGGGTGTGGGCATCGGTTCCGAACGCGTAGTCGGCCACCAAGAAGTACCACTTCTTGCCGTGCTTGAGCAGCTCGGGGCCGACCGCGTTGGCGAGCATCGCGTTCGAACAGGTCTGGCGGAAGGTCGCGCGGTGCGCCTTCGCGCCGGTGATGTTCGTGTCGTGGGTCCCGATCGCGACGAACAGGATCCCCTGCTCCTCGGCGAGTGCCGAGTCCGCGAGGCCGACGGCCGAGCTCAGACCGCCGCAGAGCACGTCGACCTTTTCCTGCTGGATCAGGCGCTTGGACTCGGTCTCGCCGATCGCCGGCTTCGTCTGATCGTCGCCCTGCACGATGACGTATTGGATGCGACTATTCTTCTTGTTGGCTGTATCGATCGCCAACTGCAGGCCGAGCTGCTGCGAGGCGCCCGCGTTCGCGTAGACGCCCGAGAAGCTGTCGACGTGGCCGATCTTCACCGTCACCGAGCCGCCGGCGGCGATGATGTCGCGGGCCGGAGCGAGCGGGGCCGCGCCGGCGGCGCGGGTCTCCAGGAGAGGGAACCCGAGGGTCGCTGCGCCGGCCAGCCCGAGGGCACCGGTGCGGCGGAGAAACTCCTTGCGGTCGACGGCGGACTCCAAGCGATGATCGTCCATGGTGCTCCTTGCCTGATATGAGTGCGTTTGGGACGAGGTTTCTTCGCCGCGTCGGCGTGCCCTACGCAGCGTCCGGAACGGACCCCGGGCCCGGACGCCGAACAGCCCGGACGTGGCCGAGGAGCGCGCCGAACCGAAGGTCGTCCTGCTGGTGCGGTTGTTGAGCGCGATCGACGAAGGGCGCTTCAGCTTCGAGCAACTCAAGGACCAGATCGCCGACGAGAAGCCGCCGAGCACGCGCACGCTGCGCCGTTATCTGAGCGTCCTGGCCGACGCCGGTTTCCCGTGGTTCTTCGATCGGGCCGCCGGGACGTACCGGTTTGCCGAGGGCTACAGCCTGCGCCGCTTCAACCTCTCGCATCGCGAGCTGCTGGGATTGGTCACCCTCAAGCGACTCGGCTCGTCGCTCGGCGGAACGTTCGCCAGCGCGATCGAGGAGACGACCCAGAAGCTGCTGCGCTCGAGCGATCGCCGCACCGAGGTTTCGGTCGAGACCACCTCGCTCGCGATCCGCTTCGGCGAGGTCACCCTCGAACCCGACGTCGAGCGCGTCTTCGAGCAACTGCAAGCCGCGCAGCGCGAGCGCCGCCGCGTCCACTTCGGCTACACCGACAAGACCGGCGCGCAGACGCAGCGCCGCGTCGACCCGTACGGCTTCATCGTCTCATCGGGCCGCATCTATCTGGTCGGCTACGATCACACGCGCAGCGACATGCGCGTCTTCGCCGTCGACAACGTGACGGCGGTCGACGTCACGCCGCGCACGTTCGAGCGGCCGGCCGACTTCAACCTGGACGCCTACGGCGCGAACTCGCTCAGCGGCGTCGTGCACGCGACGACGACGGCCGAGGTCACGGTGCGCTTCTCGCCGGTCGTCGCGAAAGCGGCCGCCGCGGCGACGGTCGCGCGGCAGCGGACGGTCGCGCGCCGGGCGGACGGCGGCGCCGATATCACCTATCGCGTCGTCGATCCGCTCGAGATCGTCCGCTGGTCGCTGCACTGGGGGACGGAGGCCGAGGTCATCGCGCCGGACGAGGCGCGCCGCGCGGCCGCCGAGATCGCGACGCAGCTGGCCGAGCGCTATCGCGCGAACTAAGCGTCCAGTAGCGCCGCGAACACGGCGTAGAGGTTCGGCTTGCGTTCGAACCCGATGCCGGGCGCGTCCGGCGGCTGCGCCGCGCCATCGGCGATCACCACCTCGTCACCGTATCCGCCGAAGGGTTGGAAGCAGAGCGGGTTGACCTCGGCGCCGCCCAGACCGAGCGCCGCGACGAGGTGCAGGCAGAAGAGGTGACCGCCGTGCGGCCAGAACGCCGTCCGCGGCCAACCGCGCGCGGCGAGCAGCTCGACGATCTGCAGATAGCCGGGCACGCCGTAACAGTGGACGGGATCGAAGACGAGGATGTCGCGGTCGCGCCGCACGCCGCCGTGCTGGTCGAGCAGCTTCGCTTCGACGGGCGAGAACAGCGCTTCGCCGGCTGCGATCGGTCCCGCGTAGCGCGACGCGACGGCCGCCTGCGTCTCGAAGTCCAGCGGATCGCAGATGTCCTCGAACCACCACAGGCCGTAGGGTGCCAACACCGCCGCGGCGTCGAGGCTGCTGGTCGACGTGTAGGAGTTCATCGCGTCGACGGCGAGCCGCTCGGCGCCGCCGAGCAGACGGGCTGCGGCCTCGATGCGCTTCTCGTCCTTGTCGAGCGCAGCGGCGCCGATCTTGATCTTGACGTTGCGATAGCCGGCGTCGCGCAGGCGGCGGATCTCCTCGGAGAGACGAGTGATGTCGTCCGTCGGATAGTAGTATCCGCCACCGGCGTAGACGCGCACGGTTGGGCGCCCGACCTCCGGCCGGCCGGTGCGCTCGGCCAAGAAGCGAAACAGCGGGACGCCGGCGATCTTCGCGGCGGCGTCCCAGAGCGCCATGTCGAGCGTCCCGACGGCGACGCAACGCTCGCCGTGGCCGCCCGCCTTTTCGCCGGCCATCATCACCTTCCACGCGGCGAATGGGTCGACGTTCGTCCCCGCCGCATCGACCAGGTGCGCCTCGCCGGCGGCGAGCAGACGCGGCGCGAACCGCTCGCGGATCAGGCCGCCCTGCGCGAAACGCCCGATCGAGGCGAAGCCGTAGCCCACCACCGGCTTCCCGTCGCGGATCACGTCGGTAATCAGCGCGACGACGCTGGTGGTGAGGCCGCCCGACGCAAGCGCCGGGTCCTCATAGCGGGAGATCGCAACGGAGCGTTCTCGTACGTCGACAATGCGCATCGCCGGGGCCCTTGAACCACGCGGGGGTGCGGCGCGTTTCGGTACGAAGGAACGCCCAGCCTTTCAGCGCCGTTACGAGAACTGAGTATGATG
>Ga0302324_100016407_pt1 | contig 14758 bp, 12 predicted proteins | sample Palsa_T0_1_FD_201949 | JGI IMG/M metagenome (GOLD analysis project Ga0302324, IMG submission 201949) | Peat permafrost microbial communities from Stordalen Mire near Abisko, Sweden - Palsa_T0_1 | ecosystem: Environmental > Terrestrial > Soil > Palsa > Peat permafrost | place: Sweden: Abisko...
TGGAACGGTTGGGATGATCCGCTTTTCACATCGGCTCTCGAAGTCGTTGAGGAAACTCTAAACTCAAACAACCAGTTCGAATGGGACCTGAAGCCACTGTTTAGGTTGCAGATGGCCTACCTTCTTCTCTGGTCAGCCATCGACGCTTAAGTTAGCCTATATGGGCGCACCCCCTGGTCCCCGCGGGAAGCCCACGTCTCGCTGGTGCCGTCGTATAGCCAGGGCGAAAGGGGCGTCCGCGCCCCCGTGGCCATCCCGCCCCAATTCGCCGCTGTGGTGAAATCTATCTATGTATCGCATCTTCGCCGCCGCCCTCCTCACCGCCATGAACCTCCATGGCGAACCGAAGCTCCTCCTGCAAAAACCCACCTTAAGCGCTACGCAAATCGCCTTCGTCTACGCGGGCGATCTCTGGGTCGTCAACCGCGACGGCGGTGTGCCCCAGCGCCTCACCACCGGAGCGGGCGTCGAAACACGTCCCTACTTCTCGCCCGACGGAACCGAGATCGCCTTCACCGGCGAGTACGATGGCAACGTCGATGTCTTTGTAATCCCCACCTCCGGAGGCGTCCCTCGCCGTCTCACCTGGCACCCCGCTGCCGACTCCACCATGGGCTGGACACCCGACGGCAAAAGCGTACTCTTCGCTTCCAATCGGAACAGCAGCACCGCCCGGTATACCGAGCTCTTCGCCGTCGCCCGCACCGGCGGATTTCCCACGCCGCTGCCGCTGCCCATCGCCGGCGAGGGCTCCTATTCGCCGGATGGCGCACGCATCGCTTACGTCCCCGTCAATCGCGCGTTCTCCATGTGGAAAGGCTATCGCGGCGGCGAAACCACGCCCATCTGGATTGCCAAACTCGCCGACTCCACCATCGAAAAACTTCCGCGCGAGAATTCCAACGACTTCAACCCCATGTGGGTCGACGATCGCATCTTCTTCCTCTCCGATCGCGACGGAGCCGTCACCATGTTCTCCTACGATACGCGCCGCAAGACCGTCGCCAAAGTGGTGACCAACGATGGGCTCGATCTCAAATCGGCGTGCGCCGGCCCGGGCGCCATCGTTTACGAACAGTTCGGCGCCATTCACCTCTACGATCTGAAGACCGGCAAGTCGCGCCCCGTCGACATTCGCATCGCCGCCGACCTTCCCGCGGTCCGCGCCCATTTCGTTAAAGTCGCCGCTCGCATCCGCAACGCCGCGCTCTCGCCCACCGGCGCCCGCGCCGTGTTCGAGGCGCGCGGCGAGATTCTCACCGTGCCCGCCGAGAAGGGGGACATTCGCAATCTCACCAACACCCCCGGAGCCAATGAGCGCAGCCCCGCTTGGTCGCCCGATGGCACGCGCGTCGCTTACTTCTCCGATGAGTCGGGCGAGTACGCGCTCCACATCGCTCCGCAGGATGGCGCGGGTGCCGTGCAGAAGATCGACCTCGGCACTCCCTCCTCGTTCTTCTACAACCCCAGATGGTCGCCCGACAGCAAGAAGATCGCCTACACCGATAAGCGCCTCAACCTTTGGTATGTCGATCTCGCCAACGGCAAGCCCGTCCATGTTTTCAAGGACCGGTTCACTGGCCCCGAGCAGATCACGGAAGCCGCCTGGTCGCCCGACAGCCGCTGGCTGGTCTACACCGGGCAGGGCAGGAGCCACATGCGCACGGTTTATGCCTACTCGCTCGCCACCGCCGAAAGCCACCCCATTACGGACGGCATGAGCGACTCCAGGTCGCCGGTCTTCGATAGCGGTGGCAAATATCTGTACCTGCTCTCCAGCACGGATGCCGGGCCGGAGATGGATTCGTCCATGACCGCCATGAATCGCGCCTTCACCAGCAGCGTGTACATCGCGGTGCTCCGCAAGGATCTCCCTTCGCCGCTGGCGCCCGAAAGCGACGAAGAGAAGGCTCCCTCCGATGCGGCTCCCGATGCCGATACCGCCAAGAAGCCGACCAAAGATGTGCCCGCCGTGGAGATCGATTTCGAGCGCATCGGACAGCGCATTCTGGCGCTGCCGCTGCCGCCGCGCAATTATCAGCGCCTCATCCCCGGCAAGGAAGGAGCGGTCTTCGTGGTCGAAGGGCAGCTGGTGGAGCTGCCCGGCACACCCGCCACTCTCTCAGTCGAGCGCTTCGACGTCAAGACGCGCAAGACCGATCGCCTGATCGACAACATCACTTTCTTCGCGCTCTCGCACAATGGCGAGAAGATGCTCTATCGCCAGAACGCCCCCGGCGCCGCGGCAGCCGAAGGTGCCCCGCCTGCCGCCCAATGGACCATCGCGCCAGTCCCCGCCGCGAATGCCGCCGCACCGCGCCCCAGCGCGCAAGTTCTCCGCCTGGAAGCGATGGAAGTCCGCGTCGATCCGCTGGCCGAATGGAAGCAGATGTACCACGAAGCCTTCCGCCTGGAGCGCGACTTCTTCTACGACCCCGGCTTCCACGGACTCGATCTCGCTGCCGCCGAGAAGCTGTATGAGCCATATCTCGAAGGCATAGGCGCGCGCGTCGATCTCAATTACCTCTTCGAAGAAGCGCTCGGCGGCCTCACCGTCGGCCATCTGCGCGTCAATGGCGGCGACTTCGCCGAAGTCCCGCACGTCCCCGGCGGACTCCTCGGCGCCGACTATACCATCGAAAACGGCCGCTACCGCTTCGCCCGCGTCTACGATGGCGAGAATTGGAACCCGCAACTGCGCGCGCCGCTCACCCAGCCCGGTGTCAATGTGGTGGCCGGCGAATATTTGCTGGCTGTGAACGGGCAGGAGGTTCGCGGGACGGATGAAGTCTACAGCTTCTTCGAAGGCACCGCCAACCGCACCGTCCGCCTGCGTGTCGGCCCCGACCCCGGCGGCGCCGGTTCGCGCGATGTGAAGGTGGTCCCCGTCGGGTCCGAACAGGGACTCCGCAACCTCGCCTGGGTGGAAGAAAATCGACGGACTGTCGACCGCCTGAGCCATGGCCGTCTCGCCTACATTTATCTCCCCGACACGGCGGCCAGCGGCTACACTTTCTTCAATCGCTATTTCTTCCCACAGGCGGGCCGGGATGGCGCCGTGGTGGACGAACGTTTCAACGGCGGCGGCACTATGACCGATTACATTCTCACGTACCTGCAGCGCCGCCTGCTCAATTACCGCACCACACGCGATGGTGAGGACACCACCTGGCCGGTAAGCCTGATTCCCGGACCGAAAGCCATGATCATCAATGAATACGCCGGCTCGGGCGGCGATGCCATGCCGTTCCACTTCCGCGAACTGAACATCGGTCCGATCGTCGGGAAGCGCACGTGGGGCGGCCTGGTCGGCTTCTTTGGCCCGCAAGAGGATTTGATGGATGGCGGTGTCGTTTCCACACCCAGCCGCGGATTCTGGACTCCGAACGGCCAATGGGAAGTGGAAAATCACGGCGTCGCGCCCGATGTCGAAGTCGATCTTGACCCGCACGCCATGCGCGAAGGCCACGATCCGCAACTCGAGAGGACGGTGGAAGTGCTGCTCGCCGAACTCGACAAGCACCCCGTCCCAACCCACAAGAAGCCGGCCTATCCCGTGTACCATAACGGCAAGCCCATCACCGGGCAAAAGTAACGATGAAAATCGCAACCTGGAATATCAACTCCGTACGCCGCCGTCTGCCGCTCGTCGTCGATTGGCTGAAGGCGAATCAACCGGACGTTCTCTGCCTGCAGGAAACTAAAGTGCAAGACGCCGATTTCCCCGCCGACGCCTTTCGCGAGGCCGGATACCACTCCACCTTCCGCGGAATGAAGGGTTACAACGGCGTGGCCACGCTCACTCGCCGTGAGCCCGAACGCATCTGCCACGGATTGTGCGAGGGGCCCGACAGCGAGGATGTGCGCATGCTCGAAACGGTGGTCGAGGGCATTCCCATCGTCAACACGTACGTGCCGCAGGGCCACCAGGTCGGCACCGATAAGTATGTTTTTAAGCTGGAGTGGTTTCACCGTGTGCGCCGCTATTTCCGCGAGCGGCTCGATCCCGGCAAGCCCGCCATCTGGCTCGGCGATCTGAATGTCGCGCCCGAGCCGATCGACGTGTACCACCCCGATCGCCGCGTCAACGATCCGGACTTTCACGTTGACGCCCGCGAAGCGTACAAGCACGCGGTCGGTTGGGGATTCATCGATGTATTCCGCCAGCTCTATCCCGATCGCGTGCAGTACACCTACTGGGATTATTTCCGCAACGCGTTCGACCACAACTGGGGCTGGCGCATCGACCACATTCTGGCGACCGCGCCGCTGGCCGCTTTATGCCGCGCCACTGACGTGGATCTGGACACGCGCCGCGCGCCCGGAGCATCGGACCACTGCGTGGTGTGGGCGGAGTTCGAAGTTCCTAAGTTTGGGTGATCATCCGCTCATCAAGCTGGGCAAGCACCATCGGCCAGGCCTGCTGGTGGCGATCGCGCGATTCCTCATCCGGAAAGCCCGCGTGGCTGAGTTGCAAGCGGGTGCCGCCGTTCTCGGGTGTCAGCTCAACGGTGACCACCGTTTCGATGCCGTGAGTGGCAGAGGTGAGCCATGTCAGCTCAATGACACGGCCTGGTTCGAGCCGCAGGAAACGGCCGTAGTGGGGATGCCGCCGCCCTCGAAGTGCGTTTCGAAAAAGAACGCAGTGTCGACCCGGCCCTGCATCAGCACCGTTCCCGGAGCGGCGAACCAGCGGTCGAATTGCTCCGTCCAAGCGCGAAATAAGACGCCAGAAGCCGCCGCCATCGTGCGCTCCACGCTGAGCTGCAACGGCCGTTTGGAAAGATCCGGTTCTGCGATGGCCATAATCACTCCTTGTCCAATATCTTCGCCGAATGCACTCCTGCCGGCGTCTGGAGTTTGCCTTTTTCGTGGGACATGCTTTATTTAGCTTGTCAGGCGAGCGGAGCTCGCCCGTTGCCGTCATAAGCGTCAGTGCTACACCGGCACCAACGGCGGCGCCGCCGGAAGATCTTCGAATTCCGTATCAGCGATATACATACAACCCGCGCCCGGAGCCCGCCGCCGGATCTCCGCCGGCATTCCTTCAACCGCCGTCGTGAACAGCAGTTTCACCTTGCCATCAACCTGAACGAATTCGGGGCAGGTGACGCGCGGCGACCCCGGTATAATCCATTCGCAAATCACCGCTCCATCCGAGACGCGGATGTGCTGGGCCAACCCGTCGGCAACATCGCCGGGATTGTAATAGGCGACTATCACGCTCGCGCCCTCCGGCTCACCGTGGCCCGCCGGAGCTGGCCGCAGACCGTCCGGCAGAGTGGGCAGCGACTCGGCGGGCGTGATGAGGCGCGCTTCGATCACGCGCTCAAGCTTCGCGTCGAGCACGTAACGGCTGATCCTCTTCGGAGCCGTGTCGATATCGATCAGCGTGGCGCCCGCCGCGTCGCGCCGGAGATACTTGCCGTTCGAACAGGTCTGCCCATCCAAGACGGTGTGGACCTTTCGGGTGACCGAGTCGAAAAAATAAAGCGCCGCAATCGGCTGCTTAAATTCCAGATCCTTGGTGCCGAAAAGGACGCCCCCGTCTACCGCCAGCCCGTCGTTGATGATTGTGCGCGGATCCGCGTCGATCCGCGCCATCGCCTGCGATAAAGTGCCTGTGCGGAGATCGAGAAGAGCCAGTTCGCGCTCCAACCCCACCAACACCACGCCCGGCTCGGTTGTCTCGGCAAAAAAGCCAGGCCGGCCCTTCAGCGGTAACCTCGTATTCGCGCCCGAGACAAGATCCAGCACGTTGAAACTGCCCTCCGCCACTCCGGCGCCATGTTGAATCGCGACCCAGCCCAATTTCGCGCCGGGCTCGTGATAATTCCGCAGAACACGCGGCCCTTCCGGCAGATAGCGCAGTTCCTCCATCGCCGGCCGGAAAAAGAGTTCGCCTACGAATCGCCGAATCATGCAAGCCAAATCATACCCCAGCAGGCAGTCGATGCCTGCCGATTCTATGTTGCCTTGGCCGCAACCGGCAGCGGCTGGCAGGCTTCATCGGAGTTTGGCCTTTCCTGGGGCATGCTTTAGCTCGTCATGCGAGCGGGAGCTCGCCCAGGAAGTTCCTTGGACTTCGTAGGACACTGTGCATATGACGCGCCGGGGCGTGTTTCTCGATCTGAATGGCACTCTCGTCGAGCCTCTGAAGCAAGAGCGGCTCGATGAGCTGACCTTAATCCCTGGAGTACCCGAGGCCATAGCGAAGCTTACGGCCGCCGGCTTCATTTGTCCGGTGGTGACAATTCAGAGCCGGATAGCGAAGGGGCTGTTTTCAATGGCGGACTTCCTCAATTGGTTCGCCGCCTTCGAGGCGAGCTTGAAAGCTCAAGGCGCACATGTTGTTGGCCCGTATGTTTGTCCGCATCGCCGGGGCGACCCGTGCCCCTGTAAGAAACCGAATATCCTGCTCTACAAAAGCGCGGCCACCGACCACCATCTCGTGCCGGAGCATGCTTTGTGATCGGCGACTCCCCGGAAGATATGGCCGCAGCCCGGCTCCTTGGAGCCCGCGGGTGTCTCGTTCGTACCGGCTGGGCGACCGATCCACTCGTAGTCGAGGTAGCCGCGCCGGACGCCACCATGGTCGTTGACTCATTCGCCCAAGCCGTCGATTGGATCCTTGGTTTGGAACGATAGGCCCGAGCCTAAACGCGTTCGCAGCTTTTCTTCGGGAATCTTCGTTTTATCTCCAGTCGATTACCGCGGCGCTCCCCGGCCGGTCGCTCCGCCCGATGGTAATTTCAAACTGGCACCCTGCCCGCTCGCGGCAAATTCTCCTCCCGCGACAAAATGACCAAACGAACCCATCGATGCCCGAAACGCGCAGAAATCACAGACCTTACGGAATTCCAAACAAACCCACCGAAGACCCCCATCGAAGCCGACTTGTCCTCAGCCCTGCAATTTACCAAACGAACCCATCGATGCCCGAAACGCGCAGAAATCACAGATCTTACGGAATTCCAAACAAAGCCCCAGAAGACCCCCATCGAGGCCAACTTGTCCTCAGCCCTGCAATTTACCAAACGAACCCATCGATGTCCGAAACTCGCAGAAATCACGAATCTTACGGAATTCGAAACGAACCCACGGAAGGCCCGATCGAAGCCAACTTGTCCTCAGCCCTGCAATGGCGCTAGATTAAGCGTTCCCCAAGGTGAATACGTGAAAACGACGATTCTGGCCTGCACCGTCGCGGCCGCGATGGGTGGCCTGTTCGCATATCAGGATTCCGCCGCGTCGGTCGAGCGGGAACTGATCGCCATGGAGCGGGCCTCCATGGATGGATGGCTCAAAGGAGATTCCGGGCCGATGCTTTCGGCGGCGGATCCCGATATCACGCTATTTCACGTGATGACCCCGCAGCGGCTCGACGGGGCGGCGGCCGTGAAAGCGCTGTATGAAGCCTACGCCGGTAGACCCCTTTTCGAGAGCTACCGGATCGAAAATCCGAAGGTACAAGCCGGCGGCGAGATGGCCATTCTGAGCTACCAGTTAGTCACGCAGAATGGCGGCACGGCGCGCCGCTGGAACGCCACCGAAGTCTACCGGAAGAAGAAGGCTGGCTGGCGAGTGATCCACTCGCACTTCTCGAACACTGCGGAGACTCCGCAGTAATGCGCCCGCGCTACATCGCCTTGATAGTTTCAGATCTGTTGTTGCATTCTAATAATTGGGTGCTGTCACCGAACAACTCCGGCGTACGTCTGTCCGCCGCAATCAGGAATTCCGAATGAGTGCAATTGCCGTGAATCCCATGGACCGCGCGGTGCGCTTCTACGCCGCGCCAATAGGCAAAAAGGCCGTAATGGCCGTTACCGGGTTTATCCTGGTGGGCTACGTCGTCGCTCACCTGTTGGGTAACCTTCAAATTTATTCCCCGAATCACGAGCAGATCAACGCCTACGCAGGCTTTCTGCACAATCCCAATAACGCGCTGGCGCTATGGGCGGCGCGCAGCGTCCTGCTGCTGGCGGTGATTCTGCACATCACCGCGTCGGTGCAGCTGTTTTTCCAAAACCGCGCGGCGCGTCCCGTCTCCTATTACAAAAAGGACGACGTGCCCACCTCCTACGCGGCGCGCACCATGATCTGGAGCGGACCCATCGTGGCGGCTTTCGTGATCTTCCACGTCTTGCACCTGACGGCCGGCGCGGTGCTGCCCACCCATGACATCGGCGGCAATCCCGCCACGCCCGACGTGCGCTACAACGTCATTTCCGGATTCCAGAACTACGCCGTCTCCGGCTTCTATATCTTCGCCATGATCCTGCTCTGCCTGCACCTTTATCACGGTGTATGGAGCATGTTCCAGTCGCTCGGCATCAGCCACCCGCGATACACCACCAAGCTGAAGAAGCTCTCCGCGATCCTGGCCATCCTGATCGCCATCGGCAACTGCTCCATCCCCATCGCTGTCATGGCGGGACTACTGACCTACTGAGGACACCAGCATGCAACTTGATTCCAAATCTCCCGTTGGACCGATCGAGAAGCGATGGGAAGATCATCGCTTCCATTTGAAGCTGGTGAATCCGGCGAATAAGCGCAAATACACCGTTCTGGTGGTGGGTTCCGGCCTCGCCGGAGGGTCCGCCGCGGCCACTCTCGCCGAGTTGGGCTACAACGTGAAGTGCTTCTGCTTCCAGGATTCGCCCCGCCGCGCCCACTCCATCGCCGCGCAGGGCGGCATCAACGCCGCCAAGAATTATCACAACGATGGCGACAGCGTCTTCCGCCTGTTTTACGACACTGTAAAAGGCGGCGATTTCCGCGCCCGCGAATCCAACGTCTATCGGCTCGCGGCCATCAGCCTCAACATCATCGACCAGTGCGTCGCCCAAGGCGTGCCGTTCGCGCGCGAGTATTCAGGCTACCTCGACAACCGGTCGTTCGGCGGTGCCCAGGTCTCACGAACGTTCTACGCGCGCGGGCAGACGGGCCAGCAGTTGCTGCTCGGCGCTTACCAGGCGCTGGAACGGCAGATCGGCGCCGGCAAAGTGGAGATGCACCCGCGCACCGAGATGCTCGACCTCGTGGTGATCGATGGCAAAGCTCGTGGCATCGTCACGCGCAATCTCATCACCGGCAGGATCGAAACGCACATCGGCGACGCCGTGGTGCTCGGCACCGGCGGCTACGGCAACGTTTTCTATCTTTCCACCAATGCCAAGGGCTGCAACACTACCGCCATCTGGCGCGCGCACAAGCGCGGCGCGCTCTTCGCCAATCCGTGCTTCACGCAGATCCACCCCACGTGCATTCCGGTGTCCGGCGATTACCAGTCGAAGCTCACTCTGATGAGCGAATCGCTGCGTAACGACGGCCGCGTTTGGGTGCCGCTCAAGAAGGGCGACAAGCGGGCGGCCAGCCAGATTCCCGAGAACGAGCGCGACTATTTCCTGGAACGTAAATACCCCAGTTTCGGCAATCTCGTGCCGCGCGATGTGGCTTCCCGCAACGCCAAGCAGGTCTGCGACGAAGGCCGCGGCGTGGGCGAGACGGGCCTCGCCGTCTACCTCGATTTCCGCGATGCCATCCAGCGGCTCGGCAAGCACACCATTAAGGAGCGCTACGGCAACCTCTTCGACATGTACCAACGCATCACCGGCGAAGATCCGTACCAGGAGCCGATGCGCATCTACCCCGCCATCCACTACACCATGGGCGGCCTGTGGGTGGACTACAACCTGATGTCGAATATCCCCGGCCTCTATGTGATCGGCGAAGCGAATTTCTCCGACCACGGCGCCAACCGCCTGGGCGCGAGCGCGCTCATGCAGGGACTGGCCGACGGCTACTTCGTCCTGCCGAATACCATCGGCGATTATCTCGCCTCCAACAAATTCGAAAAGATCGAGACCTCGCACGCAGCCGTGCGAGACGCCGAGTCGAACGTGACCCAGATCACCCGAAAGCTGCTGGAAACCAAAGGCACGCGCTCGGTGGATTCGTTCCACCGCGAGCTCGGCAAGATCGTTTGGGAATACTGCGGGATGGCGCGCAACGCCGCCGGATTGAAGAAGGCGCTGTCGCTCATTCCGCCCCTGCGCGAGCAGTTCTGGCGCGACGTCAAAATTCTGGGAGGCGCCGAAGAGTTGAACCAGTCGCTCGAACGGGCCGGCCGCGTGGCCGATTTCCTGGAACTGGCGGAACTGATGTGCCTCGACGCCCTGGAGCGCAACGAATCCTGCGGAGGCCATTTCCGCGAGGAGTACCAAACGCCTGAGGGCGAGGCGGCGCGCGATGACGAGCATTATTCTTACGCTGCCGCGTGGGAATATAGCGGCCTCGGCCAGCCTCCCATCCTGCACAAAGAGCCTCTGTCATTCGAATACGTCCACCCGGCGCAACGGAGCTACAAATGAAAATCATCCTCCACATCTGGCGGCAGAAAAACGCCGGCGACAAAGGCCGCATGGTCCGCTATGAAGCTCCCAACGTCAGCGAGCACATGTCGTTTCTCGAAATGCTCGACGTGTTGAATGAGGATCTGCTGGCCAAGGGCGAAGAGCCGGTCGCATTCGACCACGATTGCCGCGAGGGCATCTGCGGCATGTGCGGCTGCATGGTGAACGGAGTGGCGCACGGTCCCGAACGCGAGACCACGCTATGCCAGCTCCACATGCGCCATTTTAAGGATGGCGACGAGCTGTATCTCGAGCCTTGGCGCGCCAAAGCATTTCCGGTCGTCAAAGACCTCGTGGTCGACCGCACCGCCTTCGATCGAATCATCGCGGCCGGTGGTTTCGTCTCGGTCGCCACGGGCAGCGCCCCCGACGGCAACGCTATCCTGATTCCAAGGGATAACGCCGAACGCGCCATGGATGCCGCCGCCTGCATCGGCTGCGGCGCCTGCGTCGCGATGTGCCCCAACGCGTCGGCATCGCTGTTCGTGTCGGCGAAAATCGCCCACCTGGGCCTGCTCCCGCAAGGTCAGCCAGAGCGCGAAACGCGAGTCGTCGCCATGGTCGCCCAGGCGAACCAGGAAGTTTTCGGAAGCTGCACCAACATCGGCGAGTGCGAGGCTGTCTGCCCCAAAGGCATCAAGCTCGAAAATATCGCCCTCATGAATCGCGACTACATTCGCGCTAACGTGGCGGGCCGCGTGGGAGTAGAAGCCGATTAAGCGTGCCAGAGGGCGGAGCAAAGTCCGGTCGGAAGTATCCCAAATAAGTCGAACCACATTTGGCGTTGTGATGGTCGGTATCGGGCTAGTGATGATCGCCCGGGGATTGACTGCCACGCATCTATATAACGACACGGAAGGGCTCCTCTCTGAAGAGGAGTTGAGTAGCGCCAAGGCCACGCCCCGGGCTCGGTGATTCGCGGTCTGTGCCGGGCTCATTGGCATTGGGCTGGGCGTCTACACCCTGGTCAGATAGCCGGAGCGATCCGCAGCAGCCCTAGCCAACATTCGGGACGCGATTCGCAAGTACATGGACATTTCCAGGGAACTGGCCGGCCCGGGAAAACTAACGGGAAGCGGGAATTTCTGTTTAACGCATTCCGAAGGTCCCCGGCGTCCTGCAAGGTTGTTCGCCAAGGCAAGCACATCGTGATGACCGACGGCAGGCGGATCCTCACCATTCCCAGGCACGACCCCGTGAATGTGGTTACCATGGGCGGAATTGTTCGGGATGCCGGTCTTACCGTTAGCCAATTTCGAGATCTTCTATACGTCGACCGTGCCGTCGAATATAATCGGGTTTGAATGTCTAACCAGACAGTATTAGTAACGGGCTCGTGCGGACTTATCGGATCGGAAGTTTCGGTCTTCTTCTCGCGCCAGGGATACCAGGTCTTCGGTGTCGACAGCAATCATCGCGCGGTCTTCTTCGGTCCCGAAGGAGACACTAGTTGGGTGCTTGAGAGATTGCGCCGGGAGATACCCGGATATCGCCACCAGGCGCTCGATATCCGCGACCGCGAGGGTGTGCTCTCGCTCTTGAAAGAACTGCGTCCCAACCTGATCATTCATACCGCGGCACAGCCCTCGCATGACAAAGCGGCAGCCATCCCGTTCCTCGATTTCGAAGTGAACGCGCTGGGCACGCTCCACATGTTGGAAGCCGCACGCCAGTTCTGCCCCGAATCGCCGTTCATCCACATGTCCACTAATAAGGTCTACGGCGACCGTCCCAACACCATCCCCCTCCGCGAATTGGAAACCCGCTGGGACTACGCCGACCCAGCCTTTGAAAACGGCATAGCTGAGGACTTCTCCATCGACCAATCGAAGCACTCGCTATTCGGCGCGTCGAAAGTCGCGGGCGACGTGATGGTGCAGGAGTACGGGCGCTACTTCAATATGCCCACCTGCTGCCTGCGCGGTGGCTGCCTCACCGGGCCGAACCATTCCGGCGTCGAACTGCACGGCTTTCTGAGTTACCTCCTCAAGTGCAATCTCGAAGGCCGCGAGTACAAGGTGTACGGATATAAAGGGAAGCAGGTCCGCGACAATATTCACTCCGAGGATGTGGCGCGGTTCATGTTCGAGTTCGCCAAAGCGCCGCGCGTCGCCGAAGTGTACAATCTGGGCGGCGGAAAGGGCAACGCCTGCTCGATTCTGGAGGCCTTTCAGATGGCCGAGGAGGCCAGCGGAAAGCCGATGCAATGGCGCTACGTCGATGAGAACCGCATCGGCGACCACATCTGTTACTACAGCGACCTGCGAAAGATGCAGGCGCATTATCCGAACTGGAGCATTAGTAAACCCTTGGAAACTATTTTTAGCGAGATCGCCGGCAGCTGGAAGCAACGGCTGGCGCAGCAGGCCGGCCGATGAAAATCCTGATTACGGGAATCTGCGGCTTCGCCGGAACGGCGATCACGGAATCGCTGCTCGAACGGCGCGAAGGCCTTACCATCTCGGGCATCGACAACCTCCATCGTCCCGGCTCGGAGATCAACCGGGTGCGGCTGCGCAAGCGCGGCATCAAGTTTGTCCAGGGCGATATTCGCAACGCCAGCGACTTCGAAGTTTTGCCCGCGGCCGATTGGGTAATCGACGCCGCCGCCAATCCGAGCGTGCTCGCCGGGCTCGCCGGGAACGTCAGCAGCCGCCAGTTGTTCGAACATAATCTGGCCAGCATCGTGAACGTCCTGGAGTATTGCAAGGCCCACCACGCGGGACTTCTGCTGCTCTCGAGCAGCCGCGTGTACTCCATCCCGACGCTGAAATCGCTGCCGCTGAAGCAAACCGTCGACGCTTTTTACCTGGACACCAAGGCCGAACTCCCCGCCGGTGTATCGGCGCGCGGCATCGGAGTCGATTTCTCGACGCACGCTCCCATCTCTCTTTATGGGGCCACAAAACTCGCTTGCGAAGCGATGGCGATTGAGTACGGTGAGGCCTTCAATTTCCCGGTGTGGGTCGACCGCTGCGGCGTGCTGGCCGGACCTGGGCAATTCGGCACGCCGGAGCAGGGCATCTTCGCTTATTGGGTCAACGCCCACTTGCATCGCCGGCCTCTGCGCTACATCGGGTTCGATGGCGCCGGCAAGCAGGTGCGCGATGCGCTGCACCCGCGCGATCTGGCGGCGCTGCTCGACGTGCAAATGCGCCGGGACCGCAAAGGCGGACAGCGGATTTATACTGCCGGCGGCGGCCCCGAAAATGCCATGTCACTGGCGCAATTGACTGCTTGGTGCGACGCACGATTCGGCGCTTTCGCGGTCACCGAAGACCGCAACGAACGGCCATACGACATTCCGTGGGTGGTGATGGACAATGCCGGCTGCGAGCGCCACTTCGGGTGGCAACCGGACACCCCCCTCAAGGCGCTGCTCGAAGAGATCGCGGTGCACGCCGAGGCAAATCCCGATTGGCTGGAGCGGAGCGGTTTGTGAAGCCGCCGGCGCCGGCCAGCAAGGAGCCCCTGCGGCTTCTCTCCATCGTGATTCCCTGCCGCAATGAAGAAGGCGCAATTGCCTCTTCTGTCGAGCATCTGCACGTGGAGTTGCGGCTGCACGGAGTGGAGCACGAGATCGTCACTGTGGACGACGGCAGCAGCGATTCCACGTGGTCCCTGTTGCAGAAGCTATCGGACCGGATCCCCACACTCCGGCCGGTGCAGAACAACGGCCAGCACGGCTTTGGCAGGGCGATAATCTACGGCATCGACCGCAGCGAGGGCGACGCCGTGGTAATCATGATGGCCGACGAATCGGACGACTGCCGCGATGTGGTGCGTTATTGGGAACTGCTGGGCGAGGGATATGACGCGGTATTCGGATCGCGCTTCGTGCGCGGCGGGGGGGTGATCGATTATCCAGCCCACAAGCTGCTCATCAATCGCATGGCGAATCTGTTTCTGCGTTTTCTGTTCCACGTTCCCCTGAACGATTTCACCAACGCCTTCAAGGCGTATCGCCGTAAAGCTTTGGATGGGTGCCGGCCCTTCCTTTCACCGCACTTCAATCTCACCGTGGAACTGCCGCTGAAGACCATCGTGCGCGGATATTCGTGGACCGTGATGCCCATCACCTGGCGCAATCGGCGGTCCGGTATCTCCAAGTTAAAGATCCGCGAGATGGGCAGCCGCTACCTTTTCATTGCGCTGTATTGCTGGCTGGAAAAATACTTCAGCGGCGGCGACTATAAAAGGCAATGATGAATCTGGTGGGGCGGACCCCCTGGTCCGCGCGGGACGCCCACGTCCCGCTCCGGGAATCGAAGGTCGGCCGGGGGGCCGGCCGCGGACATGGGTGGCCGCCCTACGTCATCGCGATCCTGCTCCTGGCT
>Ga0302324_100016408_pt1 | contig 14756 bp, 12 predicted proteins | sample Palsa_T0_1_FD_201949 | JGI IMG/M metagenome (GOLD analysis project Ga0302324, IMG submission 201949) | Peat permafrost microbial communities from Stordalen Mire near Abisko, Sweden - Palsa_T0_1 | ecosystem: Environmental > Terrestrial > Soil > Palsa > Peat permafrost | place: Sweden: Abisko...
GCATCCACAATCGTCTTTACCTTCTATGACTCCTCGGGGAGCATGATTGCGCCGGGGAACGTAACAGTGGCTGGGGCTACGGCCTTCCAACAATATTTCGCAACGTCCAGCCTGGGTGGGGTGTTCTCCCTGGACGCGCTGTTCCCGGTGACCGGCAACGCCGACCTGGTGGTGGCGGCGCAGGTTCAACTTACCAACTCGGTGGGAACAGCGCAGTCGGCCAAAATCACGTTCTGAGTCTATGCGCGGCTTAGTGCTGATCCCCCTTGCAATGATCGCATTCGCAATTGTATCGAGTGTGACTTTGCTCAGTGATGAAATCTTTCGGTACGTTCACCGAACTCCCAATATTGTAGGCATACCGGATACCGCCACGATGAGTCTCCGAAGTATCGTACCGAAAGACGAGACGCTGGGGTTTATCAGTGATGGAAGCGATCCCGGAGCAGTCGGTAGAAGGCTCTACGGCGCGACTTATAGCCTTATTCCCTTAGTCATAGACAATACCACCAACCACCGTTTCGTAATCGGAGACTTCCGAAACAAAGCGAGCATTCCCTTAGCTCTCAGCCGACACCGGCTCTACATTGTAAAAAATCTTGGGAACGGATTCTTGCTTCTTGCGGCTCAGTGATGACTTCCCTCGCGACGCTCGTTTCTCTATTTGTCCCAATTACTATCGGCTTCGGATTTGTACGTACGTGCATACCCGGAGAAAAGCACTTATGCCGTCACGACTGGCTGAGGTTTTGTCTCGGGGTCGGAGTAGGATTTGGCCTCTGCTCTTGCGCCCTTTTCGTTTGGCTGCTCACATACGGAGCTGTCCACGCCGCTTACATCGTTGTTGAAATCGGACTCGCGATCCTATTCGGGGCACTCGCGGCGTACAGAGCTACGGGTTGCAGTCTCTGCAAGTCTACGGTACCGGAGACAACGCCTACCGCGTGGAAACGTCCCTTGCTCATCCTATTTGGCCTGATACTCCTGTCTGTCTGCCTGTCTTTCGCCCTCGAATCTCGTATTCATCCCGAAGGCCAGGGTGACGCATGGGCCATCTGGAACCTGAGGGCAAGATCTCTTTTCCGCGGGGGTGAGCAATGGCGGAACGCATTTTCGGGAACTTTAGTCTTGTCGCTCCCGGATTACCCCCTCTTACTTCCCGGATTGGTGGTGAGATCCTGGATCTATACAGGCACGGAGACGCAGAATGTGCCTGTCGGAATAGCGGCGCTATTCACGTTCGCCACTGTTGGAGTCCTCACGGCTGCGCTATCTGCGCTTGCCGGCCGCGAAAAAGCCTTGCTCGCCGGGATCGTACTACTGGGGACTGCCTCATTCGTAAAGTTGGGTGCCGCGCAGTACGCCGATATGCCCATCGCTTTCTTTTTCCTAGCCAGTATCGTGCTGCTTTGTATGCAGGATCGACTGCCCGTGTCTGGTGCAGTCCTGCTGGGGATATCGGCGGCGCTCGCAGCCTGGACGAAAAACGAAGGTCTTCTGTTTTTTGCGCTCCTGCTGATCACCATGAAGTGGACCAAACAACCAGTCAGCGGAGTCCTGATGGGGGCAATCTGTGTCCTAACGATACTGGCAATCTTCAAGATAAGTCTCGCCCCTCCAAACTATCTGGCAAAAAGCGGCGGGACCGCACTACTTCGGAAACTGATGGACCCATCGCGCTACGTGGTGGTCGCAGCAGGATTCGTTTATCACTTGATACACTTCGGGGGCCAACGCCTGAACCCTCTGGTTCCACTCTTTGCGGGAATACTCCTGCTGAAACACACGGCGAAGCGCGGCAGTCGATCGGCCGCCATCATCCTGTCGGGCATGTGTGCGGGTGTTTCCTTCGTGTATCTGATTACACCTTTCGATTTGGCGTGGCAAGTTGCATGGTCTTTGGGCCGTCTGCTACTGCAGTTGTGGCCGGCGGCGCTCTTTGCGTGCTTCTACAGTGTCGACGTCCCGACTGCGCCGCCTACCACTCGTTCCGAGACAGTTCCTCCATCTTCACAGGCTCTTGCGATGCCTGATGGTGTAATGCCCGAACGCGGCTACCTCAACATAATCCTGCCGGATGGCGTCATCCAGGATGCTCACGCCCCTGTCCACCGAACTTACATATAGGTTTGATTCATGGGGAGGGGGCGTGCGAAATAGGACAACATATTCGGTCTGTTTTTGGCGGATGTCCCGCAGCATCTCCGATTGCACGGCAGCACTGGTCGTGATGCCGGGAACGAACATATCGAAGCGAGTCGCCTGCGGACGATCGGCCAGAAAATAAAACAGGTCGTCGTTGAACCACGCCAGACCCTGAGACACAGCGCCCACATATAAGGATCTGCCCGGTGCCAGATGCCGCTGTATGTACACGATCGCTTGCCGTTGGTCAAAAGCGAGGCGGATGGAGCCGGCGCGCAGAATTTCGTTCGGCGGCTCATTTCTCGAATATCGTCGCACGTCCATGGGTGCGATTCCGCTTATTACATCCTCCCTCGGCCCCGTCATTAGCCAGGTCCAAACGAACAGGGGCACCAACGCATAACAGAAGACGGCGCCGCCGAGCAGGAGATTTGGCAGGAGCCTTCGATGCTCAAGTTGCCACGCGGCGATGCACGGGCAAAGGAGCAGCATTGAGAAGATGATGGCGGGATACGCGTGCGGTGTATCCAGTATCGGTCTGGTGAGGGCGAGCGTAGAGACGCTAGCCATCAACAGCAGCACAAGAGTGGGCCTCTGTGCGGCGGCTATCTGCCGGAGAGTGATCGCCGCCGCCACTATGACCGCCAGCGGCAGATATAAAACACGCCACGCCAGGAGTGACCCTGCGCTTGGCAGTGGGACGTATCGAGCAGCGAAGTTCATCCGCGGAAAATCAATAAACGATTGCACCAGCGCACTGTGCGGCACCGATAACCAGAAGTATAGAACTGGCCCCGCCACAACGAGTAGCACGCCGGCCCAGAATATAACCGGTAATTGAAGCCACCTGCGCCCCCGTTCAGCCATCGCCTGATACCAACTCGCTACCGTCACCGCACCGCACACGCAAGCGGCGAGATCGTGTCGGTACAAGACCGCAACTCCCCCCGCGATCCCCGAGAAGAACAGCCACCGTACCCCGCGGTGGTTCAGATACAAGGCAGCACACCAGACCGCCGCTAAGCACGGCAGCATGCCGCTAATCATCGGATACAGACGGCAGCCGACGGCGCCTGTGATGAGGCCCACGCAGATCAGCGGTAGAGGATGCGCTCGTTGCTGTGGCGTAATTGCTCTCGCCAGAACCACAGCCAACCCGACGATCGCCAGCCGCCACACCGTATCCCATATTCGCTCGGAAAGGAGGGTCGCGCCAAAAATCGAGAAGACGCCGGCGATCGTATAGAACTGTGCCGGAGGGTAGCCCGTATTGAAATCCCGGTAAGGCAGTTGACCGTGCAGAATCCGTTCAGCGCCGGAGACAATCAGGCCTTCATCATAGATCCCGGGTGGCTGTGTCAGGAGAGCGCCGAAGTATGCAGCCGCCAGAACCAACCATAAGGACGTCCAGATCGTAGCCTTGGAGCACGCGATAAACCCCATCAATGTCCGCCTTCGCCAACAGCGAGCTTTCTTTTAACCTCCGAAAGGCCGGACGGCTTGCGATCCGGCTCTGCGAGCCAGACACGCCGGCCGCTAAAATACTGGATCAGCCGCGCATTCTGATCCGGAGCCATCTCTCTCGCCCAAACAACGTTGGCATGATCGATATCAGGTTCGTTGTACACCCATTCGTTGAAGGGATAGTGATTCGCTCCATAACGCACGATTACCAAATGACGGCCCGCCGTTTCATTTAAGCGCTCAAGTATCCGGCTGCGAGGTGTCTGATCCGGCAGGAAATAGTACCAGCCATAGTCAGGCCACGGCCTTGCAAAGTGTGCAGGCGCGCATGCGACCACAAGCAGCATGACGGCCGAGATCGGGAGGATGGAGCGCACCAGCAGCACCCCGGTCTTTTTGCCATGCCATCTCCAAAGCCGCAGGCGCCGCATGCACTGCACCAGCAGGATAAAGAAGAGAGCTGTCCCGGGCGCGGCGTAGTGCGGGTTGAAAAAAACTCCCGCGGCTAGTACGCCCGTAAAGATACCGCCGGCAAGCAGGAGAAATCGAACTCTGCTATCTCCGCATATTCCCGCCAGCATCAGAAACGGGAGTGTAAGCGCCGGGCCGACAAAGAACTGCCAAAACGATATTATTTTCCACACAGCCTGCTCGAATCTTCCAGCCAGGGTGTGGGCGCTCTTGTATGCATCTAACTCAAAACCTAAGTAGAAATCCCGCATCGCTTTATGGTTATATTTCGGCACGGCGGAAAGCGGCTGCCACGGAAACACCGGCGCGACGGCGTACTCTGCGCGGTTCAACTGATATGGCAGGATCCACGGCTTTCCGAATACGCGCGTATCATAATGAGCCATGCCGCCCGCTGCAGTTCCTACGAGAATGCCAAGGGGCAGAATGAATCGCAATATCAGGATTCGCTTCGGCCACGCTTTCGTCCGCCGTGTCCAGATAATCATGGCGACGGTGACCGTAGCGCCTAGCACGCAGCCTTCATATGGTCTTGTGTTGGCCAGCAGTGCGAGACCTAGCCCCATCAGAACTGCATCGCGCGCACGGCAGAATCGCTTTATCCGCGGCATGGCTCCGATCACCAGAGCGCCTCCGAGAGCGGCCGGCGCTCCTCCCCAATAGCTGTTTGCAAAGTAGCTGAGAATGCCTAACCGAAGCGCAACCAACAAGCCTCCCAGCAGCGCCCAGCGTGGTGGTAACCAGCCCTGCAGCGCCCAGCACACTCCGGCGCACATCAGTCCCGCACTCAGCCATACGCCCATCCAGGCATTGCCAGCCAATACGATCCCAAGCGCCAGGAACAGCCCCTGGCCGGGAGGGTACATAGACATGTAGGTCGGTTGCTGGTCAATGTGGAAGCTTTCGAAGTACACCCATAGCGGATGGGTGGGATTCGTTATTCTTCCCGAGGCGAAAGTCTTGCCTGCAAGCAGGTACGAAAATTCGTCGTGCGTTCGTGGCGTGGGCGCCGGAAATATCGGCAGCAGCGCCGCCCGGCCGGCGAGCGACAGAATTCCAACCAGCAACACGGAACGCAGTGGTTTCCGCGCGACGCGTCCGAGCAGCGCATCGAAGCTGTGAAACGCTCGGGCTCCGAATCTTGGCAGCGTAACCGCAACCAGCGCGGAAGCGAGCACAAGCAAACCCTCGACAAGATCAATACGATCTTTGGAGACGATCACCCAGAGTATGGCGATGAAGCTGATCGACAGCGAGCCGAAAAGGCAAACCGCGGATACTGCGCGCTGTAATCCTGACTTCACCTGCATTGCTTGCTCACGCGGAGATCGGGCAAAGGTCTGAACACCTGTTTCGCCCCCAGGGCGATCAGATACGAGAGCGCGATGAAAATCATCGGGAGTTCGTCCTTCCGGCTGTAAAGGTAGGGCCATGGAAAAAGAAGAACTACCCGTGCCGCCGGGTTGATCCCAAGCATGGCGATGACGGCGGTTAGCGAATAGTCCTGCCAGTATGTGTGAGGGCTTATGAGCAAAGCAGCCAAAAGAGACGCGGAGATTTTATCCGAAAAAGAGCCATGGCGTAGCGCCATGTAAAAACACACAATGGTCAGCGCTAGAGCAATACTTGCGAATACCAGGCCAAAGTGTATATTTAATGCCCTGATATTCCCCATTAAAGCGGGAGTAATATCGGAAGACGGCGCCTGCACCAGCTGTACCCATTGGCGAAATCCCTGCACGCCGACAAGCCCAAATGATAAGACCAGCAGAACAGAGCTCGTCGCCAGACTGTATATCGCCATTCTCCACCGACGAGCGGCCAAAAGACCGAAAGGAAGTAGCCCCGTCAAATTAGGTTTCCATGCGCACAGACCGATTGTGACTCCAGCCCCGGCGTCGCTTCCAACAACGTCCCGGGAGAGCGCGTAACCTACGAGCAGAGTCAGCAGAAGAGTATCCTGACCCAGCACAATCGACCAGAGGAAGGGGTAGAAGACGGCCAGAGCGAGCCGCAACGCTGGACGAAGGGCCGAAGGAGCCCCCAGCCAGATGGGAAGCTTCCAGACCAGTATCCCGAGGAGCCCGAGATTTCCAATTAGCGCCAGAGTTGACGCTCGACTGTATGAAAACCAAGTGAAAGGAATGTAAAAGAAAGCTTCGAATGCGGGACGTATGAAGTAATGTGCATCAGCCCGGCTCATGCGCTCGCCTTCATCCCTTAACTGTGCGATGAGAGGCTGATATACCGGCTTATCGTAAATGTGCGCGATCTGTCCGGAGGCCGCCAGTTTGCCCCCCAGGTAAAAAGGCATGAAATCGTGTTGACCCTGTTGCCGCACGTGCTGAAACAGCAATATTTCAATCAGCAGAAGAACCACTCCAACTACAATATTCGCAGCCTTTCCCCCAAAATGTTTATGCATCCGCGTATGAGTTTGCGCCAGAGGTATCGGGAATACAACGGCCGTCATGGGCCACGCGGTTGCGGCCCTCCTGCTTGGCCCGATACAGCGCCGCATCCGCCGCCTCCAGCATCTGGTCCGCCTCTCTTCCGCCGGTAGCAGACGTTACGCCGACACTGGCCGTGACCGACAGCGTGCCTGACCGAGTCATGATCTTGCTTTTGGCGATCCGCGAGCACAACCTGCTAAACAGAGGGACAGAATCAGTTCTCGCCTTTATTGGAGCGATCACCAGAAACTCCTCTCCCCCCATACGCCCCACGGAATCGTACGGCCTGAGACTCCCGCTCAGAATCCCGGCAAACCCAAGGAGCACATCGTCCCCGGTCTGGTGGCCGTGTTTGTCGTTGATCTGCTTGAAATGATCTATGTCGCACATCCCCACGGCCAGCGAGTCGCAATTGCGGCAGGCCCGCGAAAGTTCCCTGTTCAACCTGTCGAGTATGGCCCGGCGGTTCAGCAGGCCCGTTAACGCATCGTGGGTAGCCTGGTGTGCCAAGGCCTCCCGGCTCGCGATAAGCGCGGCCTGCATCTCGACCATGCGGCGGCCGACCTCAATGCGAGCGCGCAGTTCGCCGAGGTCAAAGGGTTTGGCCAGATAGTCATTAGCTCCCACCGCGAGTCCGGCGACGATATCGGCCTTTTCACCCCGTGCAGTCAGCATCAATATGTAGGGCGGTCTCTCGGTTTCGAAGGCGCGGACCCGGCGCACCACCTCCGGCCCGTCCATCTCGGGCATCATCCAGTCGAGAATAACCAACTCGGGAGCGTCGGGTTGCTGCAGCGCCTGCCAAGCCTCGGCGCCATTGACCATGGCCTCCACGTGATGGCCTTCTTTTTTCAACACACCCGCCAGTACGGTGCGCGACGTGATATCGTCGTCGGCAATTAAGATGCGCATGGAGAAGTTCCTTCGCAGTGAGCGGCTTTCTTCATCGCTGTCTTCAACCGAAGAAACTGACGCTCCAGGTCGTCCATACGGGCAGCCACGAAACCCAGGTCACCGGTCTTGCCGGCCTTCTCCATCTCACAGGCCAGCTCACATAAAGCCTCGCCGCCGACCGTGGCCGCCGCACCCCTGAGGAGGTGGGCTTGACGCTCGGCGCCCGATGCGTCCGAAGCGTCGAGATAGCGCCTTAGCGAATCGATCTGGCAGGGCATGTCTTCCAGAAATATCTCGATGACTACCCGCGCCATTTCCTCATCGTTCATCAGGCGCTCCAGCATGCCTTCCCGGTCAAAGACAACCGCTGCTGATGGTCGGAGTCTCAATTGGTTGGATTGGCTCATTCGAATCTATCGATTCCATGGGCGGCAAAACTGTGCCGACAATGCTCGCAACCAGCCCGGCGACAGCCCGTTCCTGGCGAATCGCTGGATGGCGGGCGGAGGTGATATCATTTCCGGTCCTTTGTTTTCAATATCCTAAGGCTATGAAGCGGAAGCGGCTCTTTCGTGACCCTCCTCCCACCCAAGTAGTGCATGAATCGAAGCGCGAGTCTCATTACGGTTTCACCCGCAGTGCCGGCTTCTGTTATAGAGCGGTTCGGTCCAACGAGCTTAAGGCCAACCGCGAGGGGGCAAACAATGAAGGCCCCGGCCTTGGTAAGCCGGGGCCATGCACTAAGAGGCTTGGCGGCGGGAGGGGGTCTCGTCGCCTCGCAGCGGTGCTAAAATTCGTCTCATGGAAGATTCGAACTCCGGCCGCAGGCAGTTCCTCCAATCGGCAGGGGCTGCCCTGACTACCTCTATCTTTACCGGCAGCCTGCGGGGCGCCAACGATCGCGTGTCCGCCGCGTTCATCGGCATGGGCCGCATGGGCATGAGCAACCTGGATTACGCGATGCGTCAGCCCAATCTACAGGTCGTGGCAGTCTGCGATGTCTTCGAGCCCCACCTCCAACAAGCCGTGGCGAAGGCCCGCGAAAAAGGCCACAATCCGCGGGCGATTCACGACTTTCGCGAGATCCTGGCCGACCAATCGGTGGATATCGTCAATATCTCCACGCCGGACCATTGGCACGCCTATATGACCGTCGAAGCGTGCAAGGCCGGCAAGGACGTCTACGTCGAGAAGCCCATCTGCGTGGCGGTCGAGGAAGGCCAGAAGATGGTGGAAGCCGCGCGCAAGTATAGCTGCGTGGTGCAGGCCGGGACCATGCAGCGCTCAGCTGTGCACTTCCAGGAGGCTTGCGACATCGTCCGCCGGGGCGATCTGGGTAAGGTCACCTTTGTGCGCACCTGGAACTACGGCAACGACCCGCCGGAAGGCATCGGCAACCCTCCGGACAGCGATCCGCCCGCGGGCCTCGACTGGGACCTGTGGCTGGGCCCCGCGCCCCTGCGCCCCTTCAACCGCAACCGCTTCGGCGTGGACCCCAACGCATTCTCCTTCTTCCGCTGGTTCTGGGATTACGCCGGCGGCATGATGACCGACTGGGGCGTACACTGGCTGGACATCGTCCAAATGGCTTTCGACGAGGCCATGCCCCGGTCGATCGCCAGCCTGGGCGGCAAGCTGTGGTTCACCGATAACCGCGAAACGCCCGACACGCTGCAGGTGACCTACGAGTATCCGGGCTTCCTCGCCGTCTACGAATACCGCAACGGGAACGCGCAATCGATGTTCAACAAAGGCGGCGGCATCCTGTTCCACGGCAACGAGGCCACGCTGTTTGTGGACCGCGGCGGTTACAGCCTGGTGCCCGAGGGCAAGCGGGGCAAGCCGGGTAAGACGCTGGACGTGAAATCCACCTCCAGCGGCAACGCCAATCATTGGGCCAACTTCCTCGAATGTGTGCGCACCCGCGCGCGTCCCAATAGCGATATCGAGAAGTGCTTCCGCTCCACGTCCACCTGCCTGCTGGGCAATGTAGCGCTGCGCAGCCGGCAGCGCCTGGACTGGGACGAGCGCGAGCAGACTGTCGCCCAGCCCGCCGCCGGCAGCTTCATGACGCGCGATTATCGCGCCCCCTGGAAGCTGGTCGTATAGGAGAAGAAGAGAGGGAATCCGGTAAGGACGCGGGTACGCTCCACTAGGGAGCGGGAGGGGATTTAAAGGTTGGATGTTCAGGTCGTCTGTGAAGGAAACAGATGGACCGAACTCCCTCTTTCGCCTTCACAGTAACGGGTGGCCCATTGGCTGGCGCACCTAATTATTCTTATGCAATTGAAAACACTGGAAATATAATTTGTCGTCAGCAGTCATCGGCGCGCGCCATCCAGGCGGCCGAGCGCAACGCATACGCGCCGATAGCCGTCGCCTCGTTCGTCCCAGGCGGGAGATGCCGACTCCGGTGCGTTGCGGCCCGCCGAACGTCACCGTTCGCGAGTTGCCTGGGACGGTCAGCTCCTTGGTCTCGCTTAAGTTCAGGAATTCTTCCAATTGCCCGGGGTCTTCCAAGTTCAAAGGGTTAAGAGAGAAATATGATCTCCTCTGGCTTCGTGCAGCCGAAGTGGTGTACGCTTGGAGGGATGGACTCCTCCTTGGCGAAGAAAAAGCGCAGACCTGCAGGAAGGCGGAATGTCGTTTTACAGTTGAAGTTGCGCGGTCCTGGAGTTCGTAGCGGTAGTATTTCCGTTCCTGATCTTATCAGGATTTGCCAAGAAATGCAAAATGCCGTCAGTCGGCAGGCGGAAGCTGTCGAGGGCCGGAAGACGATTCATCCGGGGCCAGTGGCTTCGGCGATTCAGCATGAGTGCACACTAGAACTAGTCGGCATCAAGAAAGGCACTACAACATTACAATTCGACATCGCGAAACCGCAGATGTATTTATACGATCAAACGCTCGCTGTCGAAATAATAGCGGACCTGGCTTCTACAATCAAGACCTTTGGAAACGGAACGAAGCATCTATCCAACGACAGGCCAGCGCCCGGCGTTCTTAATAGCCTTTATAATCTCGGAGGGGTGACAGAAATGAACAGAATTTCTTCGATTGAGTGGATCTCTCCAAGAAAGGGAGACCGTAAGCGCATCTCAGCGCCGCTCACGAAGACTGTGAGAACTAAGATCGCTACTCAACTGAGCCGACCAAGAGTAGTCAGCGTAATTGTTGATGGTATTCTCGATATGGCAGACTTTCGGCCCAATGACAGACGATGTCGAATCGACCCTGCGCTCGGCACACCGATTGTCTGCGCGTTTGGCGAAGACCTTGAAAACATCGTGTATAGCCTTCTCCGCAAACCAGCTAGGGTTACTGGGGACGGAACGCTTCAGCCATATGCTGAAAGGCCCGAACTGATACATATACGAACTATCAGCGCATTGCCATCGTTAGAAATCGGTCAGGGCATGTTCCACGCCTCCCCGTCTATCGAAGATCTTGCGGCTGCCCAGAACATAAAGCCCCTAAAGAGCGCGGCTGATCTTGCGACAAATGAACCAATGGATGAGGATGCAGATGCGATGATGGAAGAGATTTACAGCTCTAGAAAGTGAACCGTTATAGCACCGGATCTCGATTCAATCGTTCTGCTGGATACGGATGTCTTCTCGTTCCTGTGGCTTAAGCCCGGAGATACGCGGTCGAAATTGTATGCGCCACATGTCAAGGGGAAAAGGCCGGCTATTTCATTTGTGACTATTGGAGAACTGCGGTTCTGGAGTTACAAGAGGAAATGGGGGAAGCCTAGACTTAATGATCTCTCCGCACGCCTACGCTCAGTTATTATTGTGCCTTACGATGACGCCGTTTGTGATGTGTACGGCCAGCTTAAGTCTGAAATGTCAGCAAACGGCAAGTCAATAGCGGATAATGACCTATGGATAGCCGCGTGTTCTGTGCGCCATTCCATTACTCTGATAACACACAACCGGAAACACTTTGAGAATGTGCCAGGGCTTAAGTTTATTTCTGAATGCGCCGTTGTGACCGAAATACAATCTCAGGCGACTCTAGACCTGAAAGATCCTAACGCTTCCACCGAGCTTTAGCCGCCTTCTTGGCGAAAGCTTTCCGCCGCGCTGGTGAAGGCTTATCGGCCCGCGCTCTCCCGCCCCCCAGTTTGCCAAGCGCCACCGCAGCCGGATTCTTTCCGGCGTGAGGGCCCTCCAAGGGAGTACCATCCAGGTGCTCCCCAATGGCTTGCTCCACCGCGCGGCGGCCAACTGTCATGAAGTCGTGGCCTGCGATCGCGAAACCCGGTCCATCAGAAGGTGAACCGGGCGCCTAACTGCGCGGCAAACGGAATCCCCACCGTAGTGCCCGGGCCGAAGAAGTCCCCCAAGCCGCCGGCGGGCACGCGCAACTGATTGAGGCTGGTAATGGGCTCGGTCTGGGTACAAGCCGCATTCAGACAAAAAGCGGTGATGTTACTCAGATTATTCACCGGCAATGGGAACGCGGCCGCATTAGTCACATAATTCGCGCCCGGATTATTGCGGTTGAACAGATTGAAAAACTCGATGAAAGCCGTCAACTTGGCGCGCTCGCCAAAACTGAAAGGCCGGCTGACGCGCATGTCCGTCTGTATGTACGGCGTTCCGCGGAATTCATCCAGGGTAGTCTGCACCCCGTTGACCACCGCGCGATCGTCCAGCGTATCTCCGAAACCGTTCACGTCTACCGGAGTGGTTAGGGTGAAGGGGCGGGCGCTCTCCGCCTGGCTCAGCACGCTCACCTCGAAGCCGCCGGGAGCGTGCCACACGCCCGCCAGAACGGCGCGGTCCGTGACATTTTCTCCGGATGGCCCGTAATCGCCCTTGCCGAACGCGTTGAGCGGATTACATACGCCGTTCACGTAGTCGAACAGTTCGGCCAGGACGCAGCCCCACGTCTCGGCGCTCGATAGCGTGTAGTTGAGGATCAGGCTGAACCGGCGCGAGACATTGCCTTGCAAGTGAATGGACAGGCCGTCGTAGCGCGAGCGATTGTCCGAACGGAAGACGGTCACGTCCGGCACGTTCTGCTCCTGTGTCGCCAGGTTGTCAGCGAAAAGCGGCGAGATCAGCGTGTAGCCGGCCTGGTATTGATAACGCCTGTAGCCGTGTACGCCTTCCTCGTGCGTCCAGTCCGCGGTCATCATCCATTTGGAATTGAAGGCATGCTCGACGCCGGCGCTGGCGTGCAAGGCGTAGGGAGTCTTGTAGGCCGGATCGATGAGGGCGCCGGCTCCGCCATTTGCCTCGCCGGGGAGGCATCCGGGATCGCCCGGATTCACGCAAGCCACAGCGGGCGAATTCACCGCCTGAAACGCGGTGACCCAGCCGTTCTGCGCCAGATCGTTGTAGAACAGACCGAAGCCGGAGCGCAACACCGTGGTCTTGGAATCTCCCATCGCATAGGCGATACCCAGGCGCGGCGCCACAGCCCGGCGATAATCATGCGGAGCACCCGGGTGTTGAAATAGCGGTATCTGCAACGCCTCGACGGTAAGCAGCGCAGGGTTGACCGCTTGGGACTGGCCCGAAGCTGTGAAGAGCCCGAAGGTGGTGTCGTAACGCAGGCCGTAGTTCACCGTAAAATGCGGCGTCACACGCCAGGAATCCTGCGCGTAGAATCCCAGGCGCTGCACGTTCTGCGAAAAGCTGCCGTTGTGAGCCGGTGTGGTCGTGCAAGTTGTGCCGGGAGTGACCTGCAGCCCGCCGTTCGGCGTGCAGGCCAGGTCCACGCTGAATTGTTGCGGGTTGTTCAGATAATCGCTCGGGTCCTGTGCGAACACCGTCAGATTTTCCGTGTTACCAGGCAGCGCGCCGCTCATCACCGGCTCGTGGATGAAGTCCACGCCGAAGCTGGGGGCGTGCCCGCCGGAGGAATGCGTCACGGCGTAGCGGGCCTGGTATTTTTCCTGATTGCGCAGGATGGGAAACGCAGTGATGGGCGTGACGAACTGGTTGTCGCCGAAAGTTTCAAAGCCGGAAATGGTTTGAAACGTCGAGCTGAAAGGGAACGCCAGCGCAAAGCCCAAGGTCGAATTGCGCGCCTCGGTGAGGTGCAATCCGCTGGCGTCGAGAGTAAAGGATCCCAACCATGTCGGGCTGAATATGTACTGCTGGCCGACCACCAGGTTCATATAGTTGGAATGCCAGGTCGCGCCGGTGGAGGACAGCGTGGCTTGTTCCACAAAGGCGTTGTCGGTGACGTAATTGTCAATGGCCGCCCTTAAGAACCACTGCGAGCGCGAAGACTGCGCCCAGTCGAAGCGCATAGTGCCGAGAAAATCGCGGAAGGGGATCGGAACGTTATCCGGCACCGCGATGGAGCTCACGCCAGGGATCAGCCCCTGCGCCGCCAAAGAAGCCAGCGCGTGGAATTGTGTCAGGCTGGCCGGACTGTAGGCGATGCTGGCGTCTTCCTGCACGTGCTCGAAGGACGCAAAAACCCAAAGCTTGTCTTTCCGGATAGGTCCGCCCAGCGTGCCAATATAATTCTGCCGCGAGAAAGGCTGCTTGGGCAGCGGAGGGGGATTCTCGATCGGATAGCGGGCGTTCAGCGCCGCGGCGCGTTCGTAGAAAGCCGCCTCGCCGTGCCAGTCGTTGTTGCCGCGCTTGGTGGTGATCACCACCGAACCGCCCACCGTGCGTCCGGTATCCGCGTCCATTTGCGATGTGCGCACGGCGAATTCCTGAATTGCGTCCGGAGAAAAATTCTGCAGGAAGCCGCCAATGTAATCGTCGGAATTGTCGCCGCCATCGACGGAGAGCACGTCGTTCAGGCCGGAGCTGCCGCCGAAGGAAACCGCGGTGATACGGGCTTTGGTCGGGTCGGAGGGCTCCACCGGCTCCGTCCCCGGAATGAGGTAGGCGATGTTGGCGAAGCTGCGATTGGCCAGGGGGATGGTCGCCAGGTCCTGCGCGGTGACCGCGCCTCCATGCACGGCGCTGGTGGTGTCCATGGCCTGGGTCGTAACCGACGAGGCTTGCCCCTGTACCGTTACGGCCTGCTCGATGGAAGCCGGATTGAGAGTGACTGTGATTTCGCGCGTAGAGCTGACCACCACGGCCACGGACGAGCTGGCCTCGGCGAATCCTGGCGCCTTTACCGTCACGCGGTAAGGACCTGGGGACAAATCGTCAAAGCGAAACTCTCCGCTGGCGTCGCTCGAGGCCTGGCGCTCCAATGCGGACCCGGCGGCGCGCAGCACAATCACGGCGTTGCGGACGCGGCCGCCGCTGGCATCGGCGACGGTGCCGACCAGGCTGCCGCGGAAATCCTGGGCGGCCAGTGAGAGCGCCAAAAACGGCAAAGCGAGAAAGAGTCTTTTCA
>Ga0302324_100016412_pt1 | contig 14753 bp, 15 predicted proteins | sample Palsa_T0_1_FD_201949 | JGI IMG/M metagenome (GOLD analysis project Ga0302324, IMG submission 201949) | Peat permafrost microbial communities from Stordalen Mire near Abisko, Sweden - Palsa_T0_1 | ecosystem: Environmental > Terrestrial > Soil > Palsa > Peat permafrost | place: Sweden: Abisko...
GCCGGAACCTTCGCGACCTTAAGGAAGGCCTTGTTCGCCTCGATGTAGCTCTTGCCGCCCACGGTCAGGACGGTAAAGCCACCGCCGTCCTCGGAGATCGTGCCCGACAGGTCTGTTTTACCGTAGAAACTCAGGTCAAAGCTGACCTTCTGCGAGCCGTCCGTCGCGGTACCGGCCATATGCACGCTCTTCGCCGCTTTCACCGCGGCTTCCATCTTCGGCAGGATGTCGGCGGCAGTCTTGGCTGCCGATCCTGACGATGAGCCTGACGGCGATCCTGACGAGCTGCCGCCGCAGGCCGCTGCCAGCAGCCCGGCAGCGAGCACGGCCGGAACGACCGCGCGGTAGGACCTGATCCCCATTGTGTGCCTCCGCTCCCTGGCCGCGGAAAACTACCGCGCGCCCAGCGCAGCCTAAATACCATGAATGCTGACATCCACCTGTAATAGTGGTTGTTCCGTAATAATAGCGACGCAGCATCAGAATGACCGGCCTCAAGCCACTGCGTTCCCGTCTTATATGCCCCTCTGGCAGCCGCGCTCCCGCAGCCGCGGGAGCCGGGCGGGACGGGCGTAGCATCGCCTCGTGGTTCCGCACGCGCTTGCGCTCGGCCAGTACATTCCGAGCCCGCCGGTGAGCGGCTTCTACCTCGGGCCGCTGTTCGTCCATTTCTACGGCCTGATGTACGTGGTCGGCATCGCGCTGGCGATCTACATCACCCGGCGGCGCTTTGCCGCGGCTGGCGGCGACCCCGGCGCTGCTGGTGGCCCAGGCCATCGGGCGGATCGGCAACTACTTCGACCAGCAGCTGTTCGGCAAGCCCAGCACCCTCCCCTGGGCGCTGGAAATCTCCCGCGCGGCCCGGCTCAGCGCGGGCATGCCGGCCGCCGACCTCAGATTTACCACCTTCCAGCCGTTCTTCCTGTACGAGCTGATCTTCGATCTGGCCCTGGCAGCGGCACTCGTGTGGCTCGGCCACCATCGCCGGATCCGGCCGCCTGGCCTGTTCGCGCTGTACGTGGCCGGGTACTCGGGCTACCGGATTTTCGAGGAGACCATCAGGATCGACTCGTCGGCGTACTTGCTCGGCCTGCGGCTCAACTTCTTCGTAGCTGTCGTCGTGACGGCGGCCGGCCTGGTCTGGTTCGCGATCAGCCAGCGCAGGGGCCGGGAGGTCGCCGGCGGCGCGGCAGCGCTGGTCATCGTCGGCCTGCTCGGCGCGACCGCGGCAGGCTGCAGCCGGGCTGATCAGCAGGCCATCGTCAGCAGCCTGCGGCCGGGACACGCCGCGGTGGTCGTCCGGGACGCGCGGCACTGAGCCGGCCTACGCGCTGACCGCGCTGTAGTCGCGGGCCCGCGACTACAGGGACGGCGTTAGCTGCTGCGCTTGCGGCCGAGGGCGGTAAACCAGCTGAGCGGGATGCCCAGCACCCGCTGCGGCTCGGCGTCGTTTCCGGACGCGGCGCCCCGTCCCGCTTGCGGCTGCGCGCTGTCCCCGGCGGCAGCCGATTCACCATCCCGGCGGGCGCTCTGGCCGGCCTGGTCGCCCTGACCGCACTTGCTGACTGTGCCGCCCTGACGGCACTTGCTGACTGCGCCGGGCTGGCCGGCCTGGCCGCTCCGGCCGCCGCCGCCCCTGCTGGCTTTGCCGTTCTGGCCAGCCTGGCCGCTCTGGCCGGCCTGGCCGCCGAGGGCGCCGCGCAGCGGGAAGCCGAGTACGCGGTTCGGCTCCTCGCCGCTGGCCCCTCGCCTTCCTCGTGATCGGGCCATTCATCCCTCCGCCACCAGTACCTGCCACTTCTCAGGCTAGGGGTTGATGCTGGGGTGCGCCGCCGCCACCACCGGCCTGACGAACCTGCTCGTCAGCGCCCGGTTCCGCGGCACACGCCGCATGTACGACTACATCACCGGCCGGGTGCCGGGACTGTCGGGCATCAGGTCCATGGAGACGTCGCTCATCGTCGGCAGGTTCAAGCAGGCCGGCCCGCGACGCCCGGCCTCAGAGGCTGAGCGCCATCCGCGCTGGCGCAGCCATCATGCCTGGGTCAGCGCGCCCTCGATGCACAGGCAGAACGGGTGACCGGCCGGGTCGGCATACACGCGAAAGTGGTCACCGGGCTGAAAATCGAACTTCGTCGCACCTGCCGCCAGCACCCGGGCTTCGGCCGCGTCCGCGTCGTCGACGACGAAATCCAGGTGCATCTGCATGGACGAAGACGGGTCGGGCCAGGCTGGCGGCTGATAGCCGGGTGCGGTCTGGAAGTCGATATCTCCGCCCGGGCACTTGACGGTCACCCAGTCCTCGTTGGCGGAAACGATCGTTCCGCCGGTGATCTCCACATAGAACGCGGCCAGCTGCCTGGCGTCCGGGCATTCGAGCGCGACTGAGCCAAGCTTGATCGAATCAGACATGCAAGCCAGTATGCCGGCAGCCACTGACAGTCAGCCGCCAAGATCCCGCGACCAGCGGCGGACTGCCGCATGCCGCTGCGTGGTCTGCAGACGTCAGCGCCGCCAGACCGTCCCCGAGCAGGTGTCATTGCTGTGGCAGGGCCGCCGGCCCTGGACCCGATCACGGGCCTGACGCCACGTCCTGATTCCCCGGAGCCGCGTCTTGATCTGGTCAGATGAAGTAGTGGCCCTGTTCGATGTCCTCGATGAGGCCGGGGTGGGCTGGCTTCCAGCCAAGGAGTTCCTGGGTGACGGTGCTGGAGGCGGGCATGTCGGTGCTGAGCAGGGGCACGAGCATGCCGCCGAATTCTTCGGCGGGCAGGGACCGGGCCGGCAGGTTCAGTTGCCGGCCGATGGCCTCGGCGATCTCGCGGACGGGCACGCCTTCGTCACCGACGGCGTTCAGCACTGCGCCGGCGGGAGCCTGCTCGATGGCCAGCCGGTACAGGCTCGCGGCATCCTTCACATGGACGGCGGGCCAGCGGCTGGTCCCATCGCCGATGTATCCGGAGACGCCCTTACCCCGGGCCGCGGCGATGAGCTGGGGGACGAACCCGTGACGTTCTCCCTGGCCGTGCACCGAGCGGGGCAGCATGACCAGGCAGGAGCGGACGCCTGTGTCTGCGGCAGCGAGGGCGGCCTGCATGTTGGTGATGCGGGCCGCGATTGGCCCGGCGGCGATGAGTTCGTCGCGTTCGGTAGCGGGTCGGCCGGGTGTCACGAGCGTTGCGCCAGAGATCACCACGGGCTTGCCAGAGCCGGCGAGTCCGGTGACAAACGTCTCGATGGCTCTGGCATCGGTCCGCGTCGCAGCCTCGCTCACGCTGGGCACGACGAAGGCGAGATGGATGACGCCGTCGCAGTCGAGGGCGCCCGCGCGCAGCACGTCGGTGTCGTTCAGGTCACCGCGCAAAACGTCGGCGCCCATGTCGGCGACTGCCTTGGCGGAGGCGTCCGAGCGCGCTAGCCCGAGGACCTGGTGGCCGGCACTAATGAGTTCAGGGACGACGGCCGAGCCGATCCAGCCGGAAGCGCCGGTGACGAAGATGCGCATGAGGATTCTCCTTGATCGTGCTCTCGGGTGATGAAGATGCGCGGCGCAGGCGCCGCGACCGGAACGATGCGATCCAGTCGCATTGACTTTATCAGTCTTGATGCGACTGCGTCGCATCGACTCTCTCGGGTGATGCGATCCGATCGCGTCACTTAGGATGTGACGGTGAGCAGATGGGCGCCGAACGCGCGTGAGCGCCTGGAGACCGCCGCCCTGGACCTGTTCGTGGAGAACGGCTACGAGGAGACAACCGTCGCGCATATCGCAGACCGCGCCGGTTTGAACCGCGCCACGTTCTTCCGGCACTTCGCGGATAAGCGCGAGGTCCTCTTCGGCGGGGAAGACGTGCTGGCCGGACTGTTCGCCGACGGCGTCCGGGCCGCGTCCCCGGGGGCGACGCTCGCCGAATGCCTGCAGGCGGCGCTCGCGGCGGCCGGGGTTGCGATGACGCCGCAGCAGCGAGCTAAGGCCGCCCAGCGCTTGGTGGTGGTCGCGGCGAACAGCGAGCTGCAGGAGCGGGGACTACTCAAGCACGCCCGGATCACCAGGTCGATCACCGCTGCCCTGCGCGAGCGAGGCACGGACGAACTTACGGCGCGACTGGCGGCGGAGACGGGCATGCTCGCTTTCAGCGTCGCGTTCGACCGCTGGATGAAGGCGAACGATGACGAGCCGTTCCCGCCCTTCGCCGATGCGGCCTTGAGCGACCTGCAGGCGCGCGCTGCCGAGCTCGTGCTCCCGTCCCGACTTCCAGCCTGACGCAGAGAAACGGCCCGCATCGCCGAGAATTCCCAGCTAGCAGGCCGTCCCCGCAGGTGGTGGCAGGTGTTGGGTTCGAACCAACGTAGGCTGAGCCGACGGTTTTACAGACCGCTCCCTTTGGCCACTCGGGCAACCTGCCGTGCGCCGTTCCGCAGAACGGGCACTGTGAAGGATAGCGGAAGCAGCCTGGTAGTTCACCTCCGCGGTCCAACACCGGAAGGCGACGCTGGCCCGCCAGCACGGCGCTAGCGGCGATCCGGCGCTAACCTGTGGGCGTGGCAGCCGAATCTTCCTTCGACATCGTTTCGAAGATCAATCATCAAGAAGTCGACAACGCGCTGAATCAGACCGTCAAGGAAGTCGGCACCCGGTTCGACTTCCGCGGCGTCGGCGCCTCCATCGTCTGGTCCGGCAAGGAAGCCGTGGAGATCAAGGCGAACAGCGAGGAGCGGGCCAGCGCCGTTCTCGACGTATTCAAGGACAAGCTGGTCAAGCGCCAGGTCTCGCTCAAAGTGCTGGACGCGGACGAGCCGAAGCTCTCGGGTAAGGAGTACCGGCTGCACGTCGGGCTCAAGGAGGGCATATCCCAGGACGACGCCCGGAAGATCTCCAAGATCATCCGGGATGAGGGCCCGAAGAACGTCAGGGCCCAGATCCAGGGAGACGAACTGCGGGTGTCGTCGAAGAAGAAGGACGAGCTCCAGGACGTCCAGTCCCTGCTCAAGGGCAAGGAACTGGACATCGCCCTGCAGTTCGTCAACTACCGCTAACGCGGAGACGGTTCTCGGCCTCGGCGCCTCGTCGCTTGTCCGCCTCCGGCCGCGCCGCTTGTCCGCCTCCGCGCCCAGTCACCTCCGGCGAGGCCGCCAGACGACTGTGGCCGGACGCCGCGCCGCCCCCTGCGAGGACTTTTCATCCGTTTCAGCGTTTTTTCTGACTGTTTTTCGCTGATATGTGCGCTTCGCGTGTCACTGAACGGATGAAAAGTCAACTTGAGTTGACATTGAGAAGAGGCCAAGTCATAGTAAACCGGGCAAACGTTCGGGAGCTCAAGCATGCCGCGGCGCACTGCGGGCCAGCTTCTCGCTAAGGGTGCGCTAGACACCGCTGACGGTGACAGCGCGGCCAAGCGTGGCTAGACTCGGCGGCTTTTCATCGATCTCGTGCATTGCGTGACCCGATTTGTACTGGTCTGCGCGCACGAAATACGTGAAAAGCACCAGTAGGTCGTGTGGGCCCGCTCAGCCTCCGCTGAGGGTCCTCTAGCCCCGCTGACGGCGCTCTGCCGATGCTGATCTAGCCTCCGCTGACGGCGCTCTAGCCTCCGCTGAGGGCGGCTGGACGTCGAGGCCGGCGGGAATTCTGGGCGTCGATGCGCGCTCTGCCGACGCTGATCTAGCCCCCGCTGACCGTGATTTCGTGCCAGAGGCCGCCGTTGAGGTTGAGGTTGTTGCCGTGGGCCTGGCCGGGGCCGGAGTCGCCGACGTAGGTATAGAGCGGATGACCGTCGTACGTCTCCTGAGTCGCTCCGCCGCTGCGGGTGATGGTACCCAGATGGCCGGTCACGCCCGGGCCCGCCGTCAGCGGCCCGCTGACCGGCGGCCAGTAGACGGCGCACGAGCCATTGCAGACTGACTTCGTTGGCGTATCCGGCGCGAACCAGTACAGAGTCCGCCCGGCCGCGTTGGTCAGCACCTTCGCTCCGCCGATGGTCGTGACCCGGAGGCCGCCGCCGGCGGTGGATCCGCTTGCGTGAGCAACTGGAGAACCGGACCCGGTCGCGGCCAGGCCGCCCGCTCCGGCGAGGGCTCCGCCGAGTAGCGCCAGCGCCACCACCGAGACCGCGCCGGTGCCAAGCCAGGCCATCAGGTCGCCGCGGCCGCGGCCGCCAGAACCGGCCGCAGGCTGCAGGCCCGGGCGGAGCGCATACGCCGCCAGCACGGCAAACGCCGCGACCTCGATAACGCCAGCCACAATCCCCGCGGTCGTACGCACCTCACGGAAGCCGAAGAGCCCGAACTGCACAGTCAGCAGGTAGCCGCCGAGCGTTCCGAGCGCGAACAGGGCGCCCCCCGCGGCTACCAGCCTGCCGGCCGCGAGCCGCGCCGGCGTCACCAGCACCAGCACGGCGAGCACGAACCCGGAGATGACCTGCAGCAGGAACAGCCAGCCGATTGTCGGGATTGTCCGGTAGCCGGTGAGGTACAGGTCGAGGTGGATGGCCGCGGTCGCGGCCAGCAGCCCTGCCCCGGCGAGCCGGAGGAGTAGCCACAGATAGGCCGGCCGCTGCGGCCCGGCGCTGTGCCGCGCCGAGCCACGGCCGACTGAGCCGTAGTCGCCCATATCACCCCTCGCCGGGCCGTCCCCGACCCTGCCGCCGTCCCGGACCCTACCGCTGTCCCCGGCCGGGCCGCCCTCGACTGAGCTGTACCCGGCGCTTCCGTTTCTGACGCTGCCCATGCCAGTTACCACGGCAAGGCGGCGCCACGGGTTCACCAACTGTCCGCTTGCCGGTCCCGGCTGGCTGGCCTGGCCGTGGGAGCATCACCAGGGAGCCGGCTCGCGTGTGTGCGCAGCGCCGGGCCGGGCAGTATCACGGCCGCTGACCGTGCTGGGATAGAACCGTGCTGGGATGGGACCGTGCTGGGACAGGACCGTGCCGGGACAAGAATGTGCCGCGGCCGTCCAGCGAACCGGCCGGCCAGCCAGCCGGCCGTTCAGTGAAGGAGACGTCAATGACCGCCGTCCCGCCGCTTCGCGAGCGCAAGGCGTGGCAGGCCCTGGAGCGCCACTACGCCGAGATCGGCAGCCGCCACCTGCGCGACCTCTTCAAAGAAGATCCCGGCCGGGGCGAGCGGCTGACTGCGGAGGCCGAGGGCATTTACCTCGACTACTCCAAGAACCGGGTGACCGACGAGACGATGCGGCTCCTGGTCGAGCTGGCCGAGGAGTCGGGCGTGCCGCAGCACCGGGACGCGATGTTCGCGGGCGAGCACATCAACGTGTCGGAAGACCGCGCGGTCCTGCACGTCGCCCTGCGGATGCCGGAGAGCGAGCACCTCGTCGTGGACGGCCAGGACGTCGTCGCCGAGGTGCATGAGGTCCTGCGCCGGATGCGCGCCTTCGCCGACAAGGTCCGCTCCGGCGAGTGGAAGGGCTACACCGGCAAGCGCATCCGCAATGTGATCAACGTCGGCATCGGCGGGTCTGACCTCGGCCCGGTCATGGCGTACGAGGCGCTCCGGCATTACTCCGACCGCAGCATGACCTTCCGGTTCGTCTCCAACGTCGACTCGACCGACTTCGTCGAGGCGACCCGTGACCTGCGGGCCGACGAGACGCTGTTCATCATCTCCTCGAAGACCTTCGGCACGCTCGAGACGCTGACCAACGCCACGTCCGCCCGCGACTGGGTCACCGGCGAGCTGGGCAGCGAGGACGCGGTCGCCAGGCACTTCGTGGCCGTCTCCACGAACGCCGAGAAGGTATCGGCCTTCGGCATCGACACCGACAACATGTTCGGCTTCTGGGACTGGGTCGGCGGCCGCTACTCCATGGACTCGGCCATCGGGCTGTCCACCATGATCGCGATCGGCCCGGGCAACTTCGGCGAGATGCTGGCCGGCTTCCACGCCATGGACGAGCATTTCCGCACGGCACCGCTGGCGCAGAACCTGCCAGTCCTGATGGGCCTGCTGTGCGTCTGGTACGGCGACTTCTTCGACGCGCAGACCGTCGGCGTGATGCCCTATGACCAGTACCTCAAGCGGTTCCCGGCCTACCTGCAGCAGCTGACGATGGAATCGAACGGCAAGCACGTCACGCTGACCGGCGAGCGGGTCGATTACCAGACCGGGGCGGTGTTCTGGGGCGAGCCCGGCACGAACGGGCAGCACAGTTTCTACCAGCTTATTCACCAGGGAACGAAGTTGATTCCCGTTGATCTCATCGGCTTCGGGAAGTCACTTAATCCTCTCAGGGACCATCACGACATCCTGTCGTCGAACGTGTTCGCGCAGGCTCAGGCGCTCGCCTTCGGCAAGACTGAGGAGGAGGTCCGCGCCGAAGGCACGCCGGAGAATGTCGTGCCGCACCGGGTGATGGAGGGCAACCGCCCCACTAACGTGCTGCTGGCCGAGGTGCTCACGCCGCGGCTGCTCGGCTCGCTGATCGCGCTGTATGAGCAGAGCGTCTTCACTCAGGGCGCGATCTGGCAGATCGACTCGTTCGACCAGTGGGGAGTCGAGCTCGGGAAGGCGCTCGCCAACCAGATCGCCCCCGAGCTTGAAGCCGCGGCCGAGCCGGACCTGAAGCACGACTCGTCGACTAATGCCCTGATCCGCCGCTACCGGGCGCTGAAGAGCCGGCGCTAACGACCTCGTTCCCGCAATGAAGAACTGAAAGGCAGACCGCGATGCCAACAGACAAGCCAATGCAGCTCGGCATGATCGGGCTCGGCCGGATGGGCGCAAACCTGGTGCGCCGGCTGATGAAGGACGGCCACCGCTGCGTTGCCTATGACCGCAGCGCCGACGTGGTCAAACAGCTGGCGGCCGACGGCGCTACCGGCTCGACGGACCTGGCCGACTTCGTCAGCAAGCTTGAGCAGCCCCGGGCGATCTGGATCATGGTCCCGGCCGCTGTCGTGCAGGCCACGCTGGAGCAGCTGAAGCCGCTGCTGGCCGAGGGCGACATCGTCATCGACGGCGGCAACTCGTACTACCGCGACGACATCACCAGGGCCAAGGAGCTCAAGGCAGCCGGCATTCACTACATCGACTGCGGCACCAGCGGCGGCGTGTGGGGCCTGGACCGCGGCTACTGCCTGATGATCGGCGGCGAGAACGAGCCGGTGCAGCACCTGGACCCGATCTTCAAGACCATCGCGCCGGGTGAGGGCAGCGCGGAGCCCACGCCCGGCCGCAGCCTGGCCGACAGCACGGCGCCGCACGGCTACCTGCACTGCGGCCCGAACGGCGCCGGGCACTTCGTCAAGATGGTTCACAACGGCATCGAGTACGGCATGATGGCCGCGATCGGCGAGGGCCTGTCCATCATCAAGCACGCCGACGTGGGGCTGCAGCAGCAGCAGGCCTCGGATGCCGAGAACACGCCATTGCGCGACCCGGAGGCCTACCAGTACAAGATCGATGTCGGCGAGGTCGCCGAGGTCTGGCGCCGCGGCTCGGTCATCGGCTCCTGGCTGATGGACCTGACCGCCGACGCGTTCGCCAAGGACCCGAACCTGGACAGCTTCGCCGGGCGGGTGTCGGACTCCGGCGAGGGCCGGTGGACCGTCATGGCCGCCATCGAGGAAGGCGTGCCCGCCTCGATCATCACCGCGGCACTGTACGAGCGGTTCGAGTCGCGCGGGCTCGGCGATTTCACCGACAAGATCCTCTCGGCCATGCGCTCGGAGTTCGGCGGCCACGCAGAGCAGAAGGGCTGAGCCGGTGCAGCACGAGCTGAAAGTGGCGGCGGACCCGGCCGCCGTCGCGGCGCAGGCCGCCACCTACGTCGCAGCGCTGGCCCGCGCGGCAGTGGAGGATCACGGCCGGTTCACCTTCGCGGTCAGCGGCGGGCACACGCCGTGGGCGATGTTCGCCGAACTGGCCAAGGAGGACATGCCCTGGGCGGACGTCGAGCTGTTCCAGGTGGACGAGCGGGTGGCACCGGACGGTGACCCGGACCGCAACCTGACGCACCTGCAGGAGAGCATCGGCGACGCGCCCGCGCGGGTGCACCCGATGCCGGTGACCGACCCTGACCTGGACGCGGCCGCCAACGCGTACGCGACGGTGCTGCCCCAGCGTTTCGACCTCGTGCACCTCGGCCTCGGGCCGGACGGGCACACAGCGTCGCTGGTGCCCGGCGATCCGGTGCTGACGGTCACCGACACGCTGGTCGCCGTCACCCAGCCGTATCAGGGTCACCCGCGGATGACACTGACCTACCCTGCACTCACCAGGGCCGATCAGCTGCTCTGGCTGATCACCGGCGAGGACAAGAAGGAGCCGCTGGCGAAGCTGCTGGCCGGCGACGAGTCAATCCCGGCGGGCCGGGTGCTGGCCACGCGCTCACTGATCATGGCGGACGAATCGGCGGCGTGAGCCGCTGGCCGCCGCGCCATCATCGCCGAACCCCCCGACGATCGAGGACCTCATGACAGTCACTGCCAGCAAGACTCCGGCGCACAGCAGCGTGCGCCGGCCGGATGATCACGTGATCGTGCTGTTCGGCGCGACCGGTGACCTGGCCAAGCGCAAGCTCCTGCCCGGCCTGTTCCACCTGGCCGCGGCCGGGCTGCTGCCGCGCAAATACAAGATCATCGGGGCCTCGCCCGCCAGCTTCGCGATCACCAGCGAGCAGTTCCGGGAGCACGCCAGGCAGGCAGCGCAGGACTTCTGCATCACGAAGCCGGCCAGCGAGAAGGACTGCTGGGACGAGTTCTCCGAGCACCTGTCCTTCGCGGCCGCCGATCCGGACGATGCCGGCCCGCTCAAGGACGAGGTGGCGCGCGCGGAGAAGGAGATCGGCTCAACCCGGCGGATCTTCCACCTCGCCGTCCCCCCGTCAGCGTTCGGATCCGTGGTCACCATGCTGGGCGACGCCGGCCTGGCCGGGGAGAACGCCCGGGTGATCATCGAGAAGCCGTTCGGCACCGACTACAAGTCCGCGGTCGAGCTGGGCAAGGCCGTGCATGCCGTTTTCGACGAGTCGCAGATCTTCCGGATCGATCACTTCCTCGGCAAGGAGTCGGTCGACAACATCCTGGCCTTCCGGTTCGCCAACGGCATGTTCGAGCCAGTCTGGAACCGCTCGCACATCGCCTACGTGCAGATCGACGTGCCGGAAACGCTGTCCATCGAGGGCCGCGCCGACTTCTACGACAAGACCGGCGCCTTCCGCGACATGATCGTGACGCACCTGTTCCAGGTGCTCGCCTTCGTTGCCATGGAGCCGCCGACGTCGCTGACAGCTCAGCAGCTGCGCGCCGAGAAGCTGAAGGTGTTCGACGCGCTGCGGCCGATCGACGTCCGGCACGTCGTGCGCGGCCAGTACGAGGGCTACCGCAACGAGAAGGGCGTCGCGCCGGAGTCGCAGACCGAGACCATGGTCGCGGTAAAGGCCGAGGTGGACAACTGGCGCTGGCACGGCGTGCCGTTCTACCTCCGGTCCGGCAAGAGCCTGGGCGCCGGACGGCAGGTCATCACGCTCGGCTTCCACGAGCCGCCGCTGCGGATGTTCAAGGCCCATCGCAAGGACATCCCCGATGGCCGCCGCAACGAGATCATCATCGACTTTGCCGATCCGGGCTCGATCACGGCCAAGTTCCTGGCCAAGGAGCCGGGCGCGGAGATGTCGCTCGGCAGCGAGAAGATGGTCTTTCAGTACAGCGACTCGTTCGCCGTCGCGAACGCGCTGGAAGGCTACGAGCGCCTCATCCTGGACGCGATGATCGGCGACCAGTCGCTGTTCACCAGCTCCGACGGCATCCTGCGGCTCTGGGAGATCTCCGAGCCGCTGCTGGAGAACCCGCCGCCGGTCGAGTCCTACGCGCCCGGCTCCTGGGGCCCGGAGTCGGTGGACAAGCTCGTCGCCCCGTTCCACTGGCACCTGCCGAACTCCGGCTGAGGTCACCGCTCTCACGACAGGAGGCGCCCATGACGCTCGGATATGACAAGCCGCTGTTCCTGGTGGCTTTCGATCACCGCGGCTCGTTCGAGAAGGACCTGTTCGGCGCGTCGGAGCCAGTGCCGCCCGACGTCCGCGACGGGATCGTGCAGGTCAAGGAGATCATCTTCGACGCGTTCGTCCGGGCGCTGGCCGAGGGTGCGCCGCGCGATGTCTGCGGCGTCCTGGTGGACGAGGAGTTCGGCAGCGGCGTCGCCCGGCGCGCGAAGGCTGAGCGCGTGCCGCTGGCGATGCCGGTCGAGAAGTCCGGCCAGGAGGAGTTCGAGTTCCAGTACGGCGATGACTTCGGCGCGCACATCGAGGCGTTCGACCCGTCATTCTCCAAGGTGCTGGTGCGCTATAACCCGGACGGCGACCCGGACCTGAACCAGCGGCAGACGGAGCGCCTGGCCCGGCTCAGCCACTGGCTGCGTGATCGCAACCGTAAGTTCCTGTTCGAGCTGCTGGTGCCGGCCACGAAGGATCAGCTCGACCGCTTCGGCGGCGACCAGCGGGCGTACGACCGCGAGCTGCGCCCCGATCTGGTGGTGGCGACCATCGCGGCCCTGCAGGCGGGCGGGGTCGAGCCGGATATCTGGAAGATCGAGGGACTGGACAGCACTGAGGCCTGCGAGCAGGTCGTGGCTCAGGCTCAGGTAGAGGGCCGCAGCGACGTGAAATGCATCGTGCTCGGCCGCGGTGCGGACGAGCCGCAGGTCATCGAGTGGGTGAAGATCGGGGCCAGGGTGGAGGGCTTCGACGGGTTCGCCGTCGGGCGGACTCTGTGGGAGGACGCGCTCAAGAAGTTCCTGGCCGGTCAGGCGTCGCGGTACGAGGCTGTCGAGGAGATCTCCTCGCGCTACCGGGACGTCATTCACGCGTATCGCCGGGCTGAGCCCGCCATCAAGCGCGGGCAGGAGTGACCGTGGCTACTCCGACCGTGAAGCTGCTGCTGGCCGATGTCGACGGAACGCTCGTTACCCAGGACAAGGTGCTCACTGACCGCGCGGCCGAGGCCGTGTGCAGGCTGCACGAGGCCGGGGTGATCTTCGCCATCACCAGCGGGCGGCCGCCGCGCGGGATGGCGATGCTGATCGAGCCGCTCGACATCCAGACCCCGATCGCTGCGTTCAACGGCGGCCTGATCGTCGACCGGGACATGAAGGTCATCGAGCAGCGGGTCCTGCCCGAGGACCTGGTGGTCCCCGTGACGGACGAGATGTCGTCCTTCAAGCTCGACGTCTGGCTGTACAGCGGTGCCGACTGGTACGTCCCGGACGCGGCCGGGTCGCACGTCGACCGCGAGGCGTGGACGGTCAAGTTCCAGCCCAAGATCATGAAGGACGGGGTCAGGGGGCTGACGCAGAACGTGGCCAAGCTCGTCGGCGTCAGCGACGACCACGACGCGGTCGAGAAGGCCACCACCGCGGTGCACGACAAGTTCGGCGACCACGTGACCGCCGCCCAGTCCCAGCCGTACTACCTCGACGTCACGCACCCGAAGGCCAACAAGGGCGAGGTCGCCAAGTACCTGGCCGCCAAGTACAAGCTCGAGCCTGACGACATCGCCACCATCGGCGACATGCCGAACGACGTGCTGATGTTCGCCCACTCCGGGCTGAGCATCGCCATGGGCCAGTCCAGCAGCGAGGTTAAGCGCGCGGCCCGCCGGGTTACATCCTCGAACGAGGACGAGGGCTTCGCCACGGCGGTCGAGAAGTTCATCCTGCGGGATTAGCCGGAAAAGTCTGGCAGCGAAGCAGCACAGGGCCGCTACCAGCGTTACTTGTTGTGTGAGCGTTCCGCGAGACGGCAGCCCTGAGGCTCCCGCCGCGCGCGCTCGACGATCGCCCGGCTGCCGGGGCCGGGGACCCCGCCGCCGCTGTCGGGGCTCTGTACCAGGCGAAGGCACTCGGTCTCATCCGGCTCGCGTACGTCATTCTCGGCGACCGGCAGGCGGCCGAGGACGTGGTGCAGGAGGCGTTCTGCAACCTCTACCGGCGCTGGGACCTCCTGTCGCACGTGGATGGCGCCGAGTACTACGTCCGGGTCTCGGTGCTCAACGCCTGCCGGTCCAGGCTGCGGCGCCGGGCTACCGACAGCCGGCATGTCCTGCATGAGCTGCCCGCGCCCTCGGCGGAAGCGGCCGTCCTCCGCAGCGAGGAACGGGCTGAGCTCATCCGCGCGGTAGACCGGCTGCCGCGGCGCCAGCGCGAGACGCTGATCCTCCGTTACTACCTGGACCTGCCGGACGCGGAGATAGCCACGCTCATGGACGTGAGCGCGAGCACGGTCAGATCGGCAACGCACCGGGCGCTCGCATCTCTGGCCCGGACGCTGAAGGAGCGGTCATGACCGACCTCGAGACCGAGCTTCGGCTGGCGTTCCGGGCTAAGGCGAGCGACATCGAGCCGCCCGTGCCGCCGCTGGATCTGCAGCCGGGCCGCGTCCCGGATTCTGCCGCGCACAGGGGCCGCCGCAGGATCCGGGCGCTGACTCGGCGGCGCTGGCTGATACCCGTCGGGGCAGCCCTGGCCGTGCTCGCGGTGGTCGCCGCGGCGCTGGCCGTCGGCGGCACAGTGCCGCCCCAGGCGGTCGCCCCCGCGGCGCCGATCCAGACCAGCGTGCCGCCTTACTACATCGCGCTGGTGGCAGATCGCGCGCCAGGCGCGGACGGCCCCCTGGCCGGCCAGGAACCGGCACCCCCCGCCGTCGCCACCGTGCGGGATACCGCGACCGGCGCCATACTCGCGCGCATCAGGCCGCCGTCGCCCTACGTCGGCTTCAGCATGGTCAGCGGTGCCACCGACGA
>Ga0302324_100016415_pt1 | contig 14752 bp, 12 predicted proteins | sample Palsa_T0_1_FD_201949 | JGI IMG/M metagenome (GOLD analysis project Ga0302324, IMG submission 201949) | Peat permafrost microbial communities from Stordalen Mire near Abisko, Sweden - Palsa_T0_1 | ecosystem: Environmental > Terrestrial > Soil > Palsa > Peat permafrost | place: Sweden: Abisko...
ACCACGACCCGTTCGGCCTATTGTTCTGAACCGCATTGTCCGCGTAGTTGCCCGCGATATCCCAGTAGGCCAGGTCGGCGTCCACCTTGGTGTCCTCGAACATGGCGATCCACTGAACCAGCTGCCCAGGGTTGGATAGATCGCGCCGGTTGCCGTACTCATTGATATTGACCGGCCGCGGCGGGATGCTGAGCCGCTGTTCAAGCTCGCGGAAGTTAGCGTAGCTCGACCGGTATGTCCGCAGTGAATCCGGGCTCAGCTCATGCCAGCTGATGATGTCGGGCAGGACGTGGCTGGCTTTCGCAGCGGAAAGGAAGTCGGGCATAAACCGGCTGTCGTAGTAGGCCTCGTTCGGGCCTACGATAAGCGCGTCAGGATTCACCGAGCGGATCGTCAGGCAGGCCGTTGCCCAGTCGGCGAGAAACCGGTCACGGTTGGTGATGTACTGGGCCGGGTCGGCCGTCTTGAGGTCGTACCAGATCCAGTCCGGCTCGTTGAACGGCACAAACGCGACCTGGTTACGGTAGGGACGGTCAGCAAAAGAACAGGCGGCAGCCCTTACCTTGGTCAGGTAGTTCGCGATGCCGCTGTCTTTGTACGGCCAGTCCGGATAAATGTCCTGCAGGTAGACGAGAATCAGCTCCCCGCCCGCGGCGAAGAATCCGGCCGCGACCTTATCCGCGTCCCCGGTGGGATGCTGCAGGCCGCCGGGCGCCTTCTGCGCGATCGTCCTGACATGCAGCGGGGCCAGCAGGTCGGCGGCTGGCACGCCGTCTTCGCTCAGCCCGTAAAGCGCGCCGCTGGCCCCACCGAACACGGGTCCCGTCTCGTTGGCTAGGTGGACCGTGAGCTGCGGTCTCATCTCGGCGGCTGTTTCGGTGCGGCCCGGCGCAGGCCAAATTGCGCCGTGAGCCTCATGAGCTGCAGCGCAAGGAGCGGGAATCCGAGGAGCAGGAGCGCCGGGTCGATCAAGGTGACGGCCGCGGCGCCCGCTATCTCGATCAGGAAGAGCGGCCCGGTCACCAGGAGATTCCTGATCGCCAGGCCAGCGCACAGCGACCACAACTCAGCCGGTGACCAGCCAGGCTCACGTGCGGCCAGAAGGAACACATAACCCATGGCCATGAGGGTGATCAGGAGCGCGCCGAAGCCGAACCCGAGAGAGACGCGGTCGGTCAGGCTGTCGCCTCGGATGAAATGGTGTACCTCCGCTACGCCGACGACGGCCGCCGCGAGCGGCACACCGACGAGGATTGTCGTCCGTAGCGGCGGCCTGGACCGCAGCGCGCCGACGAACTCGGCCACCACCCTGTCCTCGCCCTCGTCGCGCCATCGGTGCAGCGCGACCGTGGCCGCGTTGATCGCCACCGGCAGCGTGATGACCGGCAGCGACGCGATGAGCAAGACTAGGTTGAGGGCGAGGAAGTTGAAGATGGCGGCGAGAGCGACCATGATCGGCGTTCCGGATAGGCCCGGCAGGCGGGCCGGGCTGACCCGGGTAGCCGGCCGGGTCAGCGGGTTCACGGGCGAGTTCACGGGCATCTGGCGTTCATCCCTTCGTGCCGGTGAGGGCGATCCCCTGTATGAACGTGCGCTGGGTCAGGAAAAACAGGATGACGATCGGGGCGGTCGCCGCGGTCGCCCCGGCCATCACCCAGGCCCAGTTGGTCGAATAGTCCCCGAGGATCAGGTCCAGGCCGAGCGAGAGCGGATACGACGACTGATTGCTGATGTAGATCAGCGGACCCAGGTAGTCGTTCCAGCAGTAGATAAACTGGAAGAGGATAACGGCCGCCATGGCCGGTTTAGCCAGTGGCAGGATAACCCGCCGGTATATATAGAACTCGCTGGCGCCATCGATGCGAGCCGCGTCAGACAATGACTGCGGTATCGTCATGAAGAACTGGCGGAGCAGAAAGGTGCTGAAGACAGAACTGCCGAAAAATGTCGGCACCTCCAAAGGCAGGTAAGTGCCAATCCAGCCGAAGCGCTTGTACATCACGAACAGTGGTATCAAGGTGCAGACGAAGGGCAGTATCAAGGTCATCAGCATGACGTAGAAGACGGCGTCCCGCCCGGGCCAGCGCAGCCGCGAGAACCCGTAGGCCACCAGGCTGCTCGAGATGCAGACGCCCACGATGGTCACGCCCGCGTACACGAACGTGTTGAGGAAGAACCTGAAGAACGGCAGTGCGGCGAATAGCTGCGGGTAGTTGCTGGTCAGTATCGGGTGCGGCCACCACACCACCGGCAGCGTGAGCGCTTGCGCCGCGGTCTTGAACGACGTGAGGACCATCCACAGCAGCGGGAGCCCGAACATGGCGCTCAGCACGATCAGCACGATGTGCTTGGCCGCGCTGGCGCCTGCCTTGCGGCGGGTCCAGCGCCGCTTACGCGGGCCCCCAGCATGATCGACAGCGGAGGCCGTGCGTGAATCCGATGTCACTGCGGTGTGCATGCTACCGGTCCTTATCGCTGGTCATTCTCGTAGTACACCCACCTTGACGACGATCTCAGCAGCAAGACCGTGACAATAAGAACGAGGATAAAGAGCATGAATGCCATCGCTGACGCATATCCCAGGTGCAGATCGGTAAAGGCTTGCTGGTAGTAATAGGTAACGTAGAACATAGTTGAACTGCCGGGGCTGCCCGGCGGGCTTTCGATAACCTGCGCCTGGGTGAAATACTGGATGGAAAGCACCAGCGACAGGATCACGTTAAACAAGATGACGGGGCTGATCATCGGCACCGTAACCTTGCGCAGCCGCTGCAGCGGTCCGGCTCCTTCCAGCGCCGCGACCTCGTACATCTCCTTGGGCACGCCCTGCAGCGCGGCCAGGTAGATCACCATCGGCTGCCCTAGCCCCCACAGTCCCAGCAGGATGAAGGTGGGCTTGGACCACGTGATCGAGAAGAACCACGTCGGGCCCTCGACGTGGAGGTCCGAGAGCAGCGAGTTCACCAGGCCGAACGATGGCTGGAAAATCCAGACGAAGATCAGCGACGAGGCCACGACGGGGACGATTGACGGGATGTAGAACAGGGTCCGGTAGATCGCCTGCCCGCGAACCTTCATGTTCAGCAGGAGCGCGAGCCCGAGTGCGGCCACGGTCGAGAGCGGCACCTCGATGATCGTGTAATAGAAGGTATTGAAAAGCGCGGTTCGGAACGTGGCGTCGTGGATCAACTCGGAATAGTTCGCCAGTCCGGTGAAGACCGGATTCCCGATCCCGGTGAACCTGGTGAAGCTGTAGTAGAAGGTCGCGAAGAACGGGTAGAGGAAGAAGGCGAGAAACCCGATGATCCACGGGCTGACGAACAGCAGTCCGAGCCTGGTCTGACGCCAGTGATGCAGTCGCATGTGCACCTCTACCTCGTCCTTCGCGACCCTGCCGTTATCCAAGGCCCGTTAACCGCCTGGCCCGTTAACCGCCCGCGCCGCTGTTCGATTGCGAGTCGATATAGGCCAGGGCCTGCTGCGGGGTCTTGGTCTTCTCTCCGATGTCCTCGGTGGCCGTCGCCTCGGCCGTTTCGAATTCCGACTCGGTCTTGGTGAGGGTGGGCGTCACCGAGTACGGGCTCGACATCTGGTTCACGAATACATTGAGCCAGGGATTGGCCTTGAGCCAGGCCTGGTAGGCCGGGGCGGAGACGATGGCCTGCGACGGGGGCATCCAGCCGCCCTTGGGGTCGATCTGGGACGTGAAGCTCGTGTTGTCGTAGCCGGCCAGCCAGGCGATGAAGGTGAATGCGGCGGATGGGTGGGCCGCGCCCTTCGGGATGATGTTGTAGTTGCCCTGCCCGAACGTGCTCGGTCCCGGTTCGATGCCGGGGAACGCCTCGACGCCGAAGTTGCCGACCATGCTCGGATTCGTGACCGGGATGTTCTGAGCTCCTTCCCACGGCCCGTCCATGTTGAATCCCTCTTTCCCGGCGACGAACGCGTCGTCATCGCCGCCGGCCACGGCCCCGTAGGCCGTCTGCAGGGCGGCGACATCCGCGTACGGGTACTTGTCGTACTGGGCGAGGAAGCTGGCCTCGGACTGAGCACCCTTGCACCCGGCGAAGTCGTACTGCCCTGAGGAGCCGAAGCAGTTGACCGCGCCGAAGAAGCTGCCGAAATACTCAAAGCCCTGGTTGTAGATCGGGTAGAAGCCGATCTGGTCGAGTTTGTTGCCCGAGATCTTCCACTCCTTGGCCTGATCCGCGTAAAGCTGCGCCAGCGTGGCGGGCGGCGAGGAGATGCCGGCCGCCTTCATGATGGACTTGTTGTAGTACAGCGCCCAGGAGTTCATCGACATCGGAATCGCGTACAGCGCGCCCTTGTACTGCCCGCCCTGCAGCGCGATCGGGTATTCCCATTTCTCCAGGCCGGCGTATTTCCCGGTCAGGTAGGGAGCCATCGACTGGATGGTGCCGTCGGCCGCGTACTCGCCGAGGACCGGGTTCCACTCGGTGAACACGTCGGGCGGGTCGCCGGCCGCGATCTCGGACAGGAGCTTGGCGTCGCCCGTCGCGCTGGGGATATTCGACTCGGTGACGTGGATGTCCGGATGGGTGCTGTTGAACGCGTTGACCATCTGGCTGAGCAGCGTCAGGGTGTTGCCCGACCACATGGTCTGCCAGGTGATGTCGGCCACCCCTGAGGAAGAACTGCTGCCCGACGACGACGCGGCCGGCCCGCCGCAGGCGGCGAGGACCAGCGCGGCGCTGCTCGCGAGCAGAGCGGCGGATGTCGCCGCCGCTTTCCGTCCTCTTCGCTGGCTTCTTCCTCCCGGACGCGGTCCCGGACGCGGGGCCGTGCCGTCGCGCTGCCTGCTGTGTATCTTCTCAATCACGAGATGCTCCTTTGCTAGGGCGTGCATCGAGTGCCTGCCGCGCGGGTCCCGCAGACCCGCGCGGCAGATGTGGCGGCCCCGCGCTTTCGCGGATGATCAGCTCAGGCTCGGGCCATGGGGCCGGAGGCACGGCGGTCTCCGGCTCGAGAAGGGCCTGGAGCAAGCCGAAGCTGGCCCGGCCCAGCTCGACAAAGTCCATGCGCACCGTGGTCAGCGACGGGGTGAGGAATTCCGCCGCCGGCGTGTCGTCGAATCCGACGACGCTTACCTCGGCCGGGATGGCGCGGCCCGCCTCCTGCATGGCCCGCATGAGGCCAAGGGCGAGATCGTCGTTGCCGCACAGGACCGCGGTCACCTTCGGATCGGCGGCGAGCACCTGTCCCGCCTGATAGGCGGACCGTGGAGTCCAGCCGCACTGAACAGGCTCCGGCACGATGGCGCCAGCTTCCTCCAGCGCACTCAGCCAGCCCGCCTGCCGCTGGCTGATGCGGGTCGAGGATGGGATGGCCAGGTAGTGGACCGTCCGGTGGCCGAGGCCTAGCAGGTAGCGAGTCGCCTGCAGGGCCGCCCTTCTGTCGTCCAGCCAGACCCACGGCTTGCCGCTGCCCTCATCGCCCGCCGGGGTCTCCACCATCGCGACCATGGGGGTCTCCGCAGGGACGGCGGCCAGCGCGGCGGTCCCCGCCTCGTCGTAGGCGATGACGATGAGCGCGCCGCCCGGCTCGATCGCCCTCCGCACCGCGTCGCTGACCTCTGCAGGCGACGTTGACTCGATCAGGCGGACGCCGACGGCGAATCCCTTGGCCCGCGCCGCCTCCTCGATGCCCTGCAGGGCGCTCCGGTGCCCGTACAAGGTGGTGTTCGGCGTCAGGACCGTGACCGACTGCACCGGGCCCCCGGCCAGCGCGCGGGCCGCTCGGTTGGGACGGAACCCGAGGTTGTCGATGGTCGCCAGGACAAGTTCCCTGGTGGATTCCCTGACGCTCGGATGGCCGTTGATGACCCGCGAGACGGTCTGGTAAGAAACGCCGGCCGCCGCGGCGACATCCCTGATGCTCACCGACCGCGAACCGCGCCCCACGCCAGCGCCCGCCACCCCAGCGCCCGCCGCGGCCTCGTCCAGCGAACCGGGGTCCGGAGCCGGGCCACTTGTGTGACCGGTCACAACCATGGAAGGATTGTGACCGGTCACAACATAGGCGTCAAGAGCATGTACGTCACGATTTCGTGCTGGTAACAATTCACCAGCATGCGCCGAGGAGGCTCGCTTGGCCGGCCGAAGTGGACTGCCCCCGATCGTCATCGGCTGGTCCGATGACGCCCTGGATCTGCGGATTGACGTAGACGAGGACGGGATGGCCAGGATGACCAGGCTGGCGTCCCCGTCCCCGTCCCCGTCCCCGGTCCCGGTAACCGCCGACGCGGCGCTTCCGCTGCTTGACGTCATCGTGTCCGGCGAGGGCAGGATGTGGTCCGGCGGCCGTTACTGCGAGTCCGCGACCGCTGGCCGGTTCCGTTACACGGGTCACCGCGAAAGTTCACCCGGCTCGGCCTGGCACGAGCTGCGCGTCGACCTCGCCGACGCGGTCACCGGGCTGCGGGCCGAGGTTTTCTACCGCGTCCTGGCCGGCCAGGGCGCCGTTCGGTCCTGGGTGCGCCTGTCGAACCAGGGCCGGGAGCCGGTGACGGTCGAGTCCGTGACGTCGTTTCTGTACGGTGGCCTGTCCGGCGGCGCCGGGGCTCCGGATGATCTTGGCGATCTCGACGTCCGGTGGGCGGAGACGGACTGGCTCGCCGAGGGCCGCTGGCAGAGCAGGCCGCTCCGTGATGCCCTGCCGGACCTGAATCGCGGTGTCCATGGCGCCGATCCGCGCGGCAGGTTCGGCCTGACCAGCCTGGGCAGCTGGTCATCTGGTGCGTACCTGCCGATGGGTGCCGTGATCGCGGGGCCCTCCGGCCACGTGTGGGCCTGGCAGATCGAGCACAGCGGCGCCTGGCACTGGCAGGTGGGGGAGTGCACGCGCCGGCGCGCGGACGATGCGGGCGGCCCGGCCGGCTGGCACGCCCCCAGAGGGTCCGTGACCGGCGCGTATATCGCGCTGCTCGGTCCGGCGGACGCCGAGCACCACTGGCGGACCACGCTCGGACCAGGCGATACGTTTACCTCGGTTCCGGTGGCGGTCGTGGTGAGCGCCGACGGCTTTGAGGGAGCCATGGCCAGGCTCACCGCCTGCCGCCGCGCCATCCGGCGCGAGCACGAAGACCACCGCCGGCTGCCGGTGATCTTCAACGACTACATGAACACGCTGATGGGCAATCCCACCACGGAACGGCTGCTGCCCCTGATCACGGCGGCGGCGGAAACAGGCGCGGAGTGCTTCTGCATCGACTCCGGCTGGTACACCGGCATCGGCGAGGACTGGTGGGACACCGTGGGCGCCTGGAAGCCATCAGCCTCCCGGTTCCCGAACGGGATCGCCGAAGTGCTCGATCACATCCGGGCCGCCGGGATGATCCCTGGGCTGTGGCTTGAGCCCGAGGTAGTCGGCGTCAGCAGCCCGGTCGCGGGGCAGCTGCCGGCCGACGCGTTCTTCCAGCGGGACGGCCGCCTGGTGGTCGAGCACGGCCGCTATCACCTGGACCTGCGCCATCCCGCCGCGGTGAAGCACCTGGATGAGGTGGTGGACTTCCTGGTCGGGGACCTCGGGATCGGCTACCTCAAGTGCGACTACAACATCTGCGTAGGGCCAGGGACCGATACGGGGAACCTCGCCCCCGGTGCCGGGCTGCTGGCGGCGAACCGGGCACATCTCGACTGGCTGGATGGGGTGCTCGACCGTCATCCGGGACTGGTCATCGAGAATTGCTCCTCGGGCGGCATGCGGACCGATTACGCGCTGCTGGCCCGGCTTCAGCTTCAGTCCACCAGTGACCAGCAGGATTTCCTGCGCTACCCGCCCATCGCGGCGGCGGCGCCCGCGGCGATGACACCGGAGCAGGCCGCCGTCTGGGCCTACCCGCAGCCGGACTTCACCGACGACGAGATCGCCTTTACCCTGTGCGGCGCGCTGCTCGGCCGCGTCCACCTGTCCGGGCACCTTGACCAGATGAGCCGTCAGCAGCGTGACCTGGTCGCCGACGCGGTGCGGGTGTACAAGGACATCCGGGCCGAATTGCCCGAGGCGGTGCCGTTCTGGCCGCTGGGCCTGCCCCGGTGGGACGACTCCTGGATCGCGCTAGGCCTGCGCGCGCCGGGCGCCAGCTACCTCATTGTGTGGCACCGCGGACCACTCGGCGTGGCCAGCGGCCGGACCAGCGGCCACGCCCCAGACAGCGGCCCCGTCGAGAACGCCGAGGCGCTGCTCCCGATCCCCCATCTGCGTGGCCAGGCCGTGACGGCCAGGACCTTGTACCCGGCTGCGGCCGGAACCGGCCTCACCTGGGATGCCCGGGCAGGGGCGCTCCTCGTCTCACTTCCGCGTACGCCGTCCGCCTGCCTCCTGAGCCTCAGGCCAAATGCAACCGCACGATAAGGAGCAGCACGATAAGGAGCAGGGGTAGGGTGCCGTGGCGCCCGGCTACGACGCGGCTGTCTTGGCCTTGGCGGCGGCCTTCAAGGCCTGCTTGTGAGATCGCACCTGACCGAGGGACTCTTCGTCGGTGATGTCCGCGACCGAATAACGCGACCCTTCGGCACCGAACGGCCCTGCCGCTTCCTGCCAGCCAGGCGGGCGCACCCCCAGCTGCTTGCCGAGCAGGGCCACGAAGATCTGCGCCTTCTGCGCTCCGAACCCCGGCAGTGCTGATACCCGCCTGAGCAGCTCGGCCCCCGACTCGGCGGTCTCCCACACCTGGGAGGCGTCGCCGTCATACTGCTCCATGAGCAGCCGCGCCAGCTCCTGCACGCGGGCCGCCATCGCCTTCGGGTAACGGTGCAGGGCGGGCCGTTCGGAGAAAATGAGCGCCAGCGCGTCCGGGTCGAATTCGGCGAGTTCGGCAGCGGTCGGCTCGTGCCCGAGCCGCCGGACCAGGTCCAGCGGCGCGCTGAAGGCGCGCTCGAGCGGCACTTGCTGGTCGAGCAGCATGGCGATCAGCAGGGCGAGCGGGCTGCGGGTCAGCAGCTCGTTGGCCTCAGGCTCAACCGGCATCCAGATCGTCACGGCGCGCCTCCCCGGGGTGTCGCGATCACGGGTCATGATCACCTATGCCCGCAGCGTACCGCGCTGGCAAGATCGGCCACGTCTGGAATCCATCGACGCGCGGCAGCGCTATAAGCTGTTACGTAGCTGGGTCGGCTGGGGGTCGCCGGCCTGGAACGAAGGAACTGGAGTCTGCATGACACCGCACACGAAGTGGGCGATAGCCGGGGTCGTCCTCGGACTGATCCTGTTCATCATCAGCCCGTGGCTGGCGATCGGGGTCATTGTCCTCGCGCTCGCCGTCCCCGCGGGCGCCTGGCTGATGCTCGATGAGTCGCAGCGACGCCGGTACCGCGAGCTCCGCCGTCGGCGCGAGATCCGCTAGTCCGTACGGGAGGGCACATGGCCGTCCGCCGCCTCAACCACGCTGTGCTGTACGTGCACGGTCTTGAGCGCACCGTCGATTTTTACGTCAGCACCCTCGGCTTCGAGGTCCGGGTGCAGATGCCCGGCCGCGCCGCGTTCTTGCGCGCCCCGGATTCCGCCAACGATCATGACCTGGGCCTGTTCGAGATCGGCACCGGTCACGCACCCGACCGCCCGGAAAACCCCGGCCTCTACCACCTGGCCTGGGAGGTCGGCACGCTGGCGGACCTGGCCGACGCGCGGGCCAAGCTCGGCGCGGCCGGCGCGCTGGTGGGAGAGAGCGACCACCGGGTGTCCAAGTCGCTGTACGCGAAGGACCCCAGTGGCATCGAGTTCGAGGTGCTGTGGCGGGTGCCGGCTCAGGACTGGGAAGCCGAGATGGCCAAGGGCAGCATGACCGTCCCGCTCGACTGGGACGCGACGCTCGCCCGCTGGGGCCGCGACCAGGTGACCGGCGCCGCCGCCGGCTCACCCACCTGAAGCGCCTCAGCGCCCTTCGGCCACCCGCGTGATGTAGGTAACCGCCACGAACGACCGGAACATCGCCAGCGGATCGTCCCCGCGGATGCTCACCGCTCGCACCCCGGTCCGTTCGGCGCCGCGCACCCACGACGCCACCTCGGCCATGTCCGCCGTCTGCAGCCGCACCTCCAGGGTGGCGGGCAGCGCGATCGCCGGCGGCCTGAGCACCCCGGGCTCGGCGCCGCCAGAGTCCCCGGACGGCGCCCCCGCCGCGATCTCCCATACCTCCGCGGGCCTGGCGGCGGCCCGCTCGACGGCCCGGCGGGCCCTGTCGGCGATCATGGTGCGGGCGACCTCCGGGTGCAGGTTCGACGCGCCGAACCGGGTGAAGGACTCCTTGACCACCACGCGCTCGGCGTCCGGGAGGAACGGGTCGGCCTCGGCCGCCGTGTGCTGGTCCCCGGTGATCAGCCCGACCGGCACCTGGCAGCCCAGCGCGGCCAGGGCGTTGATGCCGCTCTCGCCGACCCGGACCCCGTTCAGCTCGACGTGCGAGATCACCGACGGGTTGTAGGTGTGGGACAGCACCGAGCTCTCCCCGGAGATGGACCCGTGGTAGCCCACCATGAACACCACGTCCGCGGTGGCGTCCAGGCCCTGCATCATGTACAGCGGCTTGTGCCGGCCGGACACGTAACTGGCCTGCCCGCCCAGCGCGGCCGGGTCCAGGTTGTTCATCGTCCCGTGCGAGTCGTTGCAGACGATCTCGGTCGCCCCGGCCGCCAGCGCCCCGTCGATGGCCGCGTTGACCTCGCCGAGCAGCAGTCGCCGCCCCTCCTCATACGCCCGCCCCGGCCCGCGGCACTGGGACCAGTCGACGATCCCGGCCACGCCCTCCATGTCAAACGAGATAAACACCTTCATAAATCCAAAAATTTATCCCTAACGGCACCGGTGTTTCTCCCCAGCCACCCTCTTCCCGTCCGCCGGTACGCATGTCCGGCAGCTCCCCCGGACCGTAACGTTCTCGGAACTATCCGAGCGTAGAGTCCGCGGCATGAACGGGTTGAACCCGATGGCCAGACTGCGATGACGGCAATAGCTGCGGCCCGCCGCTTCCGGCTAGCATCACCCGCGACCGCGCTGGTCGCCGGCGGCTTGATGCTGGCCCTGGTCATTGCCGACCCGCCGCTGGCCCGTCTGGCGCACCAGAGCCTGAACTCAAGCGGCGGCTCGTCGCCGTTCTGGTTCTCCGCCGCCCTCGGGGCGGTCGGCTTCGTCGTGGCCTTCCGGAAGCCACGCAACCCGCTCGGCTGGATCCTGCTCGCCAGTGCGATTTTCGGCGCGCTCAGCGAGGATGCCAGCTTTTATGTCGTGGCCGACTACCGGCTCCGGCACGGCGGGCTGCCGTTCGGCTGGGTGGCCGTGCTCGCCCAGCCCGGCTGGGCCCTCTCGACCGCGACGGCCGCGCTGGGCGTGCTGCTCTTTCCCGATGGCCGCGTGCCGTCACCGCGCTGGCGATGGGTCCTGTGGCTCTACCTCGCCGCGGCCGCGCTGTGGATAGGCGGCACGCTCGTCGCGTCGGCCGTCGCCATCGCCGGTCATCACATTCGCGTGGATTCCAGCGGCAACCTCCTGGTTCTTACCCACCCCACGGGTTCGGCGGCCTGGTGGGGTGTGATCGAAGCCGTGTTTCTCCCGGTCCTGGCCATCTGCTGGCTGGCATCGGTGGTGGGCCAGGTGCTCAGTTACCGGCGCTCGTCCGGGGAACGCCGGCTGCAGCTGAAGTGGCTGCTGAGCGGGTCGGTTATCGCCGGAGTGGGCATCGCGCTGACCATCTTGCTGTCAGGGAAACACGGGCTTCCCGGAGTGGCGGGCGGCGTCGCGGGGGTCGGCGCGCAGCTGGGGATCCCGGTCTGCCTGGGCGTGGCCATCTTGAAGTACCGCCTGTTCGAGATCAACCGGATCGTCTCCCGTACGCTCTCGTACGCGATCGTCACGGCCCTGCTGGTGGGCGTGTACGCGGGGATCGTGCTGCTCGCCACCCACGTGGTAACGGTTAAGGAACCGGTGGCGGTGGCCGGGTCGACCCTGGCCGTCGCGGCGTTGTTCAATCCGCTGCGGCGGCGGGTGCAGCGGACGGTCGACCGCAGGTTCAACCGGGCCCGCTACGACACGGACCGCCTCGTGGCCGCGTTCGCGGTCCGGCTGAAAGACGCCGTCGACCAGGACGCGATCCAGGCCGACCTGGCCGGTGTCGTGCAGCAGGCCCTGGAGCCCGCCCACGTCACGGTCTGGATGAACGACCGCTAATCAGCTGGCCGGAATCAGCCCATCAGGCCCGGGAACAGCAAAGCCAGCTCCCTCGGGTACCCGGCGATCAGCCGGAGCTCGTCGTCCGTCAGCGGTTTGCCGGTGGCCGACGCGCACAGCTGGACCAGCGAGAACACCAGGTCCTCCGCATCGGCGGCCACCGAGATCCCGAGCCCGTCCATGACGTGCCGGAACCCGGCCTTGCCGCCGTATTCGCCGGTCAGCACCACCCGGCCCGCGCGAGCGTGCCAGTCCGCGGGGAACGGGCCGAGCGTCGCGTCGTCGTACAGCTCGTAGTTGCCGCGGTCCTTCAGCGCCCCGTCGGCATGAATCCCGGACTCGTGCGCGAACGCGTTGCGGCCTACCCCCGGCCAGGCCGGCGGCAGCGGCTGCCCGAACGCGTACGCGGCCCACAGCCCGAATCGCCGGGCCCAGGACAGGTCCACCGGGTCCCCGATCGACACCGCGTCGGCGACCCCGAACCCGTGCCGGAACGCCAGGATGCACGACAGCAGGTCGGCATTTCCGGCCCGCTCGCCGATGCCGTTCACGCAGGTGTTCACCCACGCGTCCTGCCCGGCGTCCAGGTCGCCGAGCGCGCCGGAGACCGAGTTGGCGACGGCCATGCCCAGGTCGTTGTGGCAGTGCGTCTCGACCGGGATACCGGCCGCGGAGGCGAGCTTGGCGAACCGCTCCCTGATCCGCCCGGGGGAGTCCCCGCCGATCGTGTCGCAGTACCGGACCCGCGACGCGCCCGCGTCCCGGGCCGCGAGCGCGAACTCGGTCAGGTACCCCTCGTCGGTCCGCGATCCGTCTTCCGCGTTAACCCCGATGCTGTACTCGCCTGGCACGCCTCCGGCACGACCAAGCGCCGCCCGGGCCACCGCCACGGCCGCCGTCATCTCCCCGATGATGGCCGCCCGGTCCAAACGTCCCCGGAACTTGTGCGCGATCATCTGGTCCGAGGTGGAGATCGACAGGTTGTAATGCCGCAGCCCAACTTCTCCAGCCCGGACCGCCACCGCCGCCTCCACATCGGCGGGCACCGCGCGGCACCAGCCGGACAGCCGCAGCTCCCCGAACGCCCCCGCCTGCGCCAGCGCCACGCAGGCCCGCACGTACGGCACCTCGTGGAACAGGAACGGGAATCCGATCTCGGACTGCGCCACGCCCAGCCGCCCCAGGTAGAAGTTGACCATTACCTTGCCGAACTTCGACAGCCCCGTGCGCGCGGTCTGCGCTCCGTCCCGGTTGGTCACGTCAAGAAAGTGAATCGATGGCATGACCCCAGATTGACGAGATGATCAACTATCGTCAACATTGATTAAAATCAATAACTCCGAACGATCGTGGCGCGTGCGGCTCGTCACCTCCGAGCGTCCGCGCGGGGAAGCGGAATGGCCTTTTCGATGACCGCGGCGCAGGCCGCCGACCGGCTGGGCGTCAAGCAGGCGACTCTCTACGCCTACGTGAGCCGTGGTGTGCTCGGCCGGGGCAAGGCCGTCGACGGCCGGGGCAGCCTGTTCGACCCGGACGAAGTCGAACGGCTCGCCCTCCGCGGCCGCCCGCGCCGTCCCGCCGGCGCCGTGGATATCACGGTCGAGTCGGCGATCACCGAGATCACCGCCGACTCACTCCGGTTCCGCGGCCTCGACGCCACCCGCCTGGCCGTCACCCGCACCTTCGAAGAAGTCGCCGAGCTCCTCTGGACCGGCGAGCTCCCGCCCACCCGCCCTGTCCCGGCCGCCCAGCCTTTCCCGCCCGCCGGCGCCGACGCCCCGGCGGCATGGCAGGCCACCCCCGCCGCACTCGCGGTAGCCCGGGCCGCGCAAGCCGCGCTCCCGGCCGGGACGCTGCCCCTCGAACGGCTCCAGGTCATCGTGCCCGCGATGGCGGCGACCGATTCGCTCCGGCTGCAGCTCGACCCGTCCGCGGTGCGCGCCGCGGCCCGCAGCCTCATCGCCGGCATGGCGGACAGTCTCCCCGCGCCGTCAAGTCCCGGTTCTGTCCCGGCCGGCCAAACCCCAGCTACCTCTTCCGCCCCCTCTTCCCCCTCTTCCGCCCCCTCCGACCCTGGCGCGCCGATAGCCGGACGCCTGTGGTCGAAGCTCTGCGAGCGGCGCCCGACTCCTGAGCTGCTGAGGGCGCTGTCGGCCGCGCTCGTGCTGCTGGCCGACCACGAGCTCGCCGCCTCCACGCTGGCCGCCCGGGTGGCCGCGTCGGTGCGGGCGGACCCGTACGCCGTGGTCGGAACCGGCCTGGGCGCGATGAGCGGTGCCCTGCACGGCGGCGCGTCCCTGGGCGTGGAAACCCTGATCGCTGCCGCCCGCGGCCCGCAGGACGTGTCCCGGGTGGTGGGCGAACTGCTGCGTCGCGGTGAGAAGATACCGGGCTTTGGTCATTTCGTGTACCGGGGCGGCGACCCGCGCGCCGTCGCGCTGCTGAGCCTGGTCCGCCGCGCCGCGCCGAAGTCCGGGCAGCTCGCGGTGGCCGAAGCCGTGCTCGCCGAAGTCCGGCGAAAGTCGCTGCCCGCACCGAACATCGACTTCGCCGTCGCCACCCTGGCCCGCGT
>Ga0302324_100016416_pt1 | contig 14752 bp, 13 predicted proteins | sample Palsa_T0_1_FD_201949 | JGI IMG/M metagenome (GOLD analysis project Ga0302324, IMG submission 201949) | Peat permafrost microbial communities from Stordalen Mire near Abisko, Sweden - Palsa_T0_1 | ecosystem: Environmental > Terrestrial > Soil > Palsa > Peat permafrost | place: Sweden: Abisko...
ATCGATGCGCACCAGCGCATCGAACTCGGTCTTCCCCGCGCGCACTTTCACCGTGCGGCCGGCGGCGAAGTGCTCCACCAGGTCGCGGATGCCGGTGATTTCGAACACTTCTTCTCCTGTCAGCTTGAGCGATTCCGCATTCTGGCCTGCAACAAACTGCAGCGGGAGCACGCCCATGCCCACCAGGTTCGAGCGATGAATGCGTTCGTAGCTTTCCGCGATCACGGCGCGCACGCCCAGCAGCGCCGGACCTTTCGCCGCCCAGTCGCGCGACGAACCGGAGCCATATTCTTTTCCTGCGAGGATGACGAGCGGAATGCCGGCGGCGCGATATTTTTCGGACGCGTCGAAGATCGACATTTCGGTCGCGGTCGGCAGGTGGCGGGTGAATCCGCCTTCGGTCGAGACCAGCTTGTTGCGCAGGCGCACGTTGGCGAAGGTGCCGCGCACCATGACTTCATGATTGCCGCGGCGCGAGCCGTAGGAGTTGAAATCCGCCGGCTTCACGCCGTGCTCCTGCAAATATTTTCCGGCGGGCCCATCTTTCTTAATTGCCCCGGCGGGCGAGATGTGGTCGGTGGTGACGCTGTCGCCGAGAACGGCGAGCACGCGGGCTTTCGTGATGTCCGCGACGGGCGCGGGTTTCACCGTCATGTCGTCAAAATACGGAGCGCGACGGATGTAGGTGGAATCTTTTTCCCACGCGTAGGTCTGGCCCTTGGGCACGGCCAGCCCGCGCCAGCGCTCGTCGCCCTGGAAGACGTCGGCGTAAGATTTCGTAAACATCTCCGAAGTAATCGACTGCTCCATGGTCTCTTCAATCTCGCGCGACGATGGCCAGATGTCGGCCATATAAACCGGCTGCCCGTCGCGTCCCTTGCCGAGGGGATCTTTGCGCAGGTCAATGTCAATGCGCCCGGCCAGTGCGAACGCCACTACCAGCGGCGGCGACATCAGATAGTTGGCGCGCACTTCGGAATTAATGCGCCCTTCAAAGTTGCGATTGCCCGACAGCACCGACGCGACCACGAGCTCTCCCTCATCAATGGCCTTCGAAACTTCTTCAGGCAGCGGGCCGGAGTTGCCGATGCATGTGGTGCATCCGTAGCCGACCAGATGAAATTTCAGCTTCTCGAGATAGGGCGTCAGTCCAGCCTTCGCCAGATAATCGGTCACGGTTTTCGACCCGGGAGCCAGCGAGGTCTTCACCCACGGCGGAACCGACAGTCCTTTTTCGACGGCTTTCTTCGCGAGCAGTCCCGCACCGATCAGCACGGAAGGATTCGACGTGTTGGTGCAGGAAGTGATGGCTGCGATCACGACGCTGCCGTGCTTCAGAGAATCCTTCACCGCGGCGGAAACATGCTCATGCACATTCGGATCTTCCACGCCGATGGCCGCAGGACTCCCGCCCTCCTGCTCCCATCGCGTGTTATTCGGCACTGCTGGCCCCGCGGTTTTCGCCGCAGCCTTCGGCTTGATCAGCGAAGGCAGTGCCTTGTTAAACGACTCACCCGCCTGCGACAGCACGACGCGATCCTGCGGACGCTTCGGCCCCGCCAGACTGGGTTCGACCGTCGCGAGATCGAGTGAGAGCAGCTCGGAATATTCCGCCTCTGGAGTTTTCTCGTCGTGAAACATTCCCTGTTCGCGACTGTAAGCCTCGACCAGCGCGATTTGATCTTCACTGCGGCCAGTGAGCTTCAGATAACGCAACGTCTCCTTGTCAATCGGAAAAATCCCACAAGTTGCGCCGTATTCCGGCGACATATTTGCTACGGTGGCGCGATCGGCCAGGGACAGGTCGCGCAGGCCGGGGCCGAAGTACTCGACGAATTTTCCGACGACGCCGTGCTTGCGCAGTATCTCGGTTACGGTGAGAACGAAGTCGGTGGCGGTTGCGCCTTCGCGCAAGCGCCCGGTCAACTTCACTCCCACCACCAGCGGAATCAGCATGGAGACAGGCTGGCCGAGCATCGCGGCTTCGGCCTCGATTCCACCGACGCCCCATCCTAAAACCCCCAACGAGTTAATCATGGTGGTATGACTGTCGGTGCCGACTAACGTGTCGGGGTAGGCTACGCGTTTGGCGGTTTTGTCGCCGGCGCTGCTGGTCTCGTTCACGAAGACTACGCGGGCGAGGTATTCGAGGTTGACCTGGTGGACGATGCCGGTGTCGGGAGGAACGATGGCTAGATTTCGAAAGCCGGTTTGTCCCCAGCGGAGGAAAGAGTAGCGCTCTTTGTTGCGCTGGAATTCGAGCAGGGCGTTCATTTCGAAAGCGTTGGCGGTGCCGAATTCGTCGACTTGCACGGAGTGGTCGATAACCAGTTCGACGGGCTGGAGAGGGTTGATGAGCGAGGGATCGCCGCCCAGGGTTTTCATGGCGTCGCGCATGGCGGCCAGGTCGACTACGCAGGGGACGCCGGTGAAATCCTGCAGGAGAACGCGGCTGGGGGTGAAGGCGATTTCTTTTTCGGGCTTCGAGTTCTTGTTCCAGCTGGCGAGGGCGCGGATTTCATCTTTGGTGACGTTGCGGCCGTCTTCGGTGCGGAGCAGGTTTTCGAGCAGGATGCGCAGGGAGAACGGCAGGTGTTTCGTGGTGATGCCCTGCTGGTCGAGGGCGTCGAGGCGGTAGATTTCGTATTCTTTGCTGCCGACTTTAAGGGTGGATTTGCTGTTGAAGCTGTTGACGGACATGATGGCCTTCCTCGAGGTATGAATTGCGGCGGAGCTGCGCTCCGCGGACAGCCGGGGGCGGCTGTCCCCACATGTAGATTCCAGGCTTACTAGTGTAATTCGTTTGGGGCGGAATTGCTTAGTCGCGGCGTGCTGAGGCAGGGTGCGTTTGATGGTGCTGTGATTCCCATTTCTCGCGCAGAGAGCGCGCGAGAAATGGGGCACCCGCGATCGTGCTGGCGCTGTGCGGGTTCGACTGTCATACTTTTGTCTCTCCATCGGAGGTTGCCATGCCTGACGACGCTGGTCCATTTTCAGCCAAGGAATTGAGGAACGAGTCGGCTCCCGGCGACGACTCGAAACAGGCAAATGCGGCGGAGCCGGGACAACCTAAGAGCTCGTGGCGCCGCGATCGGATCCGGCTGTTGATCTGGGCGGGGATCGCCTTTGTTCCGATGTTTCTCATCGTCGGGCTGCATCTCGGCGGCAAGCGGGATCCTTCCGTGTTGACGGTGCAGAGCGAATTGCCGATCCAGGCGATCGCGGCATTCTTCGTTTTCCTTGCCAGCTGGGTTATTTCGCGCGCCGAGAAGCGCACCTTGACCGATTACGGGATTCCTCCGAGGCAGGCATTCGGAAAGCGATTTTGGGAAGGGGCGGTCTGGGGGTTCGCCATGCTTTCGGCGATTGTGCTGGTGCTGTGGGGATCGGGACATTTCCAGATCGACGCGGTGGCGGTGACGGGAAACGCAGCGTTGCGGTGGGGTCTGGCATGGGGCGCTACATTTCTGGGGGTTTCGCTGCATGAGGAGCTGGCTTTTCGCGGCTACTGGCTGTTTGCGATGTCGAGGCGCATCCGATTTTGGCCGGCGGCGCTGTTTCTGTCCGCGTTATTCGGAGCCGCTCATCTGGGCAATCATGGGGAAAACGTGCTGGGGATTTTGCAGGTGGTGGTGACCGGTCTGCTGTTTTGCCTGATGATCCGGCGCACGGGCAATCTGTGGTTCGCGATTGGATTTCACGCGGCGTGGGACTGGGCGGAGACGTTTTTCTACGGCACGCCGGACAGCGGGCTGCTGGGGGTTGGGCGGTTCTTGAACACGTCGGTGCACGGGGCGAATTGGATTACGGGCGGGTCGGTGGGGCCGGAAGGCAGCATATTCGCGATGGTGATTCTGCCGGTGTGCGCGGGGTTAGTTCATTTGCGGTTTCCGAATGCGATTTATCCGGATCGTCCGGTGTAGGGTTGCTCGCGCTTGAGGCCTCAGGGGCTCGCCTGAAAACAGCAGGTCCCCTTCGGCTTCGCTCAGGGCAGGCTCTCCACCCCGCCGTCGCTCCGGCTCCGGTCGGGATGACAGGGTGTCTGTTCTGACGATTGATCGCGGCGCTGAAAGGCCTGCCCCGAGCGAAGCGGAGGGGCGCTACGCCACCCGGAGGCGGCAGTTTATCGGGGGCTGGTCAGGATTTGATAGATGACGACGCCGAACATGAAGACTAGATAAAAGCGGAGCGCCCAGAAGATGATCATTTCGGTGCCGGTGAGTTGGCGGCGGGGGCAGTGATGCTTTTCTTTTTCGGAGATGAGTTGATCGGGTTCGAGAGAGGCGACGACGGAGGCTCGGTCGGCGCTGCTGACTTCGGCGGCTGAATCGAGATTTGGTGTCATGTTACGAGTGCGCCTCCGGACGTGTGCGGGAAGTCTTCTTTCGCCCCTTCCGGGGCTGGTGCCTTTCCGCTCGACTAACCCACGGCTTGCGCCGTGGACTGTATTCTTGCGCCGCTTCGCGGCTTTCTCTCACATCTATTTACCCCGCCTCATCTATCTGCCTCCGATCAGCGACAGGGCGTGGGGGGCGACTACGCTGACGCCGAATAGCAGGCCGGCCGCGACCAGGATTACAACCACTGCAAGCGCGAGGGCGTTGGCCCAGAGGGGGCTGACGAGGTCGCCCATGATTTCGCGATCGTTGACCAGCATGTAGAGGAACAGCAGGGCGGGCGGCATGGCCAGGACTGCGATTACGTTGACGATCAGGACGATGTAGACCAGCGGGATGCCGGGGATGAGGACGAGTCCGGCGGCGGCGGCGGCTTCGAGAATGAGGACGAGATAAAAAGATTTTCCCTGATCGAAGGGGAGATTCAGGCTGTGCGGGCGGTGGGCGACTTCGCCGAAGGCGTAGGCGGAGGAAGTTGAAATGGTGACGGCGGCGACCATGCCAGCTTCAAACATGCCGAGCGCGAACAGAGCGGAGCCCCAGTGGCCGACGAAGGGGCGGAGGGCTTGGGCGAATTCGGCGGCTTCGAAGTTTCCGGCGGACATGCCATGGGCGAAGAGCGGGGCGGTGCAGACGATGGTGGCCAGCGCGGCGAGGGCGGCGAGAGTCGCGCCCAGTATGGTGTCAATGCGGCCGAAGCGGATGTCGTTGGTGGTGAGTCCTTTGTCGGCGATGGCGCTTTGCTGGAAGAAGAGCATCCAGGGGGTGACGGTGGCGCCGATGTTGGAGAGCAGGATGAGAACGGTTTCCTGGGTGAGTCCGCCGGGGAGCGGTTTGAACGTGATTAACGCGCTGCCGATGGCTCGCCAATGGGGATGGCTGAGCAGGGCCACGGGAATGAAAATCAGGTTGAACATGGCGGCGACGAGCGTGATGCGCTCCCAGGTCCAGTAGCGGTGAGCCATGAGGGCGACGAACAGGACGAGCCATGCGCCGATCACGGAGATGGCGGGAGGCACGCCGAAAAATCCCAGGCCGGCGCGGATGGCGATAAACTCGGTGACCAGGGTGAGAAAGTTGCCGACCATGAGGTCGATCATGGAGAACCATCCCCAGAAAGGACCGAAGCGGTCGAAGATGAGTTCGGCGTGGCCGCGGTGGGTGGCTGCGCCGAGGCGCACGGTCATTTCCTGGACGACGCAGGCCATGACGAAGGTGAGGACGACGAAGGGAAGAAAGAAGCCGATGCCGTAGCGGGCGCCGGTGGCGGCGTAGGAGAGCATGCTGGGGCCGTCATTTTCTCCGAGCATGACCAGGATGCCGGGACCGACGAGCAGCCAGAGCAGGCGGGCGCGCGACCAGGGGCCGCGGTGGGAGCGGGTGGTGCGGACGCGGTCGCGGTCGTGAGCGCGGTCGATATCCTCGTGGGTGATGACGGGGGCGGCGGGCGGCGGCAGCTCCCTGTGCGGCTCTGAGGTTGTGGTCGTCTTGTTCATGCGGAGTAACGATGGCTGTGCCGGCCGCGGTTGGAGCGTATTAGCGTAAGTATATAGCAGGACGTAAACTATGGTTAACTATTTTATGAAGTTCCTGTAATTCCCGCGGAGGAGTCGACCCCCGCCGCATGAGCATGGATCGGACACTTCCCGCGCAAAGGACGCGCGAGAAATGGGGCACCCACATTCGACATCAGGGGGTCAAGGATTCCTATCTCAACGCTTTGAGGGTTTGGCGGGGGCTAGCCAGACGCGTTCGGAGGCGGCGGGGCCGAGAGATACGGTTCCGGCGGGCGTGGAAAGGGTGAGGGTCTGGTCGTAGTTACGTTCGAGCAGGCGAAGTTTGGCGCCGGGACGGACGCCGCGGTGCTCGAGAAATTCGAGGAGGCGGCGGTCGCGTTCGTAGATGCCGCTGACGGCGTAGCCAGTGCCGAGTTCGGCGTCGGCGAGCAAAACGAGGCCGCGACGGCGGCGGCTGGCGGGGCCTTCGAGTTCGCTCAGGTTGCCGTGAGGACATGCGCCGCCGGAGCCGAGTTTCGCCAGGAGTTTGGCTTCGAAGTCGGGGGAGACGGCGTGCTCGAGACGCTCCGCCTCGTCGTGAACTTTCCACCACTCCATGCCGAAGAGTTCGGAGAGCATGCGTTCGATGAGATGGTGGCGGAGGGTGAGCCTGCGGGCGATTTTGCGTCCGGCGGAAGTGAGGCTGACTTCCCCACTGCCGCTGGTTTCGACGCGGACGAGGCCGTCTTTTTTCAGACGGCGCAGAGCCATGGTGACGGCGGGCGGCGAAACTTTGAGCAGGTCGGCGAGGCGGGCGGAGATGACGGCTTCGCCTTCGCTTTCGGCCTCGAGGATCGACTTGAGATAGTCTTCCTTGGAGACGGTGATCATGGGGGAGATTATACGATGGGGGGTTAATTGGGGTTAATGGGCGAGGAAATCCTACGGCGCATGCCTCACGTTGTCCCACCCTTTCGCAAAGAGCGCGAAAGGATGGGGCACCCTCTTTTTAATGGGTGCGGAGGGGAAAAAGAAAAGGGACAGTCCGGAGCCCCCGAGACTGTCCCTCAAAACCCTCCCGGTTAGAAGGGTAACTTGATGGATTCAGAGTAGTGGGGCGATGTTGCAAAGGGATTGCGGAACGATGAATATCTGATGAATTCGATTTTGCAGGCGCTGCTATAGTAAGCGGTTGCATTCGTCCGATCGGGTTGCAATCTTCTTTTTTCTGCACTTCTTTCGAGAGGATTCGATGGCGTCCACTCCAGCGCGAAAGACCGAGCAGTCGCGGCGACTGCAGCAGCGGGCGGAGGGCATGATTCCGGGCGGAGTGAACTCGCCGGTGCGGGCGTTTCGCGCGGTGGGAGGACAGCCGCCGTTTATTGTGCGGGGCAAGGGATCGCACATTTGGGACGCCGACGAAAACGAGTACATCGATTACATCGGATCGTGGGGGCCGCTGATTCTGGGACATGCGGAACCGAATGTGCTGGACGCGATTTTAGCGGCGGCTTGCAATGGGACGAGTTTCGGGGCGTCGACGCCGGCGGAGGCCGATCTGGCGGAGTTGGTGATTGGCGCGTTTCCGCATGTGCAGAAAATTCGCTTTGTGAGTTCGGGGACGGAAGCGACCATGTCGGCGATCCGGTTGGCGCGGGCTTATACGAAACGAAAATATATTGTGAAGTTTGAAGGGTGCTATCACGGGCATGCGGACGCGCTGCTGGTGAAGGCGGGGTCGGGCGTGGCCACGCTGGGGATTCCGGGGTCGGCGGGCGTGCCGGAGGAGTTCACACAGTTCACGCTGGCACTGCCGTTCAATAATCTTTCCGTGGTGGAGCATGCGTTCCAGAAATTCAAACACCAGATTGCGTGCGTGATTGTGGAGCCGGTGGTGGGAAACATGGGATGCGTGCCGGCGGCGGATGATTATCTGGTGGGACTGCGGCTGCTGACAGAGCGGGAACGGTCGGTGCTGATTTTTGACGAAGTGATGACGGGATTTCGCGTGGCGTTTGGCGGAGCGCAGGAGTTGTACAACATTCGTCCAGATCTGACGACGATGGGAAAAATTATTGGCGGAGGGCTGCCGGTGGGCGCATATGGCGGTCCGAAGGAGATTATGGATCTGGTGGCGCCGCTGGGGCCGATGTACCAGGCGGGGACGCTCTCGGGGAATCCGCTGGCGATGGCGGCGGGATGCGCGATGCTGAAACAGTTGCGGGACCGTAAGGGAGAGATTTATCCGCGGCTGGAGAAGTTGAGCAAAGAGTTGGTGGAGGGCGTGGCTGCGGCGGCGAAGGACGCGGGCGTGGTGCTGTGCTTTAACCGCGTGGGATCGATGTTTACATGGTTCTTTCAGCCGGGGCCGGTGACGGATTGGGATTCGGCATCGAAGTCGAATACGGAGGCGTTCGGGAAATTCTTTCGCAGCATGCTGGATAGTGGAGTGTATTTGCCGCCTTCGCAGTATGAGGCGGCGTTTGTGGGAGCGGCGCATACGGAAGCGGATGTGGAGGGGACAGTGGCGGCGGCGAAGGCGGGGTTTGCGGCGGTGCGAGGGTAGGGCGATAGAGTGATTGGGAAATTTGGTAATTGAGTAATTGAAAGCCTGGTTTGCTGCGGGAGAGTGTTGAGCTGCTGGCGGCTAAGAGCGCGGCCCTGCGGGCCGCGGCCGGGCCAATGGGCCCGGCCCCACACGAGCGCTCGCTTACGGCAGCATCTCTGGAATAGTTTTGAATTCGTAGCCTTCCGATTTGTATTTCGCGATCAGTTGATCTGTGGCTTGGATGGTTTGGGAGCGGTCTGCGCCCATTTGATGGTGGCCGCCGTCGTGGAGCAGAATCACGTTGCCGCCGCGGATCTGGTTTGTGACTTTCCGTTCTATCACGGCGGACGGCGGAGCGGTCCAGTCGTAGCCGGTGACGTTCCACATTACGGGCTCAAGGCCTAGCTCGCGGCCGATGCGCAGGACTGCGGGGCGGCGTCCGCCGAAGGGGGGGCGGAAGAGATTGGAAATCAGATTGGAACTTCCGCCGATGGCGTCTTCGAGAGCGGAGCGGCAGGCGGAGAGTTCCTGGCGGATTTCGGCGGCGCTTTTGAAGGTCAGCAGGGGATGGGTGAAGGTGTGGTTGCCGACGACGTGGCCGGCCTGGACGATTTCGCGGGCGAGGTCGGGGCGTTGCTGGACGTAGCGGCCGATCAGGAAGAACGTCGCGCGGACGTTGTGCTTCGCGAGGACTTCGAGCAGGCGCCGGGTGTGCGGATCGTTGGGGCCGTCGTCGTAGGTGAGTGCGAGTTGCTTCGTGCCGCGAGGCAGGCCGGTGAAGGTGCGGCCGTACCATTGTCCGGTGGGAGCCATGGACTGGTAGCCGGCGGCAGAGAGTGCGGCGGTGGCGGCCGTTGCGGCGAGGATTCCGAACACGGTGGGATTGTAATGCATTGAGTAATTGGGAAATTTAGGAATTGGGAAATTGAAAAGGCTGCGCGCGTTAGGGTTCTCAATTCCTCAATTACCAAATTTCCCAATTTCCCAATTTCCCAATTACTCAATCGTTCCTGTTAACTCATCCCGCAATTGCCACTCGGGGCTATCCGAGATATGCTCTGAATTCCGAGAGACATCGCACGAATACATGGCCAACCTTTTTGAGCTGCCCCGGTACATTGCTGTGGAAGGGCCCATCCGAGTGGGCAAGAGCACGCTGGCGCGGATTCTCGCGGAGCGGCTGAATGCGCAGCGGGTGATGGAGGCGGAGGCGAATCCATTTCTGGGCTCGTTTTATGAGGGCGAGCGGGGGGCCGCGTTTCAAGCGCAGTTCACGTTTCTGGTGCGGCGGTTCGAGCAGTTGCAGGCGCTCGATCTGGGGGCGAAATCGCAGAAGATTGTGGTGGCGGATTTTATTTTCGAAAAAGACAAACTGTTTGCCTGTCTGAATCTGACCGATCAGGAACTTGATACTTACAACCGCTATTACAACCATTTCCGGGAGCAGTTGCCTACGCCTGACCTGGTGATTTATCTGCAAGCCACGCCCGAGGTGCTGAAGAAGCGGCTCAAGAAGAAGAACGCTCCGGGGGAGCGGGCGGTGAGCGACGAGTATCTGGAGGAAGTGGTGAAGGCTTATGAGCACTTCTTTTTTCATTACACGTCGTCGGATTTGCTGATTGTCAACACGTCAGAGATCGACTTCGTCGATCGCAATGAAGACTTGCAGGAGTTGCTGCGGAAAGTCACGGAGCCGATCAAGGGGACGCAGTACTTTTTGCCGCTGGGCGGGGATGGGGCGGGGGCGTAGAGGTTGTCGTATGAGCTATGCCGAAGAGTTTGCCACCGTAGATCTCTTGCTTGAATCAAGGCATGAAACTCGGGGTGTGGACGCTTTCGCGCTTTCCTTGATCAAGGCTGAAAGGCAGATGCGGCGGCTCGTGACCTACCTCGTCTATCAGTTCCCATGCTTCGGCCACGGTGATGGCGAACAACTTCGCGATATTCTTCAAAAAAGCAAGAAAGTCTACTTCCCGGGGCTCGAGCGCGGGTTTAATGCTCTCTATCCGCGGAGTGTGGAAGACTTGATCGGTTCCGGTTACGAAAAGCTGAAGCGTAGGCTTCGCGATGCCGGGCGCCACAGGAACAAGATCTTCCACGGACAGCTGACTTCGGAGTATCTGAGTCGCGAGGAACTGGTTAGCTACGTTTGGCGATATCCGCCGCTGGTGTAAGGCTCTTGCGAATGCCTCGCTAGGCGAACTTCAATACGACGGGTTTGATAGGAACTCGTTTCACAAGTGCGTGATTGAGGGCTTTCACACGAAATTGAAGATTCAAATTACGGACGCCGATTCCTATAAGGCCTTTGTCAGATGCCATATGGAGGATGAGCGCAGCGTCGGCGAGTGTGCACGCCTTCCTCCCACGCATAGTTAGCCGTTCTTCGCAGCTCCACGTCATGACTTCTGGCGCCACGGATCAATGTTTCGTCTGGCGCGATCTTGGTTTGAACATGCGTCGATCGTAGCGGAGGGGTTCGACGGCGTTCAGCGTTATCTGCTTGAACTCAGGATGCAGAGGGTTGATCAGGCAGTTGTTTTCGTGGTTGGCCAGCGCGGAAGGCACGAGGAACAAACAAGCCTCAGCCTTCTGGATGAAATCATCTCCGATTTTGGCGAGGGCGGGCGGCGCGGGAATTGTTCTCCAATTCGCCGGCAGGCTTTTGAGTTCTAAGCGAGCGCGCGAAATCTTGTCGGGGACGTTGGCTGTGGCAAGGATCAGGTCATCGGGGGCATCCTCAGGGTCGAGATGAACAAAATATTCCAGCATGGCGAGAGACTGGTGCTCGGAAGCGTAGGCAACCCGCGTTCGCGGGCTTGACCACCGGCCGCCATAGCGGTAAGCGCCCTCTCCATCGAAGGGGGCGCGGGCGTAGGCGGCGCGCAGAACTCGAAAAACCCGCATCAACTGATGCCGCCGAAAGCAATTCGGCCGAGAAGATCTTCCACCTGGCGGGCTCCAAGTTCGGTATCAATGGCGGCGATTGGAGCCAATCCTCCCAAGGCGCGGTTGGTGCGCTTCAACCAGCGGATGGCACGTTCGCTTTCTCCCAGCGTTTCGCGGGCCAGAGCCAGGAGCCGCGCCATGCGGTAGATGCGATCCGATTCGAACCGAGCCAGGCGCCCGCGGCGGCGGCGTTGCAGGCTGCGAGAGGAAAGGTCGAGGGCGCTGGCCAGTTCTTGCAGCGTCAAGCCAGAGGCACGCATTACTTGCTGCAAGACGGCGTGCGGGAATCCCTCGCGGATCGCGTCTCTAAGATCGTTGTCGTTGGCGAGCGGACGTCCGAGGACGCGCTCTCCGCCCAACTCTCTCGCCACTGCGTGGAGGTGGTTTGCCATTTGTCGTATAGTATAGCGCCAAATGGCGAAAGCCACAAGAGGGCTGGCGGGCGCTTTCGTTGCAACATGCTCGGCTGTACGCTGCGTCGGTCGCTACAAAGATATTGAAAACATTGCCTTTTATCGTGGTATCGACGGGCGGCACTTTTGTGGGCTACAATGCTTCCAGTGTCATCCTAAAAGCTGCAGATGCCATGATGCGTACAGGCTCTATCCGGCTGTGCTGGAGGGGCACTGGAGGACAGCATGAGTTTGACTCCGATCGGCGCTCGTCATATGGACGAATCGCGCCTGAAAGTTACGACCGCAACTCTGCGGGAACAGAAATTTCGCCACGAACCCATCACTTGCCTGACTGCTTATGACTACTCCGCCGCGCGCCTGGTGGATGAGGCTGGCATTGACGTGGTGCTGGTGGGGGATTCGCTGGCGCAAACCGTGCTGGGCTACGAGAATACGCTCTCGGTCACGATGGACGAGATGCTGCATCACGTGAAGGCGGTGCGGCGCGGAGTGAAGACGGCGCTGCTGGTTGCCGACATGCCCTACGGGGCATATCAAATTGACCCAAAAACTGCGCTCAACAACGCAGTGCGCTTTGTGAAAGAAGGCGGGGCCGAGGTGGTGAAGATTGAGGGCGGAGAAAAGCGGGCGGGGCTGATCCGGCAGATTATCGATGCGGAGATTCCGGTGGCGGGGCACATTGGGCTGACGCCGCAGTCGGTGAATGTGATGGGCGGGTACAGAGTACAGGGAAAGAGTTTGAACGGGATTGAGCAACTGATGCGCGATGCCGTGGCGCTGGACCGAGCGGGCGTGGCGTGCCTTTATCTGGAGGGCATTCCGCGGGAAGTAGCGGGGATGATTACGGCGGAAGTGAGCACGCCGACGATTGGGATTGGCGCGGGGCCGGAGTGCGATGGGCAGGTGCTGGTGTTTCATGACATTTTGAATTTGACGTTCGGGCCTCCGGCGAAGTTTGTTCGGCGTTACGGGGACGCGGCGGCGCTGATTACGAATGCGGTGCAGGCCTACCGGGCGGACGTGCGGGCGCAGCAGTATCCTTCAGACGAAGAATCGTATCATTTGCCGGCGGAAACCAAGGCGGGGCTGGAGACGGTACTGGCGCGGAAGCGGGCGATGGGGCGGTAGGGTAGACCTTTTTGCCACGGATTTACGCGGATTCGCGCGGATAAAGCAAAAGGAACGAAAAGGCCCTTGCCTGCGTACCTTCTAGTGGTAACGTTTCAGTTGTGTTTTGCCTGGGATCGTGGCGGATTGCACCGGATGGTGCCAGGCTTTGGAAATGGGAGGGGATAATGGTTCTCTCGACGGTCTTGTTTTTTCCGTTTTTCTTCGGGTTGCCGTTCCTGCTTTACTTCTTGCCGACGATTATTGCGATGGCGCGAAGCAAGCGGGACGCGATGGCGATCTTCCTGCTCAATCTGTTTCTGGGATGGAGCGTGATTGGTTGGATCGTGGCGCTGGTGTGGGCGGCGAAGAATGATGTGCCGATGGTGGTGAGGTAGGGCAAAACCTTTTCGCCGCGGATTCGCGCGGATTCACGCGGATAGGGCAAACGGAGCGAAAGCGCCTTCGACTGAGGCGTTGGAAGGTAAAGATGTCGAGTTACTGATCGACGGACAGCCCTGGGGCGGCGGTCCCTACATTTTTTGTTTTATCGTCTGAGTCCCAGTTCTCGCGCAAAGGACGCGCGAGAAATGGGGCACCCGCTGGAAAATCTATTCTTGCACATCGGACCCTGAAAATCTGCTTTGAAAATCTGCACGACAATTGACGCAATGCGGAGTGCTTCTCGCGGGGTGCGCGGCGCGGGCCGGCGGCTGGGGTTTGTGCCGACCATGGGAGCGCTGCATGCGGGGCACTTGTCGCTGGTACGGGCGGCGCGGGCGGATGCTGACGTGGTGGCGGCGTCGATTTTCGTGAATCCGATGCAGTTTGGGCCGAACGAGGATCTGGCGAAGTATCCGCGATCGTTTGAGCGTGACTGCGAATTGCTGGAACGCGAGGGAGTGGAGTTGCTGTTTGCGCCGAGCGTCGAGGAGATGTATCCCTCGGCGGCAGAGGGGATGGTTCACTCTGCACAAGATCAAAGCCTGGCGAACAAGAGTGTCCGCCCCACAGCTGCGACTTGGGTGACGGTGGAGGGGCTGAGCGACAAGCTGGACGGGGGTTCGCGGCCGGGACACTTTCGCGGGGTCACGACCGTGGTGGCGAAGTTGTTTCATGTGGCGGAGCCGGATGCGGCGTTTTTCGGGCAGAAGGATGCGGCGCAGGTGGCGATCATCCGGCGCATGGTGCGCGACTTGAATCTGCCGGTCGAAATTGTGGTTTGCCCGATCGTGCGCGAGGCTGACGGGCTGGCCATGAGTTCGCGGAATGCGTATCTGGATGGGGAGCAGCGCAAGCGGGCGCTGGTGCTGCATGGTTCGCTGCGGCGGGTGAAAGAGTTGGCGGATGCGGGCGAGCGGGACGCGGCGAAGTTGGCGGCTGCGGGGCGGCAGGAAATTGGCCGGGAAAATGGGGTGCGGCTCGACTACTTCGAGATTGTGAATGCGGAGACGCTGGAGCCGGTAGACAATGTGGCTGGCGGGGCGCTGGTCGCGGTCGCGGCGGTAGTTGGAACGACGCGGCTGATTGACAATGTTGTGCTCGGGGTTCCGAGCGCGTCGAGCAAGCTCGCGCCGAAATGAAAAGAGCCGTTTCCCGGCTGGGAAACGGCTCTTGTATCAGCTTAGTTCTGAGTCTCTAGTTCTATATCCGCCGTAGTTCAGTCTAGTACGGATCAGGGTAAAGGTAATTGGTGCCGGCATAGTCGTAGTTCCAGGCCGGGTAGTAGGAGTACGGAGGCCAGTACCAGAAAGGATTCCAGGCGGCGTATCCCCAGCCATAGCCTAATCCCCAACCGAATCCCCAGCCGCAACCCCAGCATCCACCCCATCCCCAACC